>Ga0208900_1000621_pt1 | contig 21859 bp, 20 predicted proteins | sample AntAceMetag02UKK_FD_184763 | JGI IMG/M metagenome (GOLD analysis project Ga0208900, IMG submission 184763) | Saline lake microbial communities from Ace Lake, Antarctica - Antarctic Ace Lake Metagenome 02UKK (SPAdes) (version 2) | ecosystem: Environmental > Aquatic > Non-marine Saline and... | reverse complement strand
ATTACAGAATCAACGTTGAATAGTGCATCATCAGGACAGGAGAGGCGGGTGTCGAGGGTTAGCGTTATTTCATCATAAGCGTTTGCATTTTCGGGGGTAATGCTAATTGCAGCGGGCATCTGCGCAAAGATGCACAGAGGGGCGAAAACTAAAAAGAAAAATGAGAAAGCGATTCCGATTTTAATGTTGTGGTAGTTTAATTGTGATTTCATGGTTTTTTAATTTTTAAGTGAATAATAAAATAAATTTCAATACCATAAAAATACATCAGGTTTTTCAATTTCCCTACCCAAGCATGTCGAAACCCCCGTTTTGGATGACGAAATGGGGTTTTGGGCTTGCGAAAGTGGCTTGGCATAAATCCCTGTTTACCTTTTCAATTCTTTCATAGTTCCATGCTCAATCCTGCGATTGTATTTTTCGATTGTTTTTGGGTTGTCGATAGCTTCACACTTTATTGAATCATTATTACTTAAATAAATATAATAATGATGGTTTTGATCTTTGCCCGCATAAAGCGTATCACAAAACATATCTGATTTGGATTTAATACAAAAACCTACTTTTTTCACCTCCTTGTTCGCACGGTATGTATAATATGAGGAAGCTTTAAAATATAAGGGTTTTGAACTATCTATGCTAATCTCAAGGTCTTGGGCGAATCTTTGAGGAAAGTAAAATATAAACTTTTCTGAATTGGAATGGGATTTGAAAACTTTTGGATTTTGATATTTCCTGATCGGGATTAATCTGCCGGTAAACATGTCTATTTGCGAATTAACATCCAGGGTTTCATATTTTGGTATTGCAGCACCAATACCAGTACCTATTCCTATAATCAATAGTCCCGCCAGCGGGGTAAATGTCGCTCCGGTAGAAACTAATAACACCAAAGAAGTTGCACCATAAACTATCGACCCCACTTTTACTCCCTGCCATGCACTCCCTGATACTTTGTGCTTGATTTTCATATTTATGAGATAACCATTTTCCTTTTCGATCAATGGCACGCTATGCCCTTTGTAGTTTAAATACGTTTCATCGTAGTAGGCAACAGCCCACACCTGTTCAATCCCACCTGCGTTAATGTTAAATGTTCTTTTCCCATCCTGCTTTAACCTGCTTGTAAATTGCTTGATGGTGTCTGCAAGATTATCCCGAAAATTATTAAATGAATAATACAGTCCGGATTTTGGGGGTGAAACTGTAAAATTTGGTGTAACCTCATTTAATATTGAATTATGCAAAATAGCATCTTCCTGGACTGTCTTATGATATCCCAGCTTGTTTTTCATCCGGTGGAGAAATTCCTGATAAGATTGCTCGATGATCGCGACAGCTTGCTCTTCCTCAAACCCTGTATAATTTTTTTTCGGATTTATGTCGCGGTAATTCCCGGTCTTAAACTCATAATAAATTTTATCGTTTATCAAAGTATAAAAATCAAAATTGGCACCCAGGAAAATTTCAAAATCGTCTGTTTCAAACTTAAACCAGTTTACTTTTAATATTACCGGAATTTTGCCAATCGTGTCTTTGATTGCCAATTTACACATGTTAAAAATAAATTGACCCAGATTATCTTCAAAATAAAATTGACTTGTCGAAATACTTAACCGCCTTTGCGCTAAATCCGAATCGCTCAATTCATGCCGGCAGTCAACAACCCGGCTAATGTAATAGTCACTCTCAGGTAGCTGCAACGATTGATTCCTAAGGGATACCTTTTGTGCGTTAAGGCAAAAGGGAATTATCGTTAACATTCCCAGGATAAAAAATATTTTGTGTAGTTTCATTGGAATAAAGTTTTAATTTCAACTGATTTAATTGCTGATTACTTAGAGGGCAAAGTTTAAACCCAAAGCTATCACCAGCCCACCCGGCCTCAGTAATTGCATTAACTGTTCTGATGTGGAACTTAGTTTCACACTATCATCGTACAGTTCATAATAATCTTCGGTAATCAATGGCAGGGCATAACCACCTTCGAGGTAAAATTTATTGCGTTTACCGATTTTCCATGCATAGCCCGCCGTAAAAAAAACATTGCCCACAGGCTTTAAGTCCATGAGGACATAATCGGTATTTCCGTTGGAAAGCTCCATCTCCGGCTCGAAATCTTCCAGTCCTGAATTTTGGGAATAGCCGCCCTTCACATAGAATTTATTCCAACCCTGTGGGTAAAACTGCATGTTTATAGCCCACTTTGTGCCCCAGGAGCTTAGCCCGATGCCGGCACCAATAGTTAAATTTTTATTAATGACTACATCCAATTGCGGACCAATAATTCCGATCATGTTATTAATTCCTGTGCTGAAGCCAAGATACGCTTTGGGCGGGGTAAAATTAGTTTCGAGAAAAGGATTTAAGTCAGATTGGGCGTAAGTTGATGATATCAGCATGAATGTGAGGATGGTGATGTAGAATTTTTTCATAATCTGCTTTTTTTTGATTAATAATAAACTTTTTCAAAGGTAAACCAACTCCCCCCATTTCCCGACCCAGGCATGTCGAAACCCCCGTTTTGGATGTCGAAATGCCCGTTTTGGATGACGAAACCTTTTTTTGGAGCAGTAAACACTTTTTTAAACCAGGTTTATTTTACCCGAAAAATGGTAATTTATCCGGTTTTTTAATCGGGAAAAAAGGTGCTTTTGGTGTTCGATAAACAGGAATTTATTGCAGGTATGGTATCCCTAATAGCATCTGCAAGAAAACCATTAATGTTAAAAATCAGAATTTATCGAACACATACATAGCCCGGGGCTTTGTTATTTCGAGTTCCAAGCCCCTGAAAAAGTGGCCTCAAAGTGTGATGACAAAGGATGAGACCAGCCTTGCCCGCCTCGCGAAGCGAGCATCCCTAAGGGTAAATGACCCCGTCCCCGGGTTGACTAATGTCATTTATTTAAGCATACGTCAAAAATCATCCCCCAAAAAAGTTATCATCGGATTGCACGGATTACACGGATTACAAAAAAGTTATCATCGGATTACATGGATTACACGGATTACAAAAAAGTTATCATCGGATTACACGGATTACACGGATTACAAAAAAGTTATCATCGTATTGCACGGTTCTCTAATCCGATAAATCCGATGATGATATTTTTTCTTTTGATAAGAATGTGTGATATTCCATATTCATTTTTCAGGTATGAAAACCTTAAGTTAATGGCATTAGCGAAGCGGGCCAGTTAGTCAGCTTAGGGGGATGTGGGGCGGATTATCAGTTCATAGACGAACGCTAAATAAACTAATTTAAATCCGTTTAATCCGTTCAATCCGATGAATTTTATTTTTCAATTCGTAGAAAACAATTATCCATCCTTAAGCTATTTTTTTTATTTTTGTGGGGTAAGTCATAAAACATGCCCAACCAAAAAATAAAATATGGCCTCATCCTTTTCCTGGTTTGTTTTACGCTAATTGGTTTTACACAGGAAAACATTACCCGCTATGGGATTAGCGATGGCCTGGCCGACCTCCACATAAAAGCCATGTACCAGGACAGCAAAGGCTATTTGTGGATTGGCACCTGGGACGGGATGAGCAAGTTCGACGGACATCGTTTTGAAAGCTTTAGGCATGACCCGAACGATACAAGCACCATTTTTAACAATGAAATCCTGCAAATTACCGAAGACAGCACCGGGCAAATATGGGCCTATACCAAACATGGCTTAATGAAATACGTGGAGCTCGAAAATAATTTCCAAAGGGTGTACCTCAACAAACTACACAAAGAAAGAATACAACCTGCCAGTAAGCAGGGTTTATTGTTTGATCGCAATGGTTTGGGTTGGTTTTTAACAGATGACGGCTTGTACAATTTTACACCCGACTTAAAAAGTATTAAACGTATTGAAGCTAATGAAGTAGCACACGATCATTATACCTGTTTGCTGGCCGACAGTGCAGGAATTTGGTTGTTGAGTTATAAAGGCTTGTTTCATTTTAATTATGAAACCTTAAAAAAGAATAGCCTCGAAGCGGCGGATGCAGATATACTTTACACTTTTGATGTAGATTTGAGTGCTTTCTCGTTCAGCCAGATTTTACGGCTTACTGATGGCCGTATGCTTGTTCGATCTGGAAACTTTGGGATATTTATAACGAACGATCAGACAAAAAAAATGGAATTGATTGTTGACCTTAACTTTCCGGGTTTTTCCTATCAGCCTTATGAGCTATTGCAGATATGCGAAATAGAACCGCGGAAACTGGCTTTTGGTTCAAAGAGTTTCGGGCTGGCAATATATGATTTGGATTTACAAGGCCTTATCCACAATCACCCTTTGCAAGAAATCGCAAATAAGCAAACCATTTATACCATCTTCAAGGATAACCAACACAACATCTGGTTGGGCGGCGTGGAGGGCTTGATAAAATACCGGGAGCCACAACTTAATTTTAAGCAGTGATTGTCGGGGAGTGAAAATAAGTCAGCAATCACCGGTTCATTTCTTACCACTATTTATGTGGACGACACCCATTTTTGGTTTGGCTCCAGGGATGGTGGCCTGCAAAAAATAAACAGGCTTACAAATGCTGTGGAAAGGATTAAACTGCCGGCAGCGTTTCAATCAATGTATGATGACAGCCGGGCCAGCTATATTTATCCTTTTGATAAAGAACATGTACTCATAAACTTCGATACAAGCATTTTTTTGTACAACCCTGCAAGTGGCCGGTATAGGCACCTGCTGAATGTAGAAGGGCATGTTTATAAATTTTACAAGGATAAGGAGGGTGTTATTTGGTTTAGTGATAGTTTTAAAATATTCAGCCTGAAAATTGAAAATAACGATGCAGTAGTTGTTGAAAAAGCACAGTTTGATAAATTTCACCGCGACATTCTAATAAGCGAAAATCAAAAAGTTTACCTCGCGGGAACTCGAGGTTTAAGGGTTTTTGACAATACAAATTTGGTAGATGGGAGATTGTATTTACCGCCGGGGTCTGAGACGATTCCCGAAGTAATATGCATACACCAAACCGGCGAAGGCTTGTTGTGGCTCGGAACGCTGCGCTATGGAATGTATTTGTTTGACCCGGAAACCGAAACATTCCTTAAACATTTTGACGAATCCACCGGGCTGATCGATAATTCGATAAATGTAATTTATGGAGATGAGCAAGGCTTGTTATGGATGAGTACCTGGAAGGGCATTTCCTGTTTTAATCCGGCCAACGAAAGATTCACTAATTACAGCAAGGTAAACGGTCTTCCTTTCCCCGAATTCAATACAACATCCCATTTTAAAACAGGGGATGGAACATTTTATTTTGGGGGGATTGGGGGCATCATCAGCTTTCATCCCAAAAACTTTGTGAATTTTAATACGCATTATACCACCAAAATTACGGCAGTTAACAGCAACAAAGCTTTGCTCGACCTGCCCTACCCACTTGGTGGAGAAACCTTTTTTGAGTTGCCCTACGATGAAAATTCGTTCCACCTTGCTTTTAGTGCTTTCGATTTGCGCTCGCCCGGAGAGCGCAGGTATCGATTTCGTTTAAAAAATACTAATGGGGCCTGGATGCTTAATCCGCCAGGAGATGTAACGGCAACTTTATTTAATTTGCAGCCTGGAGTAAATAATTTTGAGGTGCAGTCGGCTTATTTAAATCATCCCTGGAATGAACCGCCAACCGACCTGTTCATAACAATCCTGCCTGCACCGTTTTACAGACGGGTGGGTTTTCAGATAAGTACTTTAATGGCGCTGATCTTTTTTGTGGTTGCATTTTTTGTGATAAGATTGCGAAATATGACCATGCAAAAGCAAATAAAAATTTCAGCACTCGAAAGGCAGTCGAGCCAAATGCGGCTCAACTTCCTTAAGAGCCAGATGAATCCCCATTTTTATTTCAATACCCTCAATTCGATAAACAGCTATATTTTGGACCACGATGTGCGTTCTGCCAATAAATTCCTTACACGTTTCGCCCAGCTTATGCGCGAAATTCTTGAAAATTCACAGCGGAATTATGTAAGCATAGCCGAAGAAAAAAAGGTGCTCGAAAACTATATGGCATTGCAGCAACTCAGGTTTCCTGATATTTTCGACTACAAAGTGCTTGCTGATGATGATGTTTTGCACTACGGGATTCCCCCCATGCTCATGCAGCCCTTTGCCGAAAATGCCATCGAATATGCTTTTGCTGATATGCAGGAGAAGGGACACGTTGAAGTACTTTTTTCGCGCGTTGGCGATACGATTGTTTGTTCGGTGAAAGATAACGGCATCGGGGTTGATAAATCAAAGGAATTGAGGGCCGGCAGGAAAAGAAAATCCGCAGCCTTGAAGAACATCAAAAAGCGAATTGAAATGTTGAATTTTATCGATAAGCTGTCAATCAGGTATGAAATTAAAAAGATGTTTCCCGAAAAAACAGGTTTTCCGGGAACTCATATCGAGTTAATTCTGCCCCTCATTAAGGTGTCGAATGATGAATAATTGTTGGTACGAAATGATTAATTAATGAAAGAGTTAAAAATAAAAAATACTTGATGCTGGTAAATAAACAAAAATAATTAGGTGATGAGATGAAGATAAAAACAGTAATTGTTGAAGATGAAGCCCTGGGGCAAAAAGTTATCCTTGGAATTTTAAAGGAATATTGTGCTGATTTAATCGACATCTGTGCAATTACTGCCACGGTAACTGAATCGGTAAAAGCCATAAAAGAGCACGCGCCACAGCTTGTATTTTTCGACATAAAGCTGGGCACCAACGAGCAAGGGGCTTTTGATATATTAAACGAGTTTGATAACAGGGATTTTAAGGTGATTTTTACCACCAGTTCGGAGCAGCCCCACGACATCCTGAATGCAATGAATAATTTTAATGCCCGGAAATATTTGTTAAAACCATTGGATATTGATCGGGTAATTGATGCGGTAAACCTCATTAATGAAGAGTTGCAAAATCAGCAGATGAGCGATGAAATTGAGGAGGTGAAAAGCCTGATTCGTGATATGCATGCCAACGATGAAACCCGCAAGATAAAAGTTCCTGTTAATCGTGCTATAAAATTTATTCCATGTAATGAAATTGTGATGGTACGTTCGCAACAAAATGTTGCGTATATTTTCCTGGAAAATGGCGAATCAATCAAATCGAGCAAAAACCTTTCGTATTTCAAAATGCTATTGTCCCCATCTCTATTCGCACAAACATCCAGGTCGTACTTCGTTAATATAAAACATGTACAGAGTTACACCAAAGACCCTGACTTTACCATTCAGCTGTCTGCCAACTGTGAAGCCACACTTTCTGATTCATATAAAGATGAATTTTTCAGCTTGCTTGAAGGGTAAAAAAAAATCATTATAAAAACTGAAAAATATAATAGTCCAGCCACAGGCACTATTATTTGACCCTGGCCTTTGGGCAGCACAGATGATTATTGAAACCCCCTTTTTCGATGGTGGAAAGCAAACCCAATAAAGGTGCAACATTCTATTTTACCCTGCCTGTGTAAATCGTTTTGCGCGATCCGGTTTTTCTGTGTTTTATTTAGTGTTGGCGGTAGTTTTTTATTTTTATTAATTTATTGGGATTAAAATTTTAAATGTAGAACCATTTCCAAGCTGACTTTCAACATTCAGTTTCCATTTATTTTTAGCAACTATTTCATTGCAAATTAATAATCCTAATCCTGTTCCTTTTTCATCATTGGTTCCTGGCATGGTTACATTCTCATCCAATTTAAATAATTTATCAATGGTTTCTTCACTCATGCCAACACCTGTGTCATTTATACTAAGTTCGAGGTAATCCTCCAATTGATTAAAATTAAATTCAATACTTCCTCCTTTGGGGGTGAATTTTATCGCGTTTGAAAAAATGTTTCTTACAACTGTTCTAATCGAATTTAAACCAAGATTCACCTGTGCATTACTTACAATATTATTGTTTATTGAAATTCCTTTTGCTAATGCATTAGTCGTATTATTTTCAATGGTTTCCATAACAATCTCGTACAAATTAACCAGCTCACTTTTTATTTCAATTTGATTGTTTTGTAGTCTGGCCCATTCTAATAAATCCGACAAAAGAGAAAAAGCTTTTTGTGCTGATTTATAAGAAGCTTTTATCATTTTTAATCGCTGTTCATCGGTATAGTCGGCGTATTCATTTGCTACTATTTCTAAAAGCCCGAGCATTCCATTAAAAGGAGATTTTAAATCATGTGCAATAATGGTAAAAAACTTATCTTTTTCGTTGTTACGCTTTAGCAATTCTGCTTCACTTCGTTTCAGCCTTGCTTCCATTTCTTTCATTTCGGTGATATCGATAAAAACAACCATTCCACATAAGGTTTTTTGCTTATGCATAACTTTGTTAGCTAATATAATGCTATGAAAAGTTGTTCCATCTTTTCGCACAGGTTGGCCTTCGTCAATATATACATCCTCTTTTTCCAAAATATCGAATGCTTTTTCGGGGTGATCACCTGGTGATGCGATTTCAGAAATATGCCTGCCAAGTATTTCTGTTTTATTATCGTATCCAAAAAGTTTTAAATAGCCATTATTAACATAAGTGATGGCTCCATGTTTGTCAACAAATGCAATGGCATTGGGCGAGTTTTCCAAGGCATGATCTTTTAATCTTAACTGCTCCTCCAATAACTTCCTTTCAGTAATATCCGAAACCACGCCTCCCATTTGTACTGGCTTCCCTGTTGCATCATACACTATCGATTTACGTTCATGTATCCAACAGATGGTACCATCTGCTCTAATCATTCGATATTCACATTCTGAATTGCCAGAAGCGAATAATTCTTCACTCGATTTTAGTGCAATTCCCCTGTCTTCTTCATGAACAATGTCTTCCCATAGTCGTGGATTCGTCATAAATTGAGTAGAAGGATAGCCAAAATATTTCTCAACTGAATTTCCCAACTGAATTAATTCTGTTCCTTCGCCATTAGCTACCCATACAATATCACTCAGTTGATTTACAAGTTGATTAAAATTGGATTGAGCAATTACTAATTCATTTTCTTTTTTTGTTAATGTTTCAAAATCGCGTAATTTATTAATCGCAAACGATACCTGCGATGCAATACTTTCTATGGTAAGGATACATTCCTTGTTTAATCCCGGCTCTACCTTTGATTTTGGAATAAAGAAAGTTGCGCCTCCAAAATATTTTTCACCAATGCAAAAACTAATGGCATGGACTTCAGAAACACCAAGAATCTTTTCAATCGTTTTACAAATTGTTTTATTAATCCTCCCATTAGCAATTTCCCACAATCCGTCTGAAAAAGAATACAGCCTTCTACTTTCAAACTGATTTTTTTTCGATTCTGATAAATTTCTAACTCTTCGTTAACATCCGTTAGTTTGCTGGAAACACTATATAATATTTCAATAATAAGATTACTCATCTCTCAATCCGATTTTTTTGATTAGGTAAAAATACAGTTAGTTTTTTATGTAGCCGTTATTCTGTAAGAGTCAAAATTACCGCTAAGGTAGTGTATAGTGAATATTCCTTTTATTTCTGCTTTATCAAAAGCAAAATTTCCGCACACACCTCCAATATCAAAGCAAAAACGGAACTTCTTGTAAGTTGTGTTAAATGATTTCAACCAACGGGTTTTTGGTAGTTTCTGTAAAAAGCCAAAATGATTTCCGTAAACTCCATCCAATGCATTGTTTTATTTTTTGTTTGCCAAATGTAGGAAATTATATATTGAGAATGAATTTAAATCTAAACATCATGAGTAGCGAAAATAAATCAAATAATTGAAAACAGTTGGGGAGATGCTTATTCTTAAGGTCTTTGGTTTTTATTAACTGTAGTTTTAAACACCGCGTATTGTATCATTCGCCCCTTATCCTTCCTTTGAAAGGTGTGCAATAATTCGAACCTTTTATCACCGCTTAATTGCTCCAATGTAATTCCTCCTTCCACTACACTAAACCATTCATCCCAAATAATGATTGTTTCACGATTTACTTTGTCAGTATTTAAGTGCTGTATTTCTCTATGTTGATTTGCATCAAAAGGATCAACATTTAAGGATAGACTCAAATAAGGATGGGAATAATAAATTGTATATGCCGGGTAATCCGGAATCTTCTCTTCAAGAAAGGGGACGAGCTCTTCATCAATCAATTTGTTTTCTTCCAGCACAAACATTTCAGCTTCAAAAACAACACCCTGGGGACGATGCGTAAACGGGTAAAACCAGATTAACAAAGTTATTCCGGATAAAAGTAAATATTTGAGAATTGGCTTTTGAATCCTGTCGGTAATTGCCTGGAGTCCGATTAAGGATATGATAGCTATCGTGGGAACTACCGCAATTAATACCCTGGGCAAACCCATCGAATTAAAAATACCCAGCCACCAGAAAAAAGTGTGCGCTAAAAATAGTATCAAAAACGAACCCAATATCAGCAACACTTTTACATTATTGGTTTTATTTATGCCTTTGCGCAAAAGAGTGTAAAGCAGGCTTAGCGATCCAATTATTAAAAGGAGGTAAATGGGTTTTTCGATTACATAATTTAACCTGTGTACGAAATCCAATAATTCACCACTTCCATAAGGACTTCCAAGATTAGCATAAGGAATTTTGTTGAAAACCCATAGTAAATCTTTATAATAAAAAGCCCCTGCAATGGAATAAATCAGTTGGCCAGTAAGTAAATAAAGCAGTTGTTTGTATTTTTTGTTGAAGAGGCAATACAGCCCAAAAATCCCTATGATTAATAATCCCTCCGAGCGAATGAGCGGCAAAAACGAAATGAAAACCAGGGCAGAAATATCTTTTGATTTGCTTATCAGGTAAATTCCAATAATTAGGAAAAGGCCAAACAAGTACTCGGTGAGTCCTGAAAAAATCAGTTTAAAATATAAGGGGGCGAAAAGTATAATTACAAAAACAAGCCAGCTATTTTTAACCTTAAGGTTTCGGGCAGTATAAAAAGTAAACAGGACAGTTAGGGTAGCACAGATACTGTTAAAAACCAACATACCTTTAAATCCAAATTGTGCAAACGGGGCACTTAATAATACAAAGACAGGTTTTGCCCAATGGTGAAAAAAGAATTGTGGATACTGAAACGAATAATGTGAGAACAGGTAATGGCTAATGCTATCGCCGGCATCGCCCGTGGTGTTTGTAGTAAACGCGATAAAAAGCAAAACAACAAATACGAACAGTGATGCAAATATTTCCGGTTTAAATATTTTCCTCATTTTTGGTAATGACAGCATACGATTAAGCATTTTGTGAATGATTGCCCAAAAGTATTTAAAGATTTTTAAATTGAAAGAAAAGCGGTTGACCTTTTAAAGCAAAACCGCGGGGGGGGGGACATGCAATTGTTAGAAAAAGAATAGTGGCCGACTACGGAAGTTGAATTTTTAAATTTACTACTAATTTTATGAGGGCTACAATGCTCATATTTACTACTATCCCGGCTATTATTATAATACCATATCAGCGGCTGGCTTTTAACCATTTATTTTGAATTTTTTCATTTCGGCAATTACAATTTCAATATCTGTCGAATTTGTGCGCCAATTAACAAAAGAAGCCCTGATACCTTGCGTTTCATACAGCATGGTTGGTGTCATAAATACCTTGCCTGAATCATTTAATGCAGCCAAAAAGCCCAGTACTTTGTTCCCCTTCTTTTCGCCTTTTAAAGTAAAGCAAACATTATTTAAACGCACAGGAGCAAGTAATTCAAAGGTTTCACTTTTTTCGATAAAATCACCTAAAAGCCTTGCCATTTCTACTGAATTCTCAACAATGTCCTGGTAACCTTTTTTTCCATACGCAGTTAGCGAAAACCATGCGGGTAATACTTTTAATCGTCTTGAATTTTCGGGTAAGAAATTTAAATAATTAAAGTCTTCGGGGGAATTGCCTAAATATGGTGCATTCGAGTTCTGAAAAGCTTCCATTTGTAACTTTTTGTGATTTTCATTTACTAAATAAACAGCACTTTCATAAGGTACATTTAACCATTTATGGCAGTCCTTTTAGTTCTTTAATTTTAAGCTTCAAATCTTCAATGTCAATAGATTCCCTTATCCCATCTTCAACCTTAACTTTATCAAAGTTATTACTTCCTATGCCCAACATCGACAAGGTTTTTAAAACAGAAGAATGTGGGACTGCCGATAGGATTTTGATGCTCCCCGAAACTCCATTTTTAGCAAAATCTTTTCCTAATTCTTTTCCAACCCATTGCCGTGCAACTGCAAGGCAAGTAAAATTTGACATGGTAGCACCGGTACCACCACCACCCCCCCATAAAATCAACCGGAAGGTTAAATAAGTTTACAATTAGGTTAATGGTTTCCTTTTCAATTAGCATTGAAATATCACCTTGCGCGTTGATTTTTTGAGGATTTTGGTCGTAAATTGTTGCCAACCAATCACCAATAATCGAAGCAGGAGTAGCGCCACCAATCACATATCCTAAATATCTTGGCCCTGCTGAAGCAACGATTAAATCCTCAAATTTTTCATTAAACAGTTTTAGGGTGTCAAGTCCGCCCAAACCTGTTTTATTTAGCTTCGTACAGTCAAGCTCATTTGCATTTGTTGAAGTCTTCCTCCCGTTAATGTTTTTCAAATAATCAAGCCCGGTGCCTGTCTCACTATTCGTACCTTTAGTGCTTATTGAATGTCCTATTTTAAACAATTAAGGCAGCACCTCTATATTAATCCCAACACCCGTGTCTTTTACTGAAATCAATACCGTACTATTTGTTTTATCCAAAAGAATTGATATTGTATCTCCGCTATTACACTATTTAATAGCATTAGAAGATAAATTTCTGATAACTGTTTCTATCATATTTCATTAATCAAAGTTCCTGGTTTTGCATCAAATATTTTCTCCATTTGCGGATTTGCAACAACGAACCTCTCATTTAAATCCATAATTCCAAGTCCTTCGCCCATAAGGTTCACTAATGTTCTATATCTTTTCTCGCTGGTTTCCAGTGCTATTTTGATTTCATTTTGTTTTATAATGTCTCGGTTAATTCCAACAATACACTGGGCTTTGTTGTTCTCAATAATTACAGAAGCCATTAAATTGATGTGCTTTTTACCAAATTTAGTTTTGCTGATAAATTATCCCCTATAATCCCTTGTCTTTTTAAGGGTTTCAACTATTTCACTAAATAGTTTTTCGCCTATATGTATAGCTGGAGTCTTACTTACAAGCTCTTCGTCAGCAAATTCCAAAATCTCCTTATGAGCATTATTTTGTTTTACATACCTACCATTTATATCAAATATTGCTAAACCTTCATGCGAATTATCAAATATATTTTTAAATATCATTAATTCACTTTCTTTCTTTTTTAGTAATGAACGAAAGTGTGATTGCGTCATTATAAAAATAATTATCAAACAAATAAATGTCACAGACTCAAATACGTGACCTGTGAATTTCTCGTCAGAAAAAAGATTGTTGTAATTTTTATCGATATAATTATGGTTGTAAAATTTATCGATTTCAAAAAACACAAGAGATAGCATTATAAAAATTATTGGAAAATATAGTTTCCATTTACTATCTTCAGAAAAGAAAATAAATGTGAGGGAGATAGGAAGTATCATCACATATTTAAAAACAGAATCGTAGCTATAAAACATTGCCCCTGCAATTATCCACACAATCAGGCTAAATATCAACATTAACTTGGCTGCTGTATGCCTTTTATAATAATTCAATACAATTGGAATAGAAATCATGATTACTAAAATGAAATCTGATATAGCTATAAGGTATTCAGAATCAAGTATTCCAAGAATTCCTAAAAAGGTACAAAGCAATGATATAAACCAAGCTATTCTATTTGATAATTGCAATAGCCCTTTTTGCCCAGTACTCATCTTAGTACTCAGCCCAATATTTGCAAGTCCGTTTAATATTTTTTTCATTTCCAGGGTTTATTAACCTACTAAAAATTAAATGTCGTTGTTAAAATTTAGCTTACTGAATTAAAACTGCCCACAACGTTCCGCAAATATGGCTCGCAGCCGCCCACTTGCCGGAAGGTCTTTATGTTTCGTGTGTTTCGTTTTGCATTCAGCTTTCCAGATGCCGCAAACCGGCTGTGAGCCATGATTTGCTGTTGTAGCCTGTGCTTTATCTTCTGAAAATTAAATTCATTTCAGATAATTCTTGTCCGATTTGATGAATTCCAGTTAATATTTTTTCAGTCTGATTTTCTGATGGTTTTTTATGTCCTTGTACGTATTGAGACAATAATGTCGGGTTCATTCCTATTTTTTCTGCGAGAAATTTTGAATTCAATACTTTGTAATACTGGAAAAACTGAGCGAAGTCTATTTCAAATTTTAAATTCTCATGAGTAATTTCATATTTTTCCTCAAAGTATAATTGAGTCGCCTCGTAAGAATGATTAATTAATTCAGGAACAGTCCTACCAGTTGTAAAAATTGGATACTCTTCAGAATACGCTGAAAAGCCAGTCCCTGTTTTTTCGACTATGATTTTTATTTTTTTCTTAAATGTTTTCATGGCACAAGTTTTAAAGTTCAATTCCAGCATCTTTTCGAATCTTTTTCTCAAGTCCTTTTCCAACTTCCTGGCTTCCATGATTTGGAAAAATAACAATTCCTTCTCTATGGTCATGTTTCATTTTAACATGAGAGCCTTTCTGAGAAACTGGATACCATCCATCTTTTTTCAAGAGCCGGAATAATTCTGAACATTTCACAAATTTTCGATTTCACTTGATTCTAATGCAAAGGTAAATTATAATTTACTTTTATGCAAATTTGTTTCTTTGAAAACGTTTTTTTATGCATAGGCTACAACTTGTTTTTATAACCCCTTCCTATCTTCTAAATGACCAGTATTCACTACATTTAAAAGACATTTTACTTTTTTTTGAAGGTACCATTTATCGTTTATTTTAGTATTCAGGATTTTGCATTTGTCGGATGTTCCTTTTTTTTAGACTGTCAAAAATAGGGAATAATTTAATTTGGAAGAATGTTTGGCAATATTTTTTTTTACGAACTGAGCAGTATGCACAAACACTTTGTTAAACGACCATCAATTTATGGGTCTAAGAAAAATAAAAAGGGGCAGGAGCTTATTCCAGCATTTCCGTTGACCTTAAAAAAAAGTATTGATTCTTAATACGCTACAGCTCTAAAAGCCTTGCATTAAATAAAACGGGGCGGGCGCAACATAATAATAAAGCTAATATATGGGTTTGAGTTTTTCAGAAAGCCCTAACTTGGACAAGCCCCCGAATAGTTGCACTACGGGGCAGCCAAAACCAAATAAGGTGAACATGTAAAACTTGTGGTGTATTCCTGTTTTGGTTTGTCCAAGTTAGGTACCTTATCTCTAATATTCTGCCAAAAAATGGCAGAATATTAGAGATAAGGTACTACGTAGTGTTCGTCTTTAAAGTAACTTTTAGAATAATATACGATTTCAGATTAACCCGCCTTGCCGGCCAGGCAGGCTCGCCTCGCTGGCGAAGCGAGCCGCCCGAAGCGGCACATGTGCAGGCGATTTCCCCATAGATAACGCCAATGGCATAAGAGGCATTTTTCACGATAATTGATTTACGTTAAGTAAGGAGTTCTGAAATTAAGGATTATATCTGGTTGAGGATTAAAAAAAGAACCTCTTGTTTTCAATTAAAGGGTTTTTTTATCCATAAATGGTAACAATCAATCTTCTGTTTCCACCACGGTTTCTGAATTCGCACAAATATATTCCCTGCCAGGTACCTAAATTAAGACGGCCTTTGCTTACAGGGATGGTAAGCGAAACCCCCGTTAGCGTGGCTTTAATATGTGCCGGCATATCATCTGCTCCCTCCATGGTATGCTTATAATAAGGCTCGTTTTCTTTTACATACTTATCAAAAAACTTTTCCATGTCTGATCGCACCGTGGGGTCGGCATTTTCGTTTATGGTGAGGCCGGCAGAAGTATGGTGCATAAATATGTTGATAAGCCCTGTTTGCGGCAGGTTTTTCAGTTGCGCTTCAATGTGCTGGGTTATCAGGTGAAAACCTCGCCTGAATGTTGGTAAACTGATCTCAAACTGCTCAATCATAGTTATAGGTTTTATTATGTGCTACCCCGGTTTCCGATAATTATTGGGGTAAAGTTAATAGTCCCGAAAAATAAAAAATCTTTGATTTTTGTAATTTTTCGAGGATGCTCGAGCGAAGCTCGGCATTATTGGTTAATAGATATTAGTTAATAGATATTAGTTATTCTTTTTATCAAAAAAAAAGTCCCGAAAATTTCCGGGACTAATTAATTCAAAAAATATTTCAATTACTTGATTCCTGCAATTTTTTCAAGCATTTCAGTAGTAACTGATTTGGGCCTTTCCAGGGGATACAGTAGCGCCCTGTCCCAAATAATATTTGCAGCAATACCTATCGAACGTCCAATACCAAAGAGAACAGTGTAAAAATCATACTCGGTTACACCGTAATGCCATTGTATAACACCGGTTTGGGCATCGAGGTTTGGCCATGGGTTACTGGCTTTACCTTGTTCCTTTAAAATAGGTGGAACAACTTTGTAGAGCATATTCACATACTTGAACAAGGGGTCATCAGGCATGTGTTTCAGGCAAAACTCCCGCTGGATTGAATAACGTGGGTCAGTTTTGCGTAGCACAGCATGTCCGTATCCGGGGATTAACTGTCCTGAATTCAGGGTATCCCAAACAAATTGTTTCATTTCATCTTCCGATGGAATTTCATCACCCATTTTTTCTTTAACATCCTGCAGCCATCTCAAAACTTCCTGGTTGGCCAATCCGTGCAATGGACCGGCAAGACCGCTTACCATTGCTGCCATCGATTGATAGATGTCTGATAATGTACTTGCAACCAAATGCCCGGTATGCGCGCTCACGTTCCCACTTTCATGGTCGGCATGGATGATGAAGTGCAGCCTGGCAACATCATCATAGGGTTTTGATTTCATCATTAAGTGGGCAAAATCAGCGCCCAAATCCAGGTTTGGATCCGATTGGGTGCGTTTGCCATCCCGGTATAGTTTTGCATAAATGTACGAACCTATTTCGGGCAGTTTTGCCAACAGGTTCATGGCATCTTCGTAAGTAGGATCCCAATATTCGGTTTTGCTTATTCCTGCTTCATATTTTTTCGCAAAAAATGATTCCCGGTGCAATGTCAAAATAGCACTTGAAAATATTGCCATCGGATGGCTACAGCAGGGAAAGGCATCAATAACATCATAAACGTATCTCGGTACAATCCTCCGTTTTCTAAATTCATCAACAACATCCGATACTTCCGATTCTGTTGGGATATCACCAGTAAGCAATAAATACACAAGCCCTTCAACGTAGGGCATTTCTGCACCTTTTGGTTTTGGTAACTTTTCAAACACTTCGGGCAGCGTGTAGCCACGGTACCGGATACCCTCGTTTGCATCAAGGTAAGAAATGTCGGTTACCAGCGATTTCAGACCTCGCATACCTCCAATAATCTGACCTATCGTAACATGGTCAACAACTACATCGCCAAATTCCTTAACTAAGCGTTGAGTGCGAGGGCGGTGCTGTTCGATTTTTTCACGAAGTTTTTCTTTTAAACTTGCCATTATTTTGTAAAATTAAGTTTCGATCAAATAAACATCCAAAAGTATGGATTTGTTTTATAGATAATGTATTTATTAAATTAGTTTTTTAAGAAGGTTTTCGTCTAGTGCATTTAGAAAACCTTCGGTGGTAAGATAGTCTTTTTCTTTTAACTCCTTACCATGTATCAGTAATGCGAGATCCTTGGTCATTTTGCCCGATTCCACGGTTTCTATACAAACTTCTTCAAGTTTAGTGGCAAAGTCAAGTAATCTGTCGTTTTTATCAAGCTTCCCGCGATGCGCAAGTCCGCGTGTCCAGGCGAAAATTGAAGCTATCGGATTTGTTGAGGTGGGTTTGCCTTGTTGATGCATTCTGTAGTGGCGGGTAACTGTGCCATGGGCTGCTTCTGCCTCCATAGTTTTGCCATCGGGCGTAACCAGCACCGAAGTCATTAAGCCAAGAGACCCAAAGCCTTGTGCAACAGTATCAGACTGAACATCGCCATCATAGTTTTTACAGGCCCAAACAAAATTGCCTTCCCATTTTAGTGCGGCGGCTACCATGTCGTCGATAAGCCTGTGCTCATAAGTTATCCCTGTTTTATTAAATTTATCCTGATAGTCCATTTCGAAAATCTCCTGAAAAATGTCTTTGAAACGTCCGTCATATTTTTTTAATATGGTATTTTTTGTGGAGAGATAAAGTGGCCATTTTTTTTGCAATGCCATATTAAAACATGCATGGGCAAATCCTTTAATTGATTCATCGGTGTTGTACATCGACAAAGCAACGCCATCACCTTCAAAGTTATATACTTCGTAGCTTTGAACTTTACCACCATTTTCAGGAGTAAATGATATTGTAAGTTTTCCTCTGCCTTTGGTTAAAAAGTCGGTAGCGCGGTACTGGTCGCCAAAAGCATGACGGCCTATACAAATGGGGGCTTTCCAGCCGGGAACAAGACGTGGAACATTTTTTATTAAAATCGGTTCACGAAAAACAGTACCTCCAAGTATATTTCTTATGGTGCCATTTGGCGAACGATACATTTCTTTTAGTCCAAATTCTTCCACCCGGTTTTCATCGGGTGTGATGGTGGCACATTTAATCCCGACATTATATTTTTTAATGGCTTCGGCAGCATCAACAGTAATTTGATCGTTGGTTTCATCTCTTTTTTCTATCCCCAAATCATAATATTTTATGTTTATATCAAGATAAGGAAAAATGAGTTTTTGTTTGATGAAATCCCAAATTACCCGTGTCATTTCATCACCATCAAGTTCAACAACAGGATTTAATACTTTGATCTTTTCCATTTTCTATTTTCGTTTTTAGATGTATCATAATTAACACATCTATATATTTGTATATTTTTAATTAATTGTGAGCAAATTTAGAAAAGTGGAATACAAAAGGCTCTTATCTGTCTTTGTTTTAAGATTTATTAACTTTAATCGGGGGTTTAAATATTTATAATCCGAACTAAAATTTCCCGTGTAAACAAAATATTCAGAAAAATATTTCTTTCCCATTTTGAGATTAAGTTTTTTTTATGCTACATTTGGCCAAAATTTTTTAATATGAGCACATTTAAAATATTTGTTGTAGAGGACGATCGGTTCTATGGTGAAATGCTAAAATATCATATCAGCCTGAATCCCGATTATATTGTTGAGAAATTTGAGAACGGTAAAGAATGCATTGATAACCTTTACAAAAATCCTGCTGTAATTTCCCTGGATTATTCATTGCCCGATATGTCGGGAATGGAAGTTTTGAAGAGGGTAAAGGAGCATAATGCTGATATTCCGGTAATTATTGTATCAGGGCAGGAGGATGTGTCAACCGCCGTAAAACTACTCAAGGAAGGTGCGTATGATTATTTTGTAAAAGACGATGAAACTAAAGATCGGATATGGAACGCCCTAAAAAATATCCGCGAAAAACTTAAGCTTGAACAGCAGATTGATGAGCTAAAGGAGGAGATTGGTAAAAAGTATGTTTTTAATAATATTATTAAAGGAAACAGCAAAGAAATAAAAAAAACATTCAACATCATGGAGAAGGCCGTTAGTACAAATATTATGGTCTCTATTTATGGTGAAACAGGCACCGGTAAGGATTTAGTTGCAAAGGCCATCCATTATAATTCAGTTAGGGGTAAATTTCCGTTTATAGCCGTTAATGTCTCTGCTATTCCAAGGGATTTAATAGAAAGCGAAATGTTTGGCTACGAAAAAGGTGCATTTACCGGTGCCAACACCCGAAAAATCGGGAAGTTTGAAGAGGCAGGCAAAGGCTCAATATTCCTGGATGAGATTGGCGAAATGGATATGAACATGCAGGCTAAATTGCTAAGGGTTTTGCAGGAAAAGGAACTTACACGTATTGGCGGTCATGGTATTGTTGATGTTAAAGCCAGGGTGATTGTTGCAACACACCGCGATTTGGCCGAAGAGGTTAAAAATGGTAATTTCCGACAAGACCTTTATTACCGTTTGTTAGGCCTCCCCATTCATCTGCCCCCACTAAAGGAACGAGGAAACGACATCCTTATACTCGCCAAGTATTTTATGGATGCTTTTTGTGAAGAAAATGGTATGACCAAAAAAAATCTGTCGGGGCTTGCCCAGGATAAACTATTAAGTTATAACTACCCTGGAAATGTAAGGGAACTCAAAGCAATAATCGAACTGGCGGTAGTAATGTCGAACAGTGATACCATTGATGATATTGATATTTCATTTATATCCACTAATAAAGACAGTGAATTTTTCCTGGATGAAGAGGATACATTAAATGGATATATGAGAAAAATTATAAAACACTACCTTGATAAATATGATGGCAATATTTTGAAAGCCGCCAAAAAACTTGATATAGGAAAGTCAACCATTTACCGAATGAAAAAGAATAATGAAATCTAATGTTTATAAAAAATGAAAGAAGAAAAATTATATGATCTCACCATGATTAGAGACATGCTTGGCGATGATGATGAAGTTAAAAATATGATTGGCATTTTCGTCGAATCCACCCCGGTTTCGCTCCACGATATGAACGAAGGGTTTAAAGACGACGATTCCGATAAGCTGGCCAGGAATGCCCATAAAATGAAAGCCTCGCTCGATATGCTGAAAATAAATTCGCTTTACGATGATGTGAGGAAGATTGATAAAGATTTCAAGGTAGAAGATATACCGCAGGACGAGCTTGATGTAATTATCAAAAAAATGAATACTGAGCTTGAAAAAGTGTTCGAAAAACTCAAAGAGGAATTTAAGCTATAATTTTAGCCTGAAATCTTTATCAAATAAATCAGCAAGTTTTTTTCCGGGCCCAAGCCAATAAGATGGGATGCCATTTTTTATCGCAGCATCAGTATTAATCTTTGTGTCATCGATAAATAATGGGGAATCGTATTTTGAATCTAATTGTGATATTACCCAATTGTAAATGTCATTATCGGGTTTGCGCATCCCTATTTTAAACGACCAGAAAGTTTTATTGAAGAGCTCATTAAAATCATAGCCAAATTTATCCCGGAATTTTTTTATGTAAATATCATAATGAATTGCATTGGTATTGCTAAGCAAGTACAAACGATAATGCTTTTTTAATTGTTCCAAGAATTTCACGTTCTCCTCCGGGAAACCAACTAAAATACTGTTCCAGGCCATGTCGATTTCTTTATGAGTAAAATCTTTGCCAATCAGCTTACAAGCTTCATTTCTGAAAGCTTCGTTGCTTATTTTGCCACATTCAAAATCAGCAAATAAGGGGTTTTGTATCGCGTGTGAATACATCTGCTTAAAGTTGTTAATTCCGAGTTTGGCAAAAGTTTCGAACTGTTGCTGGTGGCTGATGTTATAAATTACTCCTCCAAAGTCGAGAATCAGGGAGTTGGTGTTTGCAGGATAGTTGCTCATAATTTTAAATTAAATTTGATAATTGTGAAAAAAAACTTTGCTAATTCCGCCTCAAAAATATAATTTTGCAGCCCTTTTCCAAAAAAAAGGAAATAAAATAGAAATGAGGGCCTATAGCTCAGTTGGTTAGAGCACTTGACTCATAATCAAGTGGTCCCTGGTTCGAGTCCAGGTGGGCCCACAAAACCCAAAGGCTGCCTCCATCGAAGGCAGCCTTTTACATTTCGACCTTTTAATGGATTCACATTGTTACATTCTTTTTAGCGAAACCCTGCAGAAGTTTTACGTTGGCGCAAGC
>Ga0208900_1000620_pt1 | contig 21905 bp, 14 predicted proteins | sample AntAceMetag02UKK_FD_184763 | JGI IMG/M metagenome (GOLD analysis project Ga0208900, IMG submission 184763) | Saline lake microbial communities from Ace Lake, Antarctica - Antarctic Ace Lake Metagenome 02UKK (SPAdes) (version 2) | ecosystem: Environmental > Aquatic > Non-marine Saline and... | reverse complement strand
GGATGCTTATTTTTTTTGAAGCCCATGATACTATTTTGCTGGGCGTCAGTGTCGACAATATCCCGACCCTGTTTGCCTGGACCCATGAGATGGGGTCTCTCTGGTTTGATGTGCTCGCGGATTTCTGGCCCATGGTCAAGTTGCAAAAACCTATGGGGTTTTGCGATCCAATGGTACCGCAGAAAGGGCATTGATCCTTGTTGATAAGCAAGGAATAATTCAGTTTATCCATGTATCGGATATCAATATCCGACCGGATCTTGGTATAATCATGAAGGCAATAGAAAGCCTTACCAAATAAATCTTACCCTTATTTTAATGGAAACCGCAGCTTAAACTCCAGCCGAAATCACCGTTATAAAACAGCCACCCAAATCCATGGACAGCAACCATTCACAGGTGGTATTCACTATTTTTAACAAAAGTCAACTTGCTGAAATAATTAAATAAAAATAGGATTTTGATTTTCGATATGTTATACTCCTTATTTCAGTTCAAAATCAGGCGATAGCCGGGGGCTTGGCACCTATTCCATGAAATTATTCGGAGAAACCTATCTTAAGGGGAAAATATCCTTCCAATCCACATTGGATCAGGGGACCACTTTTACATATCGCCTTCCCCTATAAAAGTATAGAAGTCTTTAAAAAGCTTGACAAACACCCCGTTTATATAGAGTTATAGAAAATTCAACTTTATTGTGCCATAAAATAACCAAAGCCTAATTTAGTAAATATAATCTTGTATAAAAAGGGAGTTGTTGTTGTATGCAAATGCTTGAAAACTTTGTTAACTTTGTGGACAGCCTGAGTGATAAAATCGGGCATCTTGTCGGGTGGATGACAACATTGATGGTCCTGGTCGTATTTTATGATACGGTAATGAGATATGCCTTCAATGTAGGGAATGTGGCCCTGCAGGAATTGGAATGGCATCTTTTTGCCATTGTCTTTTTATTAGGCGCTGCCTATACCCTGAAAGACGGAGGACATGTCCGTGTGGATATCCTCTATGTCAGCCTATCGAAAAAAACCAAAGCCTGGATTGACTTTTTAGGGGTTTTTGTTTTTCTGATCCCCTTCTCCGTGATGGTCATTCTATCCACCCGGGGATTTATCATGAATTCCTGGGCAATCCGAGAAATCTCGCCCGATCCCGGAGGCCTTCCAGCACGGTATATTTTAAAAACCATGATTCCCCTAGGATTTTCCCTTCTCATTGTGCAGGGCTTATCCGAAGCCGCTAAAAATTTCATGGTCATCATGGGATACAAACGACAGGGGGATGACTCATAATGGAATTTATCACTGAGTTTTTACCCCTGATTATGTTCGCTGTTGTTTTTGCGCTGTTGCTCCTGGGGTTTCCCGTTGCCTTTACCATTGGCGGCGTTGCCATGGCCTTTGGTCTTTATGGGTTTGGCCCGGGGTTCTTTAACCTACTGCCCTTACGAATATGGGGGACCATGGAAAGCTTTTCCCTTATGGCCGTGCCCCTGTTTATTTACATGGGGGTGATGCTGGAAAAATCAGGCCTGGCCGAAGAATTATTGGAAGCCATGGCCCTTGTTTTCGGCAGGATCAAAGGCGGCCTTGCGGTTTCCGTTATTTTTGTGGGAGCCCTCATGGGAGCATCCACAGGCATTGTCGGGGCTACCGTTGTTACCATGGGGCTTCTTTCCGTTCCCACCATGCTTCGAAGCGGCTACAGTAAAAGCCTTACCACAGGAACAGTGGCGGCTTCCGGAACATTGGGGCAGATCATCCCTCCCAGTATTGTCCTTGTTCTGCTGGGGGAGATCATGAATGTTTCGGTGGGTGACCTCTTTCTGGCTGCCATTATCCCGGGACTCATCCTTGTGGGCTTGTATATGCTCTATATATTAATTATCGCCCAGATAAAACCGGAATGGGCCCCCCCTATTAAACAGGAAATCCTTGATGCCATGACAGGAAGGCAGCTTTTGGGAAAAGTATTCAAGGCGCTTATCCCTCCCCTGGCACTCATGATAGCTGTTTTGGGTTCCATTTTCGCCGGGATTGCTTCTCCCACGGAAGCGGCATCCGTGGGTGCCGTCGGCGCAACTGTGTTAACAATCATGCACAAAAGATTCAATTACCAGATTGTAAAAGACGTCATGAATACGACCACCAAACTGACCTGCATGGTCTTTATAATTCTGGTGGGAGCCTCCACCCTAGGCCTTGTTTTCAGAGGATTGGGAGGGGATGCGCTGCTCAGAGGCCTGATTTTAGGTCTTCCCTTTGGAAAATGGGGAATTCTCTTTATCGTCATGTCCATTATATTCATTGCCGGGTTTTTCCTGGATTTTATTGAGATTACCTTTATCCATGTCCCGGTACTGGCACCGATCATGATTCACCTGGGGGTAGATCCCATCTGGCTGGCCATCCTTATTGCGGTCAATCTTCAGACCTCTTTTCTGACACCGCCCTTCGGATTTTCACTCTTTTATCTGAAAGGGGTTACCCCGCCTGAAATTTCAACCATGGACATTTATAAAGGGATCATTCCCTTTGTCATTATCCAGATTATAGGACTTTTAATTATCTGCCTGATACCCGAGACGGTTACCTGGCTGCCCCGGGTTCTTTCCTAGAGATATCATAGGCGGTTAAAATAACAAAAGGGGCTGGAAGATTTTCTTCCAGCCCCTTTTGTCTTAGTTTATTTTACCAATCTTATTTTTAAAGCTCTTTCAATTCCTGGTAAGGTTCTTCTGATAATTTATTCCATCCATAAATATCTTTCTGGAATACAAGGAAGGCATCATACACCTTTTTAAACACTGGATCAGAAGCGGCCTGCTCCTCCAATACTTCCTGGGATAATTTTCTAAGCGCTTTAATAACGGGTTTCGGAAATTCCTTGAGCTGAACCTTATGAACATCAACGAGTTCCCTCAGGGCGGCATTATTCTTTGCTTCAAATTCAGACAACATCCATATATTGCTCTTGTAAGTTGCGGCTTCAACAATGGCCTTAAGATCATCGGGCAATGAATTCCATGCATCCTTGTTTATCATACATTCAAACGCCGTTCCAAACTCATGCCACCCTGGATAATAGTAATATTTTGCGGCTTTGTAAAAGCCCAGTTTCAGATCATGAAAGGGACCCACCCATTCGGTTGCATCAATGACACCCCTCTCAAGGTTGGTATAGATATCACCGCCAGCCATGAGGATGGAACTACCCCCTGCTTTTGCAAGGACTTTACCCCCCAGACCTGGAATCCTCATTTTAAGGCCTTTAAAGTCCTCCATGGAGTTGATCTCTTTATTAAACCAGCCGCCCATCTGAGCACCTGTATTTCCGGCCAGGAATGGTTTTATATTGAATTTTGAATAGACTTCTTCCCAAAGTTCCATTCCACCGCCGGATAAGATCCAGGCATTGATGGATTGGGCATTGAATCCAAAGGGTACGGCCGCAAAAAACTGGGCTGCGGGAACTTTTCCTGCCCAGTAATAGGAAGCTGCATGACCCATCTCAACCGTTCCCTGGCTGACAGCATCAAAGGTGCCCATGGCCGGCACAAGCTCACCACCGCCATAAACACTAATTTTCAATCGCCCGCCGCTCATTTCATCTACCCATTGGGCGATTTTATCCGCACTTTCCCCCAGCATGGGGAAATGGGGCGGCCAGGTGGTCACCATTTTCCATCTATAGGTTTTTTGTTTTTCCTTTGCCATTGCCGGAACAGCAGTGGCTGCAAGTCCAGCACCTATGGCAGCAGCGCCGATGCCAACATCCTTGATAAATTTACGCCTGTTGTTGTCTTCCATGCAAAATCTCCTTTGTAGTTTACCGTTACCCAAGTATGACAAGGCCGGATGAATCGTACCTTTACCGCAAATTTAATCAAACCACATGGGGTTTAACAAATGAAAATCATTAATTTACTAAATCCGTTTTAGTCAAAAATATCGCACCAAGTCAAGTGATATTCTGGAAAAGACGATGAAAACTTCACAGATCACTGTCGGGATGACAGCACCAAGCCGCAAAAAACAAGAAGCCCCCCTGCCAGGTGGTAGGCGAAAAGATGTTCTCCTAAAAAGAAATAAGCAATGATGGAAGTAAATACGGGGATCAAGTACATAAATACCGAAGCGGTTCCTGGCCCAACTATTTTAACACCATAATTCCAGCAGATATAAGATAGGATCGAGGGACAAATTCCCAGATAGACAAACATCCAGACAATAGCCCAATTCACTTCAAACCCTTTGTAAAAACTATACTCCCATACATAAAAAGGTAAGATACACAGAGTTCCAAAAATGATGATCATGGTCAAAAAAGAAATAGGGGATATGGGGATCACCCTTTTTTTCAGCAACACGGAATAAAGGGCCCAGGACGCCATGGAAACCAGTATCAAAAGGTCTCCCGGATTGAAACGAAAACCGACAAACAGGGCAACGGAACCCTTGGAAATAATGACCATGACCCCGCCCAGGGAAATCAGAATGCCCAGAGCCTGGAGCACCTTAGGCCGTTGGCGGTTAAGCAGCCAGGCAAATCCCAGGGTCATTGCCGGCATGGCGGCGGCAAACAGGGCAATATTGGTGGCAGTGGTATACTGGGCACCCATGTACAGCACTGAATTAAAAACCGCCACACTGGGAACGGATACAGCAAAAATAAACCCCAGATTCTGCCGGATGGGGATGATATCTTTTTTAAGTCCTTTGAACGCAAAGGGGAAAATAAAAATAAAGGCTGTCAGCCACCTGAAAAATGACAATGCCATGGGGTTAACCTGGGCAATAACCCCTTTAGCAATCACCGCGTTAATGGCCCAGAACAGCACGGCAAACCCAAGCCCAAAAAAGGCCAGCGCCTTATTTTTATGGATAACAACCACATTTATCATTTTTATTGTACCAGCTATGGGTTAAAAAACCGGACCTTTGCCGGGGTATCCAAAATATTTTGTTCATAAAGGGACTCAAAAAATATTTTCATGGCCTTGATTTTCAAAAGGTCCAGGTCACAAATCAGAAGATCATAGTAGTGTTTAATAAGGGAATGGCTTAAATTTAATTTTTGGGTTCCGGCGAGAATAACCTCGTCAATATGAGCATATCCTTGTTTTTTTGAGGCACGCAAAAGATCCAACACCTGTCCCACCTGTTCAGGATATTTTTTTGCAAAGGATTCTCGAACCACCCAAACCGCAAAAACAAAGGGCAATCCGGTCATCTCATACCAGATACCCCCCAGATCAAAACAATGGACATATCGTTCCTGCCAGGGCTGGGTCAGGGCATTATCCCCAATAACCATGACCGCATCCACGCCCGAAGGGATCTGATTAATATCTCCCACCGGTCCCACCTTAAAATCCGGATAAACCTGTCTCTGGGAAAAAATCATCTTTAGAAAAGAGGCTGCCGAAGCAGATTCCTGGGAAAACATCACGGTTTTTTGATCCAAGTCATCCAACTCATAATTGCTTGCACACAGGACGCTTAGGACATTGCCATGGCAGGAGATGGAAAGATCCGGCAACAGCAAAAGCTTCTCATGGTTCATGGCATAAAATGCCGCTGATATGGGGCTGATCTCAATTTGGTCGGTAATAATCTGATGATTCAGGGCCGACGGGACATCGGGAACCATGGTGAGCCAGTCCGGCAGCAACCCGTTATCAAGACCATAGTAAACAGGCGAGGCATTAATATAAGATATTTTCCCCAAGGATATTCTAGGTTTCATGGGTGGTAACCCTTTCAATAAGATCTGTTTTGTTGCGCACATTTAAATCCACATATATAAACGCTGATTTTTTCCCTTTGTCAAGGGTGCCGGCACGGTGCAAAAGCCCCAAGGCCCTGGCCCCGTTAATGGTTGCCATGGACAAAACCTGGGCGGGATCAATATTGGGATATTTTTGTCGTATAAATGCCATCTCGTCAAAGATGCTCAATGAATCACAGGAGGCAAGACTGTCGGATCCCAGGGCCGGGGCCAATTTTTTTTCAAGCATCTTGCCAATATCGGGCAATCGTTTATGAAGATTCAAATTGCTCCGGGGACAAAGGCATATTTGGGTTTGGGTTCGAACAAGGATGTCCAAATCCCGGGGCTCGATATTAAGCAGGTGAACCGCAAGGGTAGACGAATCCAAAATGCCCAGATTCTCCAGATATTGAACCGGGCTTTTTGAACCAATGGGCCAGGAGGAGGAATCGATTCCCCGTGACCTCAAAAAGTCTCCCCATTGTCCCTTTTGGCCGGATATAAATTTTGATTCCGCATCTGACTCGGCCAGGTGGATGGAAAATGGCAGGTTCCGGGCAATTGTCTCTTTCTTGCCTGCCTGTAACAATAAAGGATCGGTTGTATGGGGGGCATGGCCGGCCAGGGAAAAGGAGAGGGAATTTTTTTTTTCAATATTAGTGTCCGGCTGGTCAGATCCTAAAAATTCCTGGAACCAGACACCGGAAAGGTTCATGGACTGGACAATTGTCCGGGTAAAGCCCAGGGTTGAAATTTCACCGATATAGCCCACTCCCTTTTCAACAAGCTGTTTGGCAGCGTTTTGGGCAGCGCCTACCAAAACAGCTTTTCCTGCTGCTTCTCTTTTTTCCAACAATTGCTGAACCCAGGCTGCAAATCCCTTGTCAAAGGAAAGGGCATTTTTCAATGCAGACAACTCCAGATGGAGGTGGGCATTGACCAGAAAAGGCATCATCACCCCGGGTCCGTGGTCGATGGTATGTTGGCCCCTGTTTTTTCCGGGAAAAGCCCTGTAAACATCTTTTATCAGGCCGTTTTCGACTTCAATACATCCGTTTTCAATCACCTGCCAGGGGGTTATGATGACCCACCCTGCCCGATGAACGGTGTTGCTCCCCGGAGAATTTTCCCCTGGGGAATTTATACATCGAACCTTTGGAAAACCCTGGTTCATAAAAAATCATAAAAACAGTCCCGTTGCCGGGGCTCAAAGCCTGCCGTTGTGATCAAGCGCTTCAACTCAGGTTCCGGCAGCATGAAGTTCACACCGGCAGATGCCACGACATTTTCCTCTATCATGGTACTGCCCATGTCATTGGCACCAAAAAACAGGGCTGTCTGACCAATTTTATCCCCCTGGGTAACCCATGATGCCTGGACATTATCAATATTGTCCAGAAAAATCCGGCTAACCGCCAATACTTTGAGATAATCAACGCTGGTCTTCTTTTTTACATTAATCTTTGTATTCCCAGGCTGGAAGGTCCAGGGGATAAAGGCGGTAAACCCACGGGTTTCATCCTGGAGGGCTCTGATCTTCTCCAGGTGAGCAATAATATGGAAATCTTGTTCAAGGTGACCAAACATCATGGTGGCACTGGATCGCATCCCCTGAAGATGTGCCTGACGCATCACCTCAAGCCATTCTTTTGACAAACATTTATTGGGTGAAACCCTTTGCCGGACATCATCATCAAGAATTTCAGCACCCCCACCGGGTATGGAATCAAGGCCGGCCTTTTTCAGGATAGAAATAGTTTTTGCCACGGACAGATGTGACCGTTTTGCAATAAAATCAATTTCCGGGGGGGAAAACCCATGGATATGGATATCAAAGCCTTCCTTGATGGACGTCAGCATGTCCACATAAAAATCGATTTCAAGATCCGGGTGCATCCCGCCCTGGAGAAGGATTTGGGTACCCCCGAGATCTATGGTTTCCTGAATTTTTTCGCCCAACTCCTGTTTTGAGAGGATATACCCTTTTTCAACGGATCGATAAAAGGCGCAAAACCGACACCCGGATACGCAGATATTGGTATAGTTGATATTGCGGTCCACCACATAGGTGACAACCTTTTCCGGGTGAAACAAAAACCGTTTTTGGTTGGCAAGACTGCCAAGGGTCAAAAGGTCTAATTTCCGGTAAAGATCCAGTGCCTCTATGCTGTCAATTCTTTGATTTTCTTCTATTTTCTTAATGATCGTATCGATGTGGCTCATATGCATACCATTTTTTTCTATTCAACTCAGTTTAAAACAGGATTATAAAAAGAATCTCTCTGGACCGGTTCAAACCCGGCAGAACGAATCATCCCTTCCATTTGATCCTGGGTCAGGCCCTTGGCGGATTTGGCCCCTGCCGTGTGGGTGATCCGTTCCTCAATGATGGTCCCGTCCAGATCATCGGCCCCAAAATTTAAGGCCACCTGGGCAAGGGATTCTCCAATCATGACCCAATAGGCCTTAATGTGGGAAAAATTGTCCAGCATCAAACGGGCAGCAGCCACATTCTTCAAATCATCCATGGCAGTTGTCGGGGGAAGATGGGAAAGCTGTGTATTCTGGGAATGAAAAGCCAAGGGAATAAAGGCTGAGAACCCATGGGTTTCATCCTGGAGTTCCCGCAAAGAGATAAGATGGTCCACCCGTTCCTCCAGGGTTTCAATATGGCCATAGAGCATGGTGGCATTGGTCTTTATCCCGGCTTTGTGAACGGTTCTGACAATTTCAAACCAGCGGTCATGACCGATTTTTTTGGGGAAAAGTGCGTCATGGACCCTTGTATTCAAGACCTCTGCTCCGCCACCGGGCATCATGTCAAGCCCTGCCGCCTTGAGCTGCCGGACAGTTTCTTCCAAGGAAAGGCCGGATAAATTGGACAAATAATCGATTTCCACACAGGTAAATGCTTTGATACTGGCCTTTGGCCGTATCCTTTTGACGGTTTTCAAAAGATCAATAAAATAATCAAAGTTTAGGTTTTCATTGAGACCGCCCACAATGTGCAACTCCGCCACAGGCTCATCAATCCGTTCCATGAGTCGTTTTTCGATCTCTGCCATGGACCAGACATAGGAACCTTTTTCCCCATCGTCCTTGGCATAGGCACAAAACCTGCATCGATTCTTGCAGATATTGGTATAATTCAAATGCTGGTTATAGACATAAAAAGCCTTGTTCCCATGCAGGTTACAACGAACATGATTGGCAATATGACCAAGCCCTATAAGATCGGGGGTCTCATAAATACACATCCCATCTTCCTTTGAAAGACGGGAGCCTTGTTTGACTTTTGAATAGATACTTTCAAGCCGTTCATCCAAAAACGATATCTTCATTAGCGCCTCTTTCTTCTCACAACCCTTCTTTTCTTTTTCGGTTAAAGACCGGCCGCTGCAAAGGCCATGTTCTGTTTAGGGTCCAATAGGTTATTCTGGGTATAGGAGCAGTTTGCCCTTTACCGTTATTTTTTCTTCCAGTTCTTTAAGCTGCTCTGCAACTTTTTTTGCTGCTTTCTCTGACCTTTTTTTCGGGTCTTCATCAATGTTGACAACCGGCAATTACTTGTTAACAAAAGAAGGAGTGATTTCCTTACCCGATTTAAAATCTTTCTCCATTATTCATCTCCCCGATTAATCTCGGAAATCATATCTGCAATATCAGATGCCATTTGTCCTACTTTATCGCTGTTGAGCGTCTTTGTCGGTGCATCTTCTGTCACATGGGGTTCATCATTTTTATCAGAGGAAAGCGTGTCCTCATCCTCGCCATCCCCATCATCCCTCACGGTTGAAATTTTAAGGCATTCTCCCTGTCTGTTAAAAATCACCGACAGGGGAACTTTAATTTCAAAATTAAACTTATAAACAATTTGATTGTTATGAACAATCAAATTGCCCTCCTTGAAATCAACTTCATCCTGAATTGCAAACTGGTGTTTTTCCAGCAATAATTTTTCTATGGTGTTCCAATCAAGTTCTGCGTTTATTGTATCAATAAATTCTTTTTCACTCTCTTGAATTGTCTCTGGATTTGTAAGCTTCACAGATCACCTCAATTTTGTTTAAATACCAATACCATTTCCTTTGCAAAACTCAAGTATGCCGATGATGCTGGACTTTTTACATCGTAAAGTGCAAGGGGTATTTTTTTTTCAATGGATCGTTTAACGGTTTCGTCTTCTGGAATAAAGGTGTGAGATACTAAGTCTTTTATTTCTGACAGGCTTTGATCTGCTAAAAATTGATTAATTTGCGTATTTGATCTACACCGATTGAACAAGATATTTACAATTTTCAAAGGCGTTTCATGGGTATCCCGAATATATTTTATCAATTGAAGCAGACAACGAAAGTCTTCAAAGCCATTGTACCGGGGGCACATGGTAATGATCAGCCAGTCGGCAGCAGTAAGGGCTGCAACACTTAAAAACCCATAGGAAGAAGGGGCATCAACGATGATATAATCGTAATCAGCCTCAATATCTTCCAGAAAAAGGCGTAAAATTTTTTCGTTTGCAACCGTTCTACCCAATTTTGATGCAACCGGAAAAAGATTAAATCCAGCGGGTAATATATCCAGACGATTAAATTGGGTATTCACAATAGCTTCAATAATCGTCGCCTTGCCACTTAAGACAGAAGACAAATCAAATGGATACCCCAGCGCTTTAATACCGGACCATTGAGTGACAGAGCCCTGGGGATCACAGTCCACAAGGAGTATTTTTTTTTTGTATAATGCAAGGGAGACCGCAAGGTTCAGCGCTGTCACGCTTTTACCGGATCCGCCCTTCTGTCCTGAAATTGTCAGTACATTGCCCATAACCATATATTTACGCACAATTTTAAAAAATATCAATCCCATAGTTTTATAAACCGCCATTTACAGCATATTTACACTCTTGACAGCCAAGAATATCTATCCAAGATTTTGTCCTCTCCGGTTGAAATAATCAGATAGATATACCATAATGCCCAATGAAATTAACCTTTGTAAAAGGAGACCTCACCCCTTGGCCAATATTGCCATCTCACTTAAAGGCATTGAACAGGCAATTGAAAACCTGAAATACCGACCTGGTTCAATAAAACAAAAAACGCTTTTAGCCATTCGAGCGTTCTATAATTCAGATGATGCCCTTGCCGATGCCGCCTGGATCGGCAGGCGGATCCCCACTGTAACCGTCAGTTCCAGGGCATTGTTTAAAACCGCATTTTCCTCCAACACCATTGGTTTCAGATGCATATCTGAAATATGCTTATGAGCATTGCAAATCACCTGGATGATTTGATCGAACAATATATCGATTTTCTGATAATTGAAAAAGGGTTGTCCCACAACAGCATTGAATCCTATTCAACCGATCTGGCAGGCTATGGTGATTTTCTTGAAAAAAATCACATTATTGACATGGCCCAGGCAGATACCACTGTCATCCTGGCATGGCTCATCCATTTGGCCAAAAAAGGTCTGTCTTCAAAATCCAGGGCCAGACACCTGATAACCATCCGGGGATTTTATAAATATCTTATCAGTGAAAAGCACCTGAATATCAATCCGGTAAAAGAGGTGGATATCCCGAAAATTGGCCAGGCACTTCCTAAAATCATGTCCATTGCAGAAGTTGAAACACTGTTGGCAATCGGGGACGTGAGCACACCCAAGGGAGTTCGGAACCTTGCCATGATGGAAATCATGTACGGCGCAGGCCTCAGAGTGTCTGAATTGATTTTTCTTAAACTCCAGGATGTAAACCTTGATGCAGGTCTCGTACGGGTCATGGGAAAAGGGTCCAAGGAAAGAATTATTCCCATTGGCAGCAAAGCAAAATCCATCACCCGGGAATGGATTGACACTCGTCCCCTGGTTCTAAAAAACATCCCAAGCCAATACCTCTTTATTGCCAGGGCTGGACGTCCCATGACACGCCAGGCATTTTGGAAAATCATTAAAAAAAATGCGCTTCTGGCCGGTATTTCCAAAAATGTCACCCCCCATACCCTTCGTCACTCCTTTGCCACTCATCTGCTGGAAGGCGGTGCAGACCTGAGGTCCGTCCAGACCATGCTGGGGCACTCAGATATTTCCACCACCCAGATTTATACCCATATTTCAAGGGAATACCTGATAAAGATGCACCAAAAATTTCACCCGAGAAATTAAACGCTCCAAAAAACAACAACCAAAAAAAAATACAATTGGAAGAATAGCAATTAGAACGCTGAACGACGCACCCACAGGCTGATGTTCATAAACTTTCAAAAACCCCTGTAAAACTGGGTATTTACCCCAAAAAGCACCAAAGCAACCATTGATTATTGACCCGCTTGTATGCTAAAAGGTATCCTTGTTTCAGCCATTGACCCAACCATTTGGCGGGAACGATGCCTGATACCCCTTAACCCAAAACCCTTAAGGTTTATGATACCCCCCCCCTATGGATAATGCAATTGCTTTGAAAAACAAAATACTGCAGATATCAAAACCTGCCTATGTAACAGAAACCAAAGGGCAGCTCTCTTTTTCAACCAAGGAAGAGGCCCTGTTGTCTTCACCGGAGAATAACATCTCCTCTCCGGGTAAGATTGCTTTTTTACCGGCCATTAGCCTGGAAAGTCTTGGGGATAAAGCCTTTAAACAAAGACATGGCCTGACCTATCCCTATATAGCAGGGGCCATGGCAAATGGAATTTCTTCGGCCCAAATGGTTAAAACCATGGCAGAAAACGGCATGATGGGCTTCCTAGGCGCCGGCGGCCTTTCCTTGGAAAAAATAGAAGAAAATATCATTGACCTAAAACACAGCCTCAAAGAAAAACCCTTTGGTTTCAACCTGATCCACAGCTTAGGGGATCCGGACCATGAAATGGCAACGGTAAAACTCTACCTGAAACATCAGATCCGTTTAATCAGCGCGGCAGCATTCATGCGGATGACCCTTCCCCTTGTTTACTATCGGGTCAAAGGAATTTTTCGGGATAAAACCCAAGTGATCATAACCCCCAACCGTATTATTGCCAAAGTATCCAGAATTGAAATTGCCCGACAGTTTTTTGCCCCGCCGCCTGAAAAGCTGGTCAATCAATTGCTATCCTCGGGTCTGATCACAAGGGAAGAGGCCGAGCTGTCCCAAGAGATCCCCATGGCCCAGGATTTAACCGCAGAAGCGGATTCAGGCGGCCACACCGATAACAGGCCAGCGCTTACCCTTTTGCCCACCATGATTGGATTGAAAAACCAATTCATGGAGATCTATCACTATACGACACCCTTGTGCGTGGGAATGGCCGGTGGTATCGCCACGCCGGAATCGGCAGCCGCCGCATTCGGCATGGGGGCCGCCTATATTTTGACCGGCTCCATTAACCAATCCTGCGTGGAGGCTAATGTTTGCGAAGATGTCAAACGACTGCTCTGCCAGGCAGAACAGGCAGATGTGGCAATGGCACCGGCAGCAGATATGTTTGAAATTGGTGCTAGGGTGCAGGTATTAAAACGAGGGACCCTGTTTCCAGTCCGGGCAGAAAAACTCTACCAGCTTTACAAAACCCATGGCTGTTTTGAAGAGATCAATGAACGCTCCCGGCAAGAAGTTGAAAAAAAATTCCTCCTGACCGGATTTGAACAGGCCTGGCAGTCTACCCGGCAGTTTTTTGAAAGCCAGGGCAACCCCAAGGAAATCCAAAAGGCGCAAACAGACCCCAAATATAAAATGGCCCTGGTCTTTAGATCCTACCTGGGCCAGTCCTCAAGGTGGGCTATCAATGGTATTCCCCAAAGGAAAATGGATTATCAGATCTGGTGCGGCCCCTCCATTGGCGCCTTTAATCAATGGGTCAAAGGAAGTTTCCTTGAGAGCCATGGGAACAGGAAAACCGCTGAAGTGGCATTAAACCTCTTATTTGGGGCCTGCCTGTGCACACGGGCATCTTTTCTCAGAGCCCAGGGGATTGACCTGCCCCTGGAACTTACCACCTTTAAACCCTTACCAAAACAAGAGCTGCTTTCCCTTATTTCCATGCGTTCCTGATTGTAAAACTTTTGTCAAAAGCCTTGTCAATGGATGATTTACCCCTTTTCAAATAGTATATTACTCATTAATTTTCACCCTAACTATTGATAGATTATATTCATGGATAAGACTGACAAATCGGATACATTTTCAAATAAAGACGCCATTGCCATCATTGGAATGGGTTGCATTTTCCCAAAATCCAGCAATCTAAAGGAATACTGGCATCTTCTATTTAATGGAATTGATGCCATTGAAGATATCCCGGATACCCATTGGAAAATAAAGGATTATTTTGACCAGGATCCCGCAAGCCAGGATCATGTCTATTGCAATCGGGGCGGATTTATTCCCAGCATTGCCTTTGATCCCTTAAGCTACGGCATTCCCCCCAATAACCTTTCGGCAACTGATACTTCCCAGCTGTTGGGGCTGGAAGTCGCGAAAATGGCGCTTGAGGATGCGGGGTACCCCATCAACCATCCCTACCTTGAAGAAAAAATAGTCAATGTGATACTAGGCGTCACCGGCACCCAGGAACTTGTGATTCCCTTGGGAGCAAGACTGGGCCACCCCATCTGGAAAAAAGCCCTGGAAGACTCGGGCATTGATCCTGAAAAAAAAGAAGAAATTATCCATCGGATTCAAAGCGCCTATGTCCCCTGGCAGGAAAACTCTTTCCCAGGTCTCCTAGGCAATGTTGTGGCCGGCAGAATTGCCAATCGACTGAACCTGTTCGGCACCAATACGGTCAGTGATTCAGCCTGTGCCAGTTCCCTTTCCGCCATTCATACGGCTGTCATGGAATTGTCATCCCACAGATGTGACATGTCTATCACTGGCGGGGTGGACACTCTGAATGATATTTTCATGCACATGTGTTTTTCAAAAACAGGGGTTCTGTCCCATAGCAGTGATATCAAACCCTTTTCAAAGGATGCCGATGGCACGGTATTGGGTGAAGGCATCGGCATGCTGGTTCTCAAACGGCTTGAAGATGCAAAACGAGACAAAAACAGAATTTATGCCCTGATCAAGGGCATGGGGACCTCCAGTGACGGGAAAACCTCCGCCATTTATGCCCCCGAAGCGAAGGGACAAATACTGGCATTAAAACAAGCCTATGATCTTGCCGACATTCATCCTTCTACCGTGGAATTAATTGAAGCCCACGGTACCGGCACCCGGGTGGGGGATAAGGTGGAATTCACGGCATTAAAGGCATTTTTTGATCATCCCGATTCAACCGCTGCCAACGACAAAGCAGCGACCCAAAAAAAGACAACGACCAAGGATAAGACAGCGACCAAGAACAAGACAGCGATTGGGTCGGTCAAATCCATGATCGGACACACAAAGGCCGCAGCAGGTGCTGCCGGTATCATTAAAACAGCCCTGGCCTTGTATAATAAAGTGATCCCCCCCACATTAAAAGCCGACACCCCAGACCCGGAACTGGATATCAACAATTCTGCCTTTTATCTGAATTGCCTCGCCAAGCCCTGGATGGCCAAGGCAGACGGCAGTCACCCAAGACGATCCGGTATAAGTGCCTTTGGTTTTGGCGGCAGTAATTTCCATGCAGTTTTGGAAGAATATGATCCGGTAAAATCCCATGTCTCCTGGGACGGATCCGTCCAGATCCTTGCCTTTTCTTCCAACACCCAAAAGGATCTCGTGCTCAAGGTCAATGGCCTCAAAAAACAGCTCAAGGCCTATGCCGGTTCGGATTCAGGAGAAAAGAATCTGGCAATTGCCTGGCAGGCCTTTGAATCCAGACAAAAATTTTCCTGTGATGACGAATTCAGGCTTCTGATTGTCTTGAACAAAACAGATGACCTCTTTGAGTTGATTGAAAAAGCCCTTCTTACCATTACCCAGGAAGCAGTTTCTGCTGGACCTGTATTTTTTGCCCAGGGGAAACCAGTCGGAAAATTAGGGTTCTTATTCCCCGGCCAGGGCAGCCAATATACACAGATGGGCAAAACCCTGACGTCTGTATTTCCCGAAGCCATGGAAGCTATTTCCCTTGCCCAGTCCTGTTTTCAAGAGGATAACAACACACAGGACAAGGCGCTGGTGGACTATATTTTTTCCCCTCCCAACCATTTAGAGACAAAAACAGTGTCCGAAGACGCCTTGAGGCAAACTAATATTGCCCAGCCGGCCCTTGGGGCAATTTCCCTTGGTATGGCACAGATACTAAGACGATTCAAGGTCGAACCCGCCATGACCTGCGGCCACAGTTTCGGAGAATTATCCGCCCTTTATGCTGCCGGATGGATAGACAACAAGAGTTTTTTAACACTTGCCGCAGCAAGGGGAAAATACATGGCAGCAGCTGGGGAAAAGGCCACGGATTCCGGCAGCATGCTGGCCGTTCAAGCCCCTATCAAGGATATTGAAGCGCTGATTACAGATGAATCCCTTGACCTTGTCCTTGCCAACAAAAACAGCCACACCCAGGGAGTGCTTTCCGGCAGTACCCGGGAAATCGACAGGGCCAAAAGCCTTTGTAAACAAAAAAAGATGAGGGCCATCAAGCTTCCTGTGGCAGCTGCATTCCATAGCAAATTGGTTGAAAAAGCAGCCACCCCTTTTAAACGTTATATAGTCGACAAACAAATAAATCCCACCCAAATTGATGTGTTGTCCAATACAACAGGATCTGCATATCCCCATGAATCAGACCAGGTCAAGGATATCCTTGGCAACCACCTCATGCACCCGGTCAATTTTATCGACAATATAGAACAAATGAGCAAAAATGGGGTTTCCACATTTATTGAAGTAGGCCCCAAAGCCGTCCTGACAGGACTTGCAAAGTCCATATTAAAGGGGAAAGAAATCACTGCCCTTTCCCTGGATGCCTCGGGCGGTAAACGATCAGGACTGGAAGATCTTGCACAGGTCCTTTGTACCATTGCGGCCAAGGGTTTTTTGGTTGACCTGAACCAATGGGAAGAAAGAGTGGAAAAACCCGTGGCCAAAAAGATGAGAGTAATGCTCTCCGGGGCAAATCCCAAACCTGTAAATAAACCGAATCCACTTCCCCCGAAGACACCCAAAAAAACAAATGAGCCTCCAATGGCAGAACAGACCCGGCCTGAACCCGACAGACCTGAATCAGGCAAGTCTGAACCAGACAGACCCAAATCATACAGACCTGGCTTAAAAGGATCAGATATGCGATCACCCAGCGCTTTAAAAGAAAATCAGTCAACCGCTCCCACAACCCCTTCTTCAGAAGCCATACACCTGGTTCAAAAGGGACTTGAGGCCATGCAGCAACTTCAGTCACAAACTGCCCAGGCCCATGAAAAATTTTTGGAAACCCAGACCCAGGCCAGCAAGACCCTGGCCAGCATGATGGAACAGACCAGAGATTTTTTTAGCAATGTTCCTACAGAAAGGCGAGTCACAATTGCTGTGCCCCCGATGTCAGAACCCGAACCCGTGTCTCCGTCAACGGCGCCCATACCGTTTCAGCCCCGGGTGCAAGAGACGCCCTCCCTTGAACAAACTGGACCCACCACATATAAAGCGCCGGTGGCAATAACATCCGGCCCGATTTCGGCCGATCCAATTTCGACGGATCCAATTCCATCCGGTCCAATTTCATCTTTACCAATTCAACAAATCCTGTTTGAAATCGTGGGTCGGTTGACCGGATTTCCAGTGGAAATGCTGGAACCAGACATGGATATTGAATCAGATCTGGGCATCGATTCCATAAAAAAAGTGGAGATTATTTCAGAGCTTGAACGGCAGATTCCCCAAGGGGACGGCCTGTCCACCGACCATATGGGATCGGTAAAAACCCTGGCGGATATCTGCCGTGCCATTGCACCGCAAACACCTACCCCAACACCAGATATTCCAGCCCCCGCGGCATCTTCCGATTCGAACAATTCCGATTCGACCGATTCCAATTCTTTGGACACTGGAAAGATTTTCACCGTCCTTGTGGAGGCTATTAGCGAATTGACAGGATTCCCTGTGGAGATGCTGGAACCGGAAATGAATCTTGAATCTGATCTTGGCATTGATTCCATCAAACGGGTGGAAATTCTTTCAAAACTGGAACAGGAACTGGATGATATCAATGCCATCTCCTCGGGAGACATGGCCAGCCTGAAAAACATCCAGGATATTGTCGAATTTCTTACCCCGGACAATTCTGTCGTTTTAACTATAGTTGATGAAAAAAATAGCAGTAAAAAAAAAACTTCAGCCACTGACAATGATGAAAAATTAACCCATTCCCACACTGAATCTTTGCAAAAACCCCTTTTGAGACAGGAAATTGTCCTAAAAGAATTTCCCACCAGCCAGATTCGGTTTTACAATGGTGCAAAGATTGAACTGCCACCCCAAAAAAAAGTGTATTTAACCCGTGACAACTCAGGGATAGCAGAACACTTTAAACAAGAATTTGAGAAACAGCAGATACCTGCCGCTCTTATTGATATCAGCATAAACAACATTCCAGACCTTGGCGATGCCGCCGGAATTGTGATCATATCTGATTCCTTTAAACACCCGGATTCTAAAACCGCAAAAACATTTTTAAAAACGGCCTTTTGCCTGGCACAAAAGAATGCCCCCCATTTGATAGCTTCTGCTGCAGAAAAAGGAGCATTCCTTGCCACCATAAGTTTTATGGGGGGCGGTTTTGGATTCAATACCCCCTCATTTTCAGCTAGTCCGGTTTATGGCGGGCTGGCCGGACTTGCAAAAACAGCCGCTCTTGAATGGAAAAATGTATTGTGCCGGGCTCTGGACATGCCCGATTCTGTTGAAAAATGTATGGACAATTCAGAAGCAGCCGTCTCTTTAATGATGACCCATGGTGCGGTTGAAATGGGGTTGGATGAAGACAGCTGTAATATTCCAACCCTTGAAAACAAAGAAATCCAAGAAGGGGCTATTGATTTGGGCCCGGAGGATGTAGTGGTTATTACAGGCGGCGCCAAAGGCGTCACCGCGGAATGTGCGGTTCAACTTGCCCGGGCCTGTTCTCCCACCATCATTCTTGTGGGACGATCCGTGGAACCCTTTATAGAACCTGAATGGATACAGGGGTTTACCGATCCTTCCGATATGAAAAAACAAATTTTATTCCATGGATTCCCAGACCAAAAACCAACCCCCCAGGAGATTGAAAAACGCTACCAGGGGTTTTTATCCAATCGCGAGATTCAAACCAATATGGACCGCATCAAGGCCTTTGGCTCCCGGGTAAAATATTTTCCAGCCGATATTCAGGACCCCGGCGCCATTGATACAATTTTCGCCCGGGTCCGCAAGGAGTTCACGCAAATCTCAGCCATTATCCACGGCGCAGGCGTATTGGAAGACAAGCTTATCGCCGACAAACGCCTTGATCAGTTTAACCGGGTTTTCGACACCAAGGTGGAAGGTCTTGATGTCCTGGTAAAATCCAGCGGCTCCGATCCCCTTAAATATTTTGTTTTGTTCTCTTCGATTGCTGCCAGAACCGGAAATATGGGTCAGTGCGACTATGCCATGGCCAATGAAGTGCTCAACAAAACTGCCCAGCGACTGGCCATGGCCAAACCAGATTGCCAAATCCTTTCCATGAACTGGGGACCCTGGGCCGGCGGTATGGTGAATGACGGCTTAAAGCGAGAATTTTCAAGAAAAGGCATTGACCTGATCCCTTTGGATCAAGGTGCCCTGCAATTGCTCAAGGAAATGGGAAATCCAGATAAAAAACCAATTGAAATTGTCATTGGTGCCCAGTCCAGCAATACCCCCTCAAAAGAGCCGGTTTTAAAAACTGTATTGAACCAATCCTTTGGGATTGATGCCTCTCCCATAATTGAATCCCACAAGATCGCCCGGGAACCCGTAGTTCCCTTTGCGGTGTTGATAGAGCTTTTGGCCCATGCTTCTGAAAAAAACAATCCAGGCCTGGTATTTACCGGCATGGACGACATGCGTCTTTTAAAAGGCATATCACCCCGAAAAAAGAACATCAAGGTCCAGGTTAATCTTGGGAAATGCTGTCCCATGGAATCAGGGTTCACCCTTCAGGGAAATATTACTTCCAAGGATCTTACTTCCCAGGACCTTAATTCCAAGGATAATGCCAATCTCAATTTATGCCATGCCACCAGCGTCATTCAACTAAAAAACAGCCTGCCCCACCCCCCTTTGCTGTCAAAAACGGTTTTCATGGATCTTAAACCCTCTAAAATATCTGTTAAAAAAGCCTATGAAGATATTTTATTCCATGGAAAAGGACTCCAGTGCATCCGTTCCATCAACGGAATCTCTGCCAGGGGAATTGAGGTGGTCACCACACTGGCCCCCACGCCTTCGCAATGGTTTAAATGCCCCCACAGCAAGAACTGGGCAATTGACCCCATGATGCTGGATGCTGCTTTCCAGGCCGCCATTTTATGGTCCCATGAAATAAAAGGTCAGGTCTGTCTTCCCAGTTTTCTGGCAAACCTTCGCCTTTATTCTTCCCATAAAAAGCGCAAAGGAAAGGTTCGCATTCTCTTCACTGTCAACGAAGAAACCCACCATAAAATCAAGGGATATTTCACTTTCCTGGATGAAACCCAGACGGTGGTTGCCAGCATCACCGGGTTTGAAGCCATCATGGACCCCTCGTTGCAAGAAAAATTTAAAAATAGACCTCTCTTTTCAAGAGAGAGCATCCTGGCCTTTGCCGAAGGGAACCCTTCAGAAGCCTTTGGTGAAAAATACAAAGTTTTTGATACCCAAAGGCAGATTGCACGACTTCCGCGCCCCCCCTACTTTTTTATGGATCGGGTGATGAAGGCAGATCATCCCCAGTGGAAAATGCAACCCGGTGGCTGGATTGAGGTCCAATACGATATACCCGAGGATGCCTGGTATTTTGGGGCAAACAGAACGCAGACCATGCCCTTTTGTATCCTCCTTGAAATTGCACTCCAACCCTGCGGTTGGCTTGCTGCCTTTGCCGGCTCAGCCCTGGAAAGTAATGAACGCCTCCATTTTAGAAATCTTGGGGGGACTGCCAAGGTGTACCAACCCATATCCAATAATTCAGGAACCCTTACCATTCGAAGCAAGATGACGGATGTTTCCAAGGCTGGCGGCATGATTATCCAAAATTTTGAAATGCAGGTAAAAACCGGTGACCGGACGGTTTACCAAGGGACAACCAATTTTGGCTTTTTCACAGGCGCATCCCTGTCCAACCAGGTGGGTATCCGGGACAGTGAGTTTAATCGCAATTTCATATCTCAAGCTGATATTCCCCCCACTGTCTTTGCCGATGATTCCCCCATCACCCCGGAGGATAAAAAAACAAGCCAAAATTCCGGCATGCCGGCCAAGGCCCTGAGAATGATTGACCAGATTGAACAAATGGATCCCGATGCCGGGCTATATAAGAAGGGCTATATCAAGGCGATTAAAAGAGTTGATCCCAAGGAATGGTTCTTTGATGCCCATTTTTTCCAGGATCCGGTCTGCCCTGGATCCCTTGGGGTGGAATCTTTTTTACAGCTGCTCCGCTTTTTTCTATTAAGGAAATTTGATATCTCAGCAGATGCGTACACCGCACAGATGACCCCTGACCACACCCATGAATGGATATATAGAGGCCAGATCATTCCATCAAACAAAATCATTGAAATACATGCCCATATCAAAGAGATCTCTATGGTTTCAAACAGATACACCATCACCGCCGACGGGTGCCTGACCGTTGACAATATCTGTATCTATGAAATGAAAAATTTTTGTATGGAATTTGTCCCTGTAACACAAACGACAGAACCGCATTTATTAAAGCAAATCCCGGAACAAAAGTAAATTCATTCCCATAGCTTTCAGATGAGGCATGATTCTTACCTACCCCCCCCAATGGCAAATATCCAGACGGCAACTGGATATTTGCCATAAGGTTTGAGCCAGGCAGCATATTTGCCTGTACAGGCCAGCCAAACTATATTTCCAGAACAAGGCCACCGTTAACTCATGGCTTTGTGTTGATAATAAGATCGTTTTTCTGCACAAGCAATAAACAGAGCGGATAAAAAAATCAATACGAGGTGGGATTTATTTATAAGGATATGTAAAATTACGG
>Ga0208900_1000618_pt1 | contig 21951 bp, 14 predicted proteins | sample AntAceMetag02UKK_FD_184763 | JGI IMG/M metagenome (GOLD analysis project Ga0208900, IMG submission 184763) | Saline lake microbial communities from Ace Lake, Antarctica - Antarctic Ace Lake Metagenome 02UKK (SPAdes) (version 2) | ecosystem: Environmental > Aquatic > Non-marine Saline and... | reverse complement strand
TGGAAATTTTTAATTCTAACTGGAATTATTCTTATTGCGATAGCTTTGTTTTATTTTTTCCAGCTTGCTTATTATCTTTCTAATTCTTTTGATTTTACAAACTATGGTTATGGTATATTAACCGGGAAGGTGCTAATATTAATAGCGGGAATAATATTCTTGTATTTAGGTGTCAAAATAAAGAAAAAACAAAAAAGTTCATAACAGGCAAATATGGCATACAGCCGCTTAGCGGTCATCTGGAAAAAATAATCGGTAAAGGAAACATATGAATCACTAAAAACCTCCCTGCAAGTGAACGGCTGAGAGCCATTTTTGCAGAACGTTCATAAACCAAAAAAGCCGATCCTCCTGGGACCGGCTTTTCAAATATCTGTAAAAGAAGTTTTCTAATCTTCGTCGGCTTGCTCTTCTTCGTAAGTTTTGAGTAGTGTAGTTTGAACATCGCCCGGTACCGGTGCGTATTCGGCATACTTAAGCGAATACATGGCACGGCCACTGGTGATTGAACTAAGGGCTGTCGAATAACGGTTCATCTCGGCCAAAGGCACTCTTGCTTTTATCTTCTGGTAATGTCCATCGGCTTCCATGCCCATGATTATAGCACGGCGTCCCTGCAGGTCAGTCATTACATCACCCATCTTTTCTTCGGGAACGATTACTTCAACATCATAAATAGGTTCCATGATTTTGGATCCGGCATTTTTAAAGGCTTCCTTAAAAGCATGCCTTGCAGCCAGTTTAAAGGAAATTTCATTGGAGTCAACCGGGTGCATTTTACCGTCGTAAACATAAACCACAATATCGCGGGCATAAGAACCTGTAAGCGGACCCTCTTCCATCTTCTCCATCAAACCTTTCATGATGGCGGGCAGGAAGCGTGCATCAATGGCGCCACCAACAATACAGTTGTTCATAATCAGTTTTCCGCCCCAATCCAATAGCACCTCTTCAGTACCACGAACAGGGAATTCCTTAGTCCATTCCATTCCTTCAATATAAGGCTCGACCATCATATGTACTTCACCAAACTGTCCCGATCCACCCGATTGTTTCTTGTGACGGTACATTGTTTTGGCACTCTTGGTAATGGTTTCGCGGTAAGGTATCTTAGTTGGGAAATATTCCATTGGGATTTTTTCAACATTTTCAACGATCCATTTCACCAGGTTCAGGTGAAGTTCGCCCATACCACCGGCGATCAGCTGCTTCAATTCCTTTGAATAGGTAATTGTGAAAGTCTGGTCAGTTTTATGTATTTCCTGAAGGAGGGCATTCAATTTTTCCTCATCACCCTGGTTGGTCGCTTTAACCGACATATGAATTTTTGTTGCCGGGTATTCGATGGGCTCAATTACCTGGTCAGAAATCTTTGGACTATTCAGCGTTTGGTTGGTGTGGGTATTTTTTAGCTTGATGGTTGCTGCAATGTCACCAGAGGAAACTTTGCTCAACTTTTCGCGGTTCTTACCGGCAAAAACAAATAACTGCGAAAGTCTTTCTTTGGTACCGTTGCTGGCATTCACCAGGTCGATGCTTTCGGTAACTTCCCCGTTATACACTTTGAAGTAGGATACTTCGCCCAAGTGCGATTCGATGGAAGTTTTAAACACGAGTAAAGAACATGGGTCGGTAGCATTATAGTTAAGTTCTTTGCCTTCGGTAGTTTTTATTGCCGGCATTTCGTTTGGGGCAGGGGCAGCATTTGTAATGAACTCCATCAAACGGGCAACGCCCATATTTTGCTTGGCATTGATACAGAATACCGGAAACATTCCCCTGTTGATCAAACCTAATTTGATACCATTCCTCATTTCATCTTCGGTAAGTGTGCCATTCTCGAAGAAGAGTTCCATCAGTGACTCATCATTTTCAGCAGCATTTTCAATCAGTTCTGCATGCAATTCGTCAGCATTGTCTTTTTCTGAATCCGGAATATCCACGATTTCTGGCTTTCCACCATCCTGGGGATATTTGTACATTTTCATTTTAATCAGGTCAATAACCGAATCAAAATCAAGGCCAACATTTATAGGATATTGGCAAAGGGTAACATGGCCACCAAACTGTGCTTTAATCTGACGGAGGGTTTCGTCGAAATTCGACTTTTCATGGTCAAGGTGGTTGATGGCAAAAATTACAGGTGTATTGGACTTCGAGGTATATCTCCAGGAAATTTCAGCGCCAACTTCCACACCATTCTGGGCATTGATTACCATCACGCCGGTATCGGCAACTTTGAGTGACGAAACAACTTCGCCAACGAAATCGTCAAATCCGGGAGTATCGATAATATTTACTTTCTTGCCATTATATTCTGCATACAACACGGTTGACGAAATTGAATTCTGACGTTCGTGCTCAATTTCACGGTAGTCGGAAACCGTATTTTTATCATCAACTGATCCCCTTCTGTTGATCAGCCCGGCTTCGAATAACATACACTCCGAAAGTGTGGTTTTTCCCGCTTTTGCACCACCAACGAGGGCAATGTTGCGGATTTCATCAGTTTGATATACCTTCATGTTAAGTCTCTGGAATTAAAAAAATTAATAATGTTTTGTAGTTACCTATTTTTCAAGGGGTGCAAAAATATAAAAAACTGATTAATAAAATCAGTAAATTTGTTGAATAATAAAATCAATCCTATGAAAAAACAAATATCAATAACCCTGATCCTTATATTTTGCCTTAGCGGACAATTATTGTTTTCGCAGCACCTAACCAACAATGGCTCTGCAATAACAATTTCGGAAGGTGCCACACTCACTGTTACAGGTAATGTTACAATCCTTTCAGAAGTTACCATTAATAACGCCGGGGACATTTTTGTCGGAGGTAAATGGATCAACGGTTCACCTGACGATATTTATATGCAGGAAAATACCGGTGCAGTTACCTTTAACGGCAGTTTGCCCCAAAGCATCGAAGGGGGGCACTCAACGCATTTTAGTAAGTTGCTTCTGGATCAACATACCAGCCTGGGAATAGAAACCAGTGTTTCGATTTTGCTTGGCCTTACAAATGCCCGCCTGACCCTGAACGACAATCATATTTTAACCAGGACCGGGGCGCAAATTACCGGGGCAGGGGCTGATGCATATATCGTTGCCGAAGGCAATGGTTTACTCATCAGGGAAGTGGGCGAAATAGACGTTGAATTCCCGGTAGGGACCAGTGTGTCCTACCTTCCGGTTACATTAAAAAATACCGGCACCTTAGATAAATATGGAATAAGTGTTTTTGAAGATGTACTTGATGAAGGGCTCACAGGTTCTACTATTCCGCAAATCGATCACTGCGTAAACAATACCTGGAATATTTTGGAGGAAGTTAGTGGAGGTTCTGACCTGTCAATTACTGTTCAGTGGAATGCTGATAATGAAGGTCCGGCTTTTAACCGCGGATTAAGTGGGATTGGTCATTATACCGGTGGAGCCTGGGATCCCCAGGCTGAAGTTTCGGCATTTGGGAGTGATCCGTATTCATTAACCCGCACTGGTATTACCTCATTGAGTGCGTTCGCAGTTGGCGATAATAATTCACCCATGGTTATTGCTATCGTTTACGATGAACAGGATATATTTCTGAGTCAGGGATGGACTGGTATTTCCAGCTATCTACAGCCGCTTGACCCGGATGTTGAGGAAATATTGGCTCCTGTGGTTAACGAGTTGGTTATTATGCAGAATCTCGCGGCTTACTACTGGCCAGGGCAGGGAACCAATACAATTGGAAACTGGGAAACACACTCGGGTTACCAGATTAAAATGAGCGGTGAAATAATGCTTACTGTAACAGGAATTCCGGAAATGAATACCACCCTCAATCTTACTGAAGGATGGAACCTGATCCCGGTAATTTCCAATTGTGGGGTAAAAATTGAAGATTTATTTGAAGGCACCAGTATTGTGGTGGTTAAGGGAATTGCAAACAGCCTGGTTTATTGGCCGGAGTTTGGCATTGAATCACTGAGCCAACTTATGCCTGCAAGCGCGTACATGGTTTTGATGGGAGTTGATGAAGATGTGGTGTTTCCCTTGTGTGATAAAGGTTTGGGCGTGTTCCCGGAGCACAAGTTCAATTTAACCAACCTTGAACTGACAAAGCTTGCAGAAATTTCGGGTAAGCCTGACCTGACACCAACGCCAAATACCCACACCATTGCTATTCCGCTGTCTGCCTTATCAGGAATCGACATCGCTGTAGGTGACATTGTTGAAGCATTTGATGGAAACAATCAATGCTATGGCCTGGCACAGTGGAAAGGTGAGGCTTTGGCGATTACATTGTTCGGGGATGATCAATCCACTGCATCAACTGACGGTTTTGGGGAAATGAGCCCCATATCTTTCAAAATATTCAGGCCTTCAACATCTGAAGCATTTTCATTAGATGCTATTTGGGACAACAGCCAACTCAATCATGATGGTCTGTTTGTTTCTAACGGTATTTCAGCAATCGCAGGATTTAAATTGAACCCGGCAGGGATTTATAGCAGCGGTCAATCCGAAATTCAACTTTATCCTAACCCGGCGAAAGATCAGCTTACCATTCAATATCCCTTCGATGGGGAAGCAAGATTGAATATCTATAATCTTCAGGGATTGGAACTTATGTCTTTGGATTTAAACGGGTGTTCAACCGAGTTGAATACCTCCGGGCTACTTCCCGGCACTTACCTCGTAAAGATCAATGGCAGGAATACATCTTTGTTGCAAAGATTGATCATACAATAAACGTTTCTTTTATTGAATAAATAATAAACAAAACACGTATCAATGAAAAACTCAAAATGGTTGTGGTTACTTGTAGTGGCCATATTTTTTCTGACTTCCTGTGCCCCTGGCAACGAAAAATTTGATGTCGATATAGCCGGGTTTTGGATGGGCTTGTGGCATGGTTTTATCTCACTTTTCACATTTATATGGAGCTTGTTTTGCAGTGATGTAAACATTTACGAAGCAAACAATTCGGGCTGGCCTTATAACCTTGGTTTCATCATTGGCATTGCAACTTTTTATGGAGGATCATCCAAGGGGACGTGTAAGAGATAGGAGACCTTTTTATGATGGAAATGGGGTTTCGGAAATCAGGAAGCATTTGGTTTTTTTAAAATATTGATATAAGATGTTAGGAATACCAGATCAAACATCCTACATCTCACATCCATACGGACGACATCAGTCGTCGGATATCTTATTTCAAAGTTCGGCCTGCCGGGGAAACCTGGCAGGTTTTTTCTTTAACAGCACGTATCTATTTTGGAACAAGCATATTTTTAGCAATGAAACCTGCCAGGTTTGTACATATCACCGAAATGGGTTTTCGGGAAGCAAGAAACATTTTTTCACTTCACCCTTCAAACATCTCCAGATTTCCCCCCAAAAACAACTCCTACACAAACCTTGACTTCGGCTTTCGATTGTTGTATCTTTACAAATTCAATTAAGCATAAAGTGATAAAACTTTAAAAAGCATAGTGCTATGCACATAGAGCGGAGAGCCAGGAGCAATACACTTTGCTCCCTACCCTATGCGCTCTGCTCTGAGCCCTTCGCTAAAAATAGGAGGACACAATGAAAAAAATAGCCTTAATCATTCTCACAATTCACTGTTCACTTTTCACTGTTCACTCTTTCTCCCAACCCCGCCTACCTAACCAAGTGCCAACGCAGGGTAGGCAGGCCTGTCTGCCACAAGGCATCACTTTCAACAGCCAGGAACAAATTGACAATTTCCAGGCAAATTACCCTGGTTGTATAGAAATAGAAGGGGATGTTGTAATAAACGGGGATGACATTTCGAATTTGAATGGACTAAATGTTTTGACTGCTTTTTGGGGCGATTTGCTAATTGGGGATAACAATTATCCATACAACGGAAATCCACTACTGACCAGTTTAACAGGTCTTGTCAATGTAACCTGTATTGGGGGAGACCTTTGGGTTCATGACAACGATACCCTGACAAGTTTATCAGGCCTTGACAATCTTACTTCAATCGGGGGAGACATCGAAATTACATCGAACAATGGCTTGATAAATCTAATAGGCCTTAACAATGTAACCTCTATCGGGGGCCGCCTTTCAATTCATGAAAATGCCCTGACAAGTTTAACAGGCCTCAACAATGTTACTTCCATCGGGGGGGATCTTCGGATTTGGGACAATGAATCCCTTATTAATTTAACAGGCATTAACAATCTGACTTCTATCGGGGGAGGCCTTTCTATTGTGCAAAATGGCATACTTTCGAGCCTATCAGGGCTTGACAATATAAATCACAGCTCAATCACAGATATTACAATTGCTGAAAACATTTCTTTGTCGCATTGCAATGTGCAGAATATATGTGATTATCTGGCAAGTCCAGGCGGGACCATTGAAATATATGGCAATGCTGATGGTTGCTTTAACCTGGCCCAGGTAGAGGAAGCCTGCAACGAATTCTGCTTGCCCGAAGGTATTACTTTTTCTACCCAGGCCCAAATCGACAATTTCCAGGCGAACTACCCAGGCTGTATTGAAATCGAAGGAGATGTTGAGGTTAATGGGGATGATATCACTAATTTAAACGGGTTAAATGTTTTAACAGCTTTCGGGGGAGACCTTTCATTTGAGCACACTAACCTGACAAATTTATCAGGCCTTGACAATGTGACTTCCATTGGGGGTGTGCTCCTGTTTTTGGGCAACGATTTTATGACAAGTTTAACAGGCCTTGATAATTTGACTTCAATTGGGGGGCACCTGGAGATTCATGGCAATGATGCCCTACCAAATTTAACTGGCTTGGAAAACCTGACTTCTATTTTAGGGGCCCTAATAATTGGAAGTTGGATTCCTGGCGGTAACGATGCCCTGACAAGCTTGTCGGGCCTCGACAATGTAACCTCCATCGGGGGATGGCTTTGGATTGCATACAACCCTGCCCTAATAAGTTTAACAGGTCTCGACAATCTGACTTCCATCGGAAGCGGCATATCAATTGTGGACAATCCAGCCCTGACTAGTTTAATGGGACTGGATAATTTAACTTCAATCAGTGGTGGTCTTTACTTTGTTGGAAACAGTTCCCTGACAACATTGTCCAGCCTCGAAAACATAAGCTCTATAGAGGGGGATCTAATTATTGGTGCATATCGGGAAGGTGGAAATCCATCCCTTACCAATTTAACCGGCCTTGACAATGTAACTTCCATCAGCGGTAGCCTTCAAATCGAATGGAACTATGCACTGACTAGTTTAACCGGGCTTGACAATGTGACTTCCATCGGGGGATACCTTCGGATTGATGGGAGTCATGCTCTGACAAATTTAATGGGATTGGAAAACCTTACATCCATTGGTGGAAATTTAGATATTGGACCATATTGGTTTGGAGGAAATCATTCCCTGATAAGTTTAACGGGGCTTGATAATGTGACTTCCATAGGGGGTAACCTTTCGATTATAAAAAACGAAGCCCTTACCAGTTTAACCGGTTTAGAAAACCTGACTTCTATTGATGGTGCTTTAACAATTGGTGGTGCTTATGAGGCTGGTAACCCATCCCTTAATAGCTTAACAGGAATAGAAAATATAGAGGCTGAATCTATTGATAATTTATCCATAACAAATAACTCTTCTTTATCAACATGTGTAGTGCAAAGTGTTTGCGACTATCTGGCCAGTCCTAACGGAGCTATTGAAATCCATGATAACTCCCCCGGCTGCAACAGCCAGGCAGAAGTGGAAGAGGCTTGCCAGTATATTTGGGTCTCGGAAATAAATTCAGGACTCGCAATTTCAATATACCCTAACCCTGCAGAAAAAGAGCTTTTTATTTCCGGTAATAACGGGGCAATTATAAAAGAGCTAAACATTTATATGCAAACCGGCCAAAGGGTATTACATGAAAAACGATTAACCTGTGTGATTGACATTTCGATGCTCCGGCAGGGAATGTATATTATCGAAGTTGTAACAAATGAATCGAAAATTCAGGAGAAGTTGATCATTAAATAAACTTTCAAGATGTCAGACAGTTGCCGGTTTACTTTTTAAGCAGGAATTAATTTAGCCTGGCATTGCAAAATTTGATTTATGTAAACGGTCTAACAGCTATTCAATGGAAAGACACTGAAATAGATTATTTTTGTCCTAAGAATAACATGTCATGAAAAAAGACAATTCATTAAAAATTTTAACGCTTCTGGTTTTTATCCTTGTTATCAATAACAACATCTTGTTTTCTCAATCCTGTCGGCCTTTTTGTTTTGGAATTACCACCGCTCTTAATAATAGCAAGCTTTATGATGGTACAATTAATTTGGACTACGCGGCCAGGCCTGCCCTCGGGCTTTTTGCGAGACCGGGCTTTTCTGAGAAGTTTTATATAAAAACTTCTCTCCTTGCCTCCAAAAGAGCTTCAGTTTCATTATCGCCGGGGTACTATGACCTTGTCAATACATACCTTGATTTAAACCTTATCCCCCAACTAAAGTTTTTCAATTGCCTTTATTTACAGGCCGGGGTATGCTATTCCATATTCCTAAAATCCAAATATGTAATCCCTTATGGGGAAAGTTGGAATGGGCTTACTAAAATTGATAATGGCGTATTTAAATCTGAACTAAACCTGACAACAGGTATTGAATTACAATTATCGCGTATAATGAGTTTTGAATTTAATTACACCATCCCGACAGCACCGGAAAACACAAAAAATTTTCAGTTTTCATTGAACTTTGTCCTTAATGATAAATCGCCAAAAAAAGAGAGCTACCGACGAAAAAGACGAACCAAATCAAAAGAACAGATAAAACAACTCAAGAAAGGGACGCTCCTGGTAATGCTTGGCACCGAGCGGAACAAAATTAACGCGTTACGAAACGTTGGCAAGGGTGCAAAAGCAGATAGTGTTGAATTGCGGCAGAAAAGGGCAAACAATAAAATAATCGACGCTTTTAATAAACACTTTACTTTTTGTAATGTGGCATTCTTCAACACCGAAAATATAATGGAAATCAAAAACAAGCAGTTCGCTAATGTTTTTCTTAACGACAGCCTGACTATTGATAAGTCAATATCAATTGACACAAGCAAACCCATATTTATTGCCACATTTACCAACCTCGAACAAGATACCATGAAATATTTTTCCCACTACGGCTATGGATACGGTCCAAATGGTGACCATAAGAAAGTTGAAAGATATTATACCCCGTCTTCGGATATTAACTTCATTGCCCTGGTGATTAAAGACGAAAACTTTGTTCAACTCAACAGGCCTTTTCCATATTATACACGGGCAATGTTTATCTCGGAAAACAAACATCCTGAACAAGGCTTGTTTCTATGGCCAACTTATCCCTTTCAAAATTGGTCGTACGATGAAACAGTTGAAGAAATGAATGAAAAACTACAAAAGTATTTTGGAAAGAATGAACCAAACAAAAAATAACACATCATGAAAAAACTAGTCTTAATTCTTCTCACCATTCACTGTTCACTTTTCACTGTTCACTCTTTCTCCCAACCCTGCCTACCACAAGGAATCACCTTCAACACACAGGAGCAAATCAACAACTTCCAAAGTAACTTTCCCAATTGTACCGAAATAGAGGGTGATATGATTATTGAAGGAAATGACATTACCAACCTCGATGGCTTAAATGTACTAACGGCTGTCGGTGGGTTTTTATGACTGTGCAACAACGCGATCCTGTCAAGTGCAGACGGATTGCAAAACATTACCTCCGTTGGTGGAGAACTCTGGGTTACCTATAACCCGATGATTGAAAACATTGAAGCTTTGGAAAACATCGCACCGGAATCTATCAGTGATTTATTTATTATCGACAACCCCTTGCTCTCGCAATGTAATATTAGCAACATTTGCCAGTACCTTTTGGCTCCGGGCGGTACTGTTGAAATTTATAACAACGCTCCGGGCTGCAACAGCCCGGAAGAGCTTGAAGAAGCTTGCCTGTATATTTCCGTTCCAGAATATGATCCTCAAACTGAATTCACTATTTCACCCAATCCTTTTGGATCATCTGTTCTGGTAGAATACGCACTTTACCAAAGCTCTCAGGTTATTGTACAAATCCTCGACTTGAGCGGAAGGGAAATCCTGGGCCTTGTGAATGAGGCCCAAAACCCTGGTGAGCATCTTACCGTGATTGACGGAACCGGATTAAAGCCGGGAGTTTATTTTTGCATCCTGAAAACAGGTGAAGGCATACAAGCCATGAAAATGATGAAACTATAACAGCATAGAGCTTAGAGCTGAGAGCATAGAGCGGGAACTGTCTTCTTACTCTATGCTCTACGCCCTCAGCCCTCAGCCCTCAGTCCTACGCCCTCCATCTGAATTTGAATTCTCCCCCAGAATTATTGTATTTTTGCACCAAAAACATGAAAAACTTATTCTTCATCATTCTCACCATTCACTGTTCACTCTTCACCATTCACACTTTCTCCCAACCCTGCCTGCCGAACCAAGTGCCCACGCAGGGCAGGCAGGCCTGCCTGCCCGAAGGCATCACTTTCACTACCCAGGAACAAATAGATAATTTTCAAACCAATTACCCCGGCTGCACCGAAATTGAAGGGGATGTAACTATACAGGGAGCTGATATTACAAATTTAGATGGCTTGAGCATGCTCGCTGCCATTGGAGGCTTCTTGGACGTGATTGATTGTGGCCAGTTGTTAAATCTGGAAGGACTGGGAGAACTTACCTCTGTGGAAGGTAATGCAGGTTTTTATAATTGTGCTGCACTGACCAGTTTTAACGGTTTGACAAACCTCAGCTCTATTGGTGGAAATTTTTATATTTGGAAGATGAATGCCTTGACCAACCTCGTTGGCCTTGGGGCTTTACAAAACGTTGATTGGGGATTGGTTATAGGTAATAACCAGCAACTGCAAACCCTTGAAGGGATGAATCCCGTGTGTGAGATAGGGTTTAACCTTGGTATTTACGGAAACAATTCACTGCAGGGCCTGGATGCCCTTTCGGATATTAATTTTACCGGAGTAAGTATTGCTATTGTTGGTAATGAACAATTAACAAGTCTATCGGGGCTTGATAACATTGACCCTGAACTGATATATGGTTTAGAGGTTACTAACAACCCGAATTTATCATCCTGCGATTTGCAAAACATGTGCGTTTTGGCGGTAAATATTCCTCCCGGGATATTTGAAATTAACAACAATGCCCCTGGTTGCAACAGCTTCGGGGAAATAGATGATGCTTGCCGGGCTTCCTGTCTGCCCGAGGGCATTAGTTTTACTACCCAGGAAGAGGTTGATCAATTTATGATTGACTACTACAAATGCACAATGATTGAAGGGGATGTTGAAATTGGAGGGGGTGTCTATTCGGATATTACAAACCTCACGCACCTTTATGTCTTGAAATCTATCGGGGGAGGACTTGGGATTAAGAATGCAGATTTATTAACGGATCTGTCGGGCTTAGATAGCCTTGCTTTTGTTGGTGATGGACTATTTATAAATGATAATGAATCACTCAAAACCTTATCAGGATTAGAATCCCTTGCCTCTATTAATGGTACCCTGGTGATTCAGGATAATATTTCCCTAACTGATGTTACAGGTTTAACAAACATTGATGCAAATACAATTGAAGACATACGTATTCAATTTAACGATTCACTGGCAATTTGTGATGTTCAAAGCATTTGCAATTACCTTGCCGGCCCAAACGCCACCGTTGAAATCAACAACAATGCTACTGGCTGCAATAGTTTGGAGGAAGTGGAAGATGCGTGTGGATTATTGGTGGATGAGCTATCAAATATTTGTAACTTTTCAATCAAACCAAATCCCTTTTCCAAAAAAGTGAGCATCGAATACAGGCTCAAACATGCCGGGTCTGTAACCGTATCAATCTACAACCATCTTGGTGAGCAGATTGAAGTGATTACGGAAAACAAATTTCTTGGTCAGCAAAAGGTTGAACTGGATGTGCAAGGCTTACCTTCTGGTATTTATTTCTGTGTACTACAGACCAGCGAAGGAATACAAACCCGGAAAATGATAAAACTTTAAAAGCATAGAGCGGAGAGCTAAGAGCAGAGGGTACCATATTTGACAAAAGCAAGTTCGAAGTTTCTGGATCGGCTTTTTAGTATCAAAGGCTTTTCGTTTTAATCAAAGGTTTCATCGTTGATATTTCAACTTCGAAGGGTTAACAACGGAGAAGAAGGAACAATCAACAAACAATAGACTAACGTACAACGCCAAATGCACAACGCCAAACGCGCAACACCAACTGCTCCCCGCTTCCCCAAAAATAATATGTAAGTTTACCATCTCAAAACTAACTACATTATGATTATGGGAAATTACTACGCTCGCCTGTTTGCTATCTCAATTTTATTTTTTTTATTTTTTTCAAATCTGCATTCGCAATCTGACACCAATCAATCCGCAAATCTAAAAGGCACCTTATGCATTCCCGAATACAATAATGGTTGTTCGCAGGGGGATGGCTTTACGGGTTTTGCCGTGGCAGAAATCGAAAATTACGGTTCAGGTTGTGACGATAACATGGGCTATAGTGGATGGAGCCAGTACCTGGAATTGGGCCCGGCAATTCTGTTAGGAGGAAACACTTATGATTTTATGATGCAGACAGGTTATGATGATCAATTTGTTAGTATATGGATTGATTTTAATGATGATTTGGAATTGACATCTGATGAAAAAATCATGACAGACTTTAATATGGAAAGTTCGGGCCAGATGTACACCACGCAGGTTACTATGCCGGCTGATGCAAATTCCGGCCTGCACATAATGCGGGCGCGTACAAACTGGCAAAGTCCCAGTGCCGATCCCTGTGCAGAATACGGTTATGGCGAGGCTGAAGATTATATGGTAATTGTTGGCGATGCTGCTTTTGGTACGCTGGAAGGAACTGTAACCGAACTTGCCGGGGGCAATCCTGTTGATCTTGTTGAAATATTATCTGTTACAGGCTACCCGTATTCAGCATTTACCGGGCCAGATGGAAATTACCAAATCAATAATATGCTGGTGGGCGAATATATAATCGAGTGTTTTAAAGAAGGGTATAATGTTTTGACCGATACCATTATCATCGAAGAAGGTATCATTACCATACTTGATTTTCAGTTGACACAGCCTTCAGTTTCCATCAACCCACCATTCGTTTCAAAAATTCTGGCTCCAGGAACTTCAGGTGAGGAAACAATCTATATTGCAAACTCAGGAAACGGTGAACTGATTTGGTCGGCTTCAGTGGTGGTTACAGGTAAAGATATACGTGAGTACCTCGACTTACAATTTCAATATCCTGCTGATGGAAATAACGGTGAAGCAGGAATTGAAACTGATGGTACTTATATTTACACTACCCAATGGAATGGGGGAGGATTTTTTAAGTATGATCTTGATGGCAATTTTATCGAAGAATTCACTATCCCTGACACCTATTTTATCAGGGACCTGGCTTACGATGGCATGTACTTTTATGGTGGGGCAACTACAAATGAAGTTTATGAAATGGATTTTGAGGACCAGAATCTGATGAGTACTTTCACGACACCAACTGCTGTAAGGGCGATTGCATACAATGATATCGAAGATGTGTTTTATGCAAATAACTGGGGTTCTCCTGTTGTAAAGTTCGACAGAACAGGAACTGAGTTGGAAAGTTTTAATGTGGGACCAATTGGCGGCGAATATTATGGTTTTGCTTTTGACAATACTTCTCTTGGAGGTCCCTTTCTCTGGGGCTATGCCCAGCTTGGCAGCTCACAAAATGAATTGATTCAGATGCAACTTCCATCTGGTATTGAAACAGGGTTTACCCTTGATGTAAGCGATAAACTTTCAGGCAGTATTTGGGGTGATGCCGGCGGATTGTTCACACACCCACATTTGGTAACCGGGACAACAACCCTTGGCGGCCTTGTTCAGGGGCAATGGATTTGGGGACTTGAACTGGGCGAAGCATCTACCTGGCTTTTGGTAAACCCTATTGGCGGGACCATTGAACCCGGGGGTGATGAAGAAGCCATGTTGATGTTCGATGCATCAGCATTGGATATTGGTGTATATGAAGCCGAAGTCCATTTCAACACCTGGCCGGATGTAGGCACACCAAATTTAAATGTTGAATTAACCGTTGTTAGTGTATTTCCTGTACCTCCCACCAACCTTACAGGAGAAATTGATTGCGATATATTTGAAGTGTGCTGGGACGTAAGTGTCGCCGATAGTTGCAGCGTTTATAATTTTGGGGCTTTTATAGCTACTACTGAAGAAAACTGTTACACACTTGCCGGACCCGGAGATTATGAACTTACTGCTACGGCCTGGTTAGGTGGGAATCAATCAGCTTCTTCCGATACCCTTTCATTTGAAATACCCCTGCCTGCTGAAATGGAGCCGGTGAATTTTTCAATTGATGATGTGAATGGAAGTATTGTCAATTTTTCCTGGGACATTCCAACAGGGTGCGCCGTGGCTGATGGATACAATGTTTACAGGGATGGCGAAAAAATCAACACAGAGATAATTACCGAGTTGAATTATGCCGATACAATAGCTATAGGTGGAACCTATGAATATTATGCTACCGCTGTTTATTATTTTGGCGAGTCCAATCCCTCAAATATTGAAACTGTTGTAATTACTTCAATTCAGGAAAAGGATGCCACCAATTTCTCTGTTTCACCCAATCCTTTTACAAATGTTATTATGATTGAGTTTGATTTACCAAATCCGGGAAGGACCGCGATAAGGATGTACGATCAATTGGGAAATCTTCAGAAAACCTTTACCCGTGAATATCAATGTTCAGGGAAGCAAAACATCGAAATGAACACAAGCGATTTGCCGGAAGGGGTTTATATTTGTGTTTTGGATATTGATGAAAGAAAGCAAGTGGTGAAGGTGGTAAAATTGTAGAAAGCAAAGGGCATAGAGCAAAGGGCAAAGGGCATAGAGCAAAGGGCATAGAGCAAAGGGCAAAGGGCAGAAAGGATCATTGATGGCAGCAGCGAGTTTGAAGTTTACTGAATAACTAATCATGAGGCTTCGGTTTTCGTTTTTGGTAAAAATTTTATCACAATTTATCATACTTCGAACGAATATCAGCGAAAAAAAGAAGGCCTCGATGTATTACAATTCTTTTGATCACAAGAAAATCAAGACCTCATATTAAAGCCATCCCGACCAATAAAAACAATTGCTAAACCGGTCCATTAATTCAACTTCCGTTTTAAACAAGCCATAAATTGCAGATCCACTTCCTGTCATTGAAGCGTACATTGCACCGGATTGATAGAGGAATTCCTTCGTTTCGCTCAAAATAGGATGTGCGTTAAAAATACTGGTTTCGAAATCATTTTTCAGCCGGTTCTTCCATTCTTCAACAGGGAATCGAATGATTTCTTTTATCAGGGTTTCCGGTACTTTTGGTGTGATGCCTGCATAGGCCTCAGCAGTGCTAATGTGGACATCCGGCTTGACCAATACTAAAAAATATCCCGCCAGGTCAAGTTCAAGCGGCTTTAGGTGGTCACCTTTATCCGTAGCCAGGGCTGCCTGGTTTTTAATAAAAAACGCACAGTCGCTTCCCAATTTGCGGGCGTAATCTTCCATCCTATCCACAGATAAATTCAATCCAAAAACCTGATCGATTAATTTAATCATGAATGCACCGTCAGCGCTGCCACCACCCAGGCCGGCACCCATTGGAATAACTTTGTGTAAATGAATTTTCACCTCAGGCAAATTGTAGGCAGCCTGTAATAATTTCCAGGCTTTAATACAAAGGTTGTTTTCCGATTTTCCCGGGATATTTATTCCAGAGCTCGAAAACCCAAATATCTTATCCGGTGCTATAATCAGTTCAAGCGCATCATTGATAGAAATTGGGTACATCACACTTTCAATTTGATGAAAACCATCACTCCTTTTTTTGAGTACAGATAATCCTAAATTGATTTTTGCGTTTGGAAAAATGACCATAACTTTTGGAGTTTCTATGCAAAGGTAAGCACTAATTATTGGGTGCTACTGCAAATTTAGTAGGAAGAACTAAAACTAATTAAATTGATCTTATTTTAGTTGGCAGTTGTCAGTCCCCGATCACCACGATATTGCATACTGAAGACTGCCTACTGAGGACTAAATATCAAGAAATTAAAACATCATTAAATAAAATTTCACGAAAATGGTAGCAGGACCAATTCTTATTTATCCCGATGATGTGCTTTATTTTAATTCGTGCATTCGTGGCATTAAAATATAACTTTGTTGCCAGAATTTTTTTTGAACCTTTAAACACCCTGACCCATGCCCATTATTAATTCAGTGCTTTCGTGGCTGATGAAAAAACGGATACATCAAATCGAATTGTTTATCAAGTACCCGCATGATGTACAAATGGAATGGTTTAAAAAATTAATTGCTGCAGGTAAGGATACTGAATGGGGAAAAAAGTATGGCTATAAGTCGATTACTAATTTGCAACAGTTTAAAGAACGTGTGCCTGTTAGCGATTACAACAACCTTAAACCCTATATCGATCGCCTGAGAAAAGGCGAACAAAACCTACTTTGGAATACTGACGTTAAATGGTTTGCCAAGTCATCGGGGACCACCAGTGAAAAAAGCAAGTATATTCCGGTGAGTAGTGAGGCCCTTGAAGAGTGTCATTTTAAAGGTGGGAAGGATATGCTGTCTATATTTTTTCATAATTTCCCTGATTCACAAATTTTTAGTGGGAGGGGCCTTGCGATGGGGGGCAGCAGTACTATCACCGAAGTGAACAACGAATCGTATTACACCGGCGACCTGTCGGCTATTATTATTCAAAACCTGCCGCTGTGGGTGCAACTCAGGAAAACACCCAGCAGGAACATTGCCCTGATGGATGAGTGGGAAAGCAAGATCGAAAAAATGGCACGTGTTACCAGCGAACATGATGTTACCAGTATTTCGGGAGTACCGTCGTGGGCACTGGTACTGATCAGGCGGATTTTGGAGATTACCGGTAAAGACAACCTTTTGGACGTATGGCCAAACCTTGAGGCCTTTTTTCATGGGGGGGTAAACTTCAGCCCATATCGCGATCAGTTTAAAAAACTCATTCAATCCGATCGTTTTAATTATGTGGAAACCTATAATGCCTCTGAAGGATTTTTTGGCATTCAGGACCGCACCGATCATAACGATATGTTGCTCATGCTGGATTATGGAATTTATTACGAGTTCTTGCCAATGGAGGAATTGGACAAGGAATTTCCGCTTACAGTAGGCCTTGAGGGTGTTGAAACCAACAGGAACTATGCCGTGGTAATTTCGACCAATGGCGGTCTGTGGAGATACTTGATTGGCGATACTGTAAAATTCACATCCACCAATCCTTATCGGATCGTAATTACCGGACGGACGAAAAACTACATCAATGCCTTTGGCGAAGAAATCATCATCGAAAATGCGGAAAAAGCCTTGATTACTGCCTGCGAAAAATGCAATGCTACTATTACCGAATATACCGCAGCCCCGGTGTATTTTAACAACAGCGAAAATGCTGCACACGAGTGGCTCATCGAATTTGATAAACCACCCGACAACCCGGACTTTTTTGTGGATAGTTTTGATAACGCCCTAAAATCACTCAATTCAGACTATGAAGCCAAACGGTATAAAAACATGGTTTTACGCGAGCCGATTGTAAGGCATATGCCGCCAAACACCTTCTACAATTGGATGAAAAAACGCGACAAACTGGGTGGGCAACATAAAGTCCCCCGTTTATCAAACGACCGGAAACATGTGGATGAGATTTTGGAGATGATTGATGGGGAAAAGAGTGCCTAAAGTGAACTAAAGTTTGGAGTGAACTAAAGTTTGGAGTGAGCTAAAGTTTGGAGTGAGCTAAAGTTTGGAGTGAACTAAAGTGAGATAGAGTTAGGAAGGTAGAGGGTTTAGAACAAAGAGCAAGAGCGGGGTTGTCTGTCAATTAACCCGAAACCTCACAATTGGCATGACACTAGAGTTTGAATTTCAATTTCCAGTTCAATTAATGGTATTCGACCCTATACCTTTTTTCCACCAATACCCTATACCTTAATTTCCCCTATACACCCTATTTCCTCATACCTCCCTTCAATTTAGATTTGATAAACATTTTCACTTTTCTTTCATACATTGCTGGTATCAAAAAAGTTGAGGGTTTATAAAATCAATTGTTGATAAAAACTTACATTGATCTGTCAACATCAGGGGCATCTAAACAAATTTCTTGTGTATCTTTATCCAGGATTTCCAATATCAAAATTCAAGAACATTTTATTATGCATGTAGCTATAGCCGGAAATATCGGATCAGGAAAAACAACCCTTACCACTTTGCTTGCGAAACATTTTAACTGGGAACCACATTTCGAATCAGTTGATGACAATCCTTATCTCAACAGTTTTTACGAAGATATGCGCAGGTGGTCATTCAACCTTCAGATTTATTTTTTGAATTCTCGTTTCAGGCAGATCATTAAAATAAGGGAAAGTGGAAAACAGGTAATACAGGATCGTACCATTTATGAAGACGCGCATATTTTTGCCCCAAACCTTCATGAGATGAATTTGATGACAACCCGGGATTTCGATAATTACCGCGATCTTTTTGATTTGATGAGCAGTTTTATTCAACCTCCCGATCTGCTTGTTTACCTCAAAGCAAGTGTGCCAACGCTTGTAAGCCAAATCCAAAAACGTGGCAGGGATTACGAAGAATCCATCAGGCTTGACTATTTAAAAAGTTTGAACGAACGCTATGAAAATTGGATCGAGGGTTATGATATTGGCAAAAAGTTGATCGTTAATGTGGACAAGATGGACTTTACCACAAACCCCGAAGATTTAGGTTATGTTATCGACCGGATCAATGCTGAATTGCATGGCCTTTTTTAAAAGGATGTCGAATTTCAAAACCACCTCAAAAAAATCATTGCGGGCTTGGATTTAAAAAAGTTCTATCTTTGATTTTCCTTAATTAAACTTAACGTAGCGTTGAAATAGATAAAATTACGCAAGTTGCTGGCATTTTGTTTGCCAGTTTACTTGTTGCTATTTGGTTTCGGTGTTTGTGCTTCATCGCAAAACATAGATTCATTACTGACTATTATTGATTTGGCAGAAGATGACTCCATTAAGGTTTCTGCAATGATTTCTTTTGCTGATTCTATTGCCAAGGAATATCCTGATTCATCTTTGTTTGTCCTTGAAGAGGCCAACCAAATCATGCCTGAAAGTAAATGTTCCTACAATAAAATTCGACTTTTAACCTCACGAGCTGAGTTGTTTAGTCAAATTGCTGAATACCCGGAATCACTTCAGGATTATTTCGATGCAAAAAAATTAATTGAATCTACTAATAACCTAAGCCAGGACTCAACCCTTCTGCATATCTACATGAAATTACTTAGCGATATTGGGGTACTATTTATCCATACCGGAAAATACGATGAGGCGGTGAAGTATTTTCAAATGGGGCTTGATTATTTAAACCAGATTGATGCCGATCCTTCTGACACGTTTTTCAAAGGTGAGTTTTTTAGGTTTAATTTAAACTATGGTGCTGTTTATGCCCGGATGGAGGATTTCGATAAAGCTGAATTGTATTTTACAAAGGCAATGCAATACATGGATGAGGATAAATTTATAAATACTGCCACCTTGCTTAATAACTTATCGATTATTGCCAGGGAAAACAAAGATCTTGACAAAGCTTTCGATCTGACAAAACAGGCTATTGAAATATGGAAGGATAATAATTTTCCACGCGGACTGGTGCAGAGTTATAACAATTTGGGGAATTGCTATCTTGATATCGGCGACACAAAAAATGCGCTCGAATATTATAATCTGGCTTTAGATATTAGCATGGAGAATGCTTATGGAAGTTCAGCGATCATTGCACTTGAACAATTGGCATTGGTTTATGATTCTATTGGGCAGCATGAAAAGGCATTTGACAGGCATCGGGAATTCAAACAATTGAGCGATAGTTTAATCAACCTCGAAAAAGTTCAGATGGTTACCCAACTTGAATTACAAGATAAATTCGACCAGCGATTGAACAATGCAAGGTTACTTCAGCAGGAGCGGGAAGCCGAGCAAAAAAGACGTGAACTGATCTTCGGCTTGATAGCAGCTGTATCAATCATGAGCCTTATTATCCTTGTCCTGCTGTATTCGTTGCAACGCAGCAAATCAATCCGGCTTAAGCTATCAGCTGAAAAAAGCAAACTTAAAAGAATAACTCTTGAACAGGAAAAAACCAAACTCGAAGAAGAGCTTGAATTTAAAAACAAAGAGTTGGCTACTAATGTAATGTACATGGTTAAGAAGAATGAGCTGATCACCCAGATTTCGGAAAAGCTCATCAAATCTAAACTTGCTTTTAAAAGGGAAAACCAGGGCATTATCGAGGAAATCATTAAAGAATTACAATCCACCACCGAAGAGGATGTCTGGACAGAATTCGAAGTTCGCTTCCAGCAGGTACACAACGATTTTTATGAAAAGCTCAACGAAAAGATACCTAATCTTTCGGCCAACGAAAAGAAACTTTGTGCCTTCTTCAGGCTAAATATGTCCACCAAAGAAATCTCAGCCATCACTTACCAATCCATCAACAGCATTACTGTTGCGCGATCGCGTCTGCGCAAAAAAGTTGAGCTTGAGTCGGACGAAAGCCTGATCTCCTTCCTCGAGTCGATGTAGTTTTTCAGTCCATATTTTTCAGTCGGCAGTCTTTTGGCCAATGTCAATTAATAGTATTATTTATGATTGCAACTGTTTAGGTGATTGATAGATTTGCTGAAACAAATGATAATTATTGACATCTGCTGGCTGGCTAATAAATGACACAGATGAACTTGCTTACATGATAGATTTGTCTCATTCCAGGACCAGCTAAATAAAAATATAAAATAATGAAAAAACTTCTACTTCGCGTGTCCGTGTTTGCCTTGTTGGCGATATTTGTTTTAAGCAGTTCATCACCTCCGGATGGAGAACCAAAAAGTTCGGAGTACATTGTAATTTCATGGAACGACCTGGGTATGCACTGTGCCAACCAGGATTTTTCGAAAATTGTCATTCTTCCTCCTTACAATAACTTGATTACCCACCTGATCAAAAGGGGCAACGAAACCACATTGCCTGAAGTTGTCACAACAGGTTATTCCGTTGATTATGAAATTCCGGGGAATACCTATTCGGTAGGTAAAACCAATTTCTGGGATTACGAAGACCAGTTGTTCGGTGTTAACCTGCCCGATAACATCGGCTTAACCGGTGCTGGTTTAACTGGTGAAATGGAAATCCACTCCAACTCATTTACCATCGAAGGAATTCCAATTACACCATTCACCGATGCAAATTTGCAAACCGAAGATCCATTTCAACTGGCACTGGTTTCGGCTTACGATGGACAGGATAATTTCCTGGAAAGTACACAAATTGTGATCCCGGTTTCGAACGAGATCAATTCTGTGAGTTCAGGTTGTCATTCCTCTGAAGCAGATATCCTTAATGAACATGACGATGAAGGGGGATTTGACCCAAATGATACACCCATACTCTGTGCATCCTGCCATTCATCCAATGCATTGGGAACACCGGGTATGCCAAGGGTTCCCTCGCTGTCAGAGGCCATTCACGATAAGCACGCTGAAAAAACCAACGACTGTTACAAATGTCACCCTATTCCAGATACACAATGCCAAAGGGGAGTTATGCATGCCGCGGGAATGATTTGTCAGGATTGCCATGGCAGTGTTGAAAATGTTGCCGAGTCAATTAAGGACGGCCGCGAACCCTGGCTGGAAGAACCTTCCTGTGGAGCTACCAATTGCCACGGGTCACAGTTTGCCGAAGAACCAGGA
>Ga0208900_1000616_pt1 | contig 22036 bp, 22 predicted proteins | sample AntAceMetag02UKK_FD_184763 | JGI IMG/M metagenome (GOLD analysis project Ga0208900, IMG submission 184763) | Saline lake microbial communities from Ace Lake, Antarctica - Antarctic Ace Lake Metagenome 02UKK (SPAdes) (version 2) | ecosystem: Environmental > Aquatic > Non-marine Saline and... | reverse complement strand
TCCTTTGTCTTTTGCATAAAACCAAAAAGAAAATAAATACCAGCAATGGTGGCAAAGGGCAAGGCAGAAACCAAATCAACAGCAATTCTTCGATCCCCGATACGAAGATAGACATAATATTTTAGATCCAATTTTTTAAGGGAAGAGGAAAAAATTCTTACTATCTGTAAAGCAAATCACTTTTATGCCGATACTGCCCCGATAAAATAGAGACAGCCGTATTTTCCCAGCTTTTTTTGTTTATCATCCTTAATGCCTTTAAAAAAGCCCCACAACAAAAGCAAAAAAAATACTCTTCCAGTGGTATATACGATGCAATTTTGTTAGAATATTATTAAAACACAAAAGAAGGAGGAAAACCATGACCCCTGACATCAAAAAGATACTCTATGCAACAGACCTGTCTGAAAGTGCCCGGTATGCCTTTGGATATGCCGCGGACCTGGCCGATAAATACAAGGCCACACTCACCATCCTCTATGTAATGGAAAACCTGAATTACACTTCAGAAGTGCAGGTCAGTGAAATGGTGGGACCCGAAATATGGGAAAAACTCAAACGCCAAAAGCAGGAATACCTGAGCCAGAAGATCCAGGCCCGGCTGGAAACTTTTTGCACAGAAATGGAAACCCTCCATGATTCCTGCCAGCTTTTGGCTCAAAATATTCGCATTGAACGCGGAAATCCCCAGGAAGTTATCCTGGAAACATCCCAGCAAATGGGGGCAGACCTCATTGTCATGGGAACCCATGGATACAACATACTCAAAGATGCCTTCATTGGCGGCACTGCCCGGAAAGTTGTCAGACACAGTGAAGTGCCTGTCTTGGTCATCCGTCTGCCCAAAGAATAGGGGTGGCCAGCGGGTTTTTAAATAAGGTGGTGGGTATTTTTTAAAACCTGTCTGCCCAGGCAAACAATTCAGGGGTGCCGCCGGTGTGCCAGAACAAGATGGACTGACCTTTGGTGTAGACCTTTTTGTGGATCAGATCCAAAAGGCCGCCCATGGCCCGGGCCGTGTACACGGGTCCCAGAAGGATTCCTTCATTTTGGGCCAGTCGTTCAATGGCAGTAAACTCCAGATCTCCCGGCTTTGCATACCCCGCCCCCAGGTAATCACAATTGAGTGAAAAGTCTGTCTCTTTCAATATCATGTCACTGCCGATTCTTGCGGCGGTTTCATTGGCAATTTCTGCCAGAACCGACAGAAAAGAATCCTCCCCGGTTTTGTTCTGGTCAATGCTAATACCCAAGATCTCGCCGGTAAAACCCGTCAGCCTTGCCCCCAGGGTAAGCCCTGACTGGGTGCCGCCGGAACTGCTGGCAAAAATAATGGCACTGGGTTTAAGTTCCATGGTGGAAAACTGTTCTTTCAGCTCAACCATGGCATTCACATAGCCCACGGATCCGATGCCGTTGGAGCCCCCGATGGGTATCACAAAAGGCTTTTTCCCACTGGCAGTCAGGTCTTGAGCCACCCGGGCAAGTGTTGAATCCCGATTCTCTCTTGCGCAATAATGAACGTTGGCCTTAAAAATGGTGTCCAACAACAAATTCCCATTGGGAATACCTGGTTTTGTTCCGTTTAAAACCAGTTCACAATCAAGCCCCGCCTTACAAGCGGCAGCGGCCGTGAGGCGGCAATGGTTGGACTGAATCCCCCCCGCCGTCACCAGGATGTCGGCCCCCAAAGCCAGTGCCTGACCTACCAGAAACTCCAGTTTTCGGGTCTTATTACCCCCCATCCCCAAGGAGGTGAGATCATCCCGCTTCATATAGATGTCAGGACCCTGGCAAAATTTGGTCAGGGTTTTAAGAAAATGAACGGGTGTTGGAAATTCAGCCAGATTGAATCGTGGCAATTTATCTAGTTTCATAACGCCCTCCTCTTCTGGTAAGTATGGGTGGAATTGTTTAATCGGGTGAGATTGCTAAATTTTATTTTTATTTTTTACCGCCACCTATTTGAAAGGATTAATGGGTCAAAATCTTACTGATAAAATCCGCTGCCCGCTCGGTTTGGGGATTGTCAAAAAACTGGCTTGGCGTACCGGTTTCAATGATTTTTCCCTCATCCATGAACAGCACCCGGTCTGCCACCTTCTTGGCAAACCCCATTTCATGGGTGACCACACACATGGTCATGCCCTCGGAGACCAGATTGACCATGACATCCAGCACTTCGCCGATCATTTCCGGGTCCAAAGCTGACGTTGGCTCATCAAAGAGCATAATTTCAGGCGCCATGGCAAGCCCCCTGGCAATGGCCACCCGCTGTTGCTGCCCGCCTGAAAGCTGGGCCGGATAGGCCCCTGATTTTTCCGGCATCCCCACCTGGATCAATTTTTCCATGGCTATTTTTTCCGCCTTGCCCTTGACCATGTGTTTGACATTGATCGGGGCCAGCATGATATTCTGCAGCACCGTCATGTGGGGATACAAATGGAATTGCTGGAACACAAACCCTACCTGGGCCCTCAGTTTTGTCAGGTTGATTGTCCGGGTGTGAACAGGGGTCTTGTTCACCGTAATCTCACCTTTCTGGATCTTTTCAAGCCGGTTGATACACCGGATCAGCGTAGATTTCCCGGAACCGCTGGGGCCGCAGATGACCAGCACCTCCCCCTGTTCTATTTTCAAATTGATATCGTTTAACACATGAAGCTTGCCATACCATTTGTTTACGTCTTTAAATTCGATCATAAATTTTTCCCAATTTTTTAAGTTTATTATCCCTGATTTGCCCTGTATTACCCGACGCTTTTGGTGCAAACGGCTTATTTAACCGCCATTCTTTGCTCCAGATAATTGGACAACAGGATCAGAGGGTATGAAATCGAAAAATAAAGGATTCCGACCAATGAAAAGACCATGAGCCCCTCGGGGATTCTGACCACGGTCACCCACCCCACCCGGGTTAATTCCATAACACCGATGACCGATACCACGGAAGTGTCTTTTATCAACAGCACATATTGGCCCACCAGGGGGGGCAGAATCACCCGCATGGACTGGGGAACAATCACCAGGCGCAGCTGCTGGACAAAACTTAAGCCGGAAGAAACAGCTGCCTCCCATTGGCCTTTTGGGACGGCATTGATACCACCGGCCACAATCTCGCAGATAAAGGCCGATCCCATGATGGCCATGGCCAACAATGCTGCCGGGAATGCGTCCAGCTGGATTCCCCACTCTGGCAGAATAAAAAAGATAATAAAAATCTGGACCACAAAAGGGGTGCCCCTGACAAAGGCAACATAAATCCCGATAATAAATTTGAGGATCTTATTGTCTCCGGCCCGGAAAATGCCCAGGACAAACCCGAGGATGGTGCAGGTGAAAAGACTGATAAAGGCGATCTTGCAGGTCATCCACAGTCCCGTGAAGAAAAAGGGATAAATTTCCACAAGCCGGCTAAAATAAAAAGACATCATAATCAGTATGCCTCCCTGAAAATCAATCGTTTCTGGGACCAGTCCGCAAGGGCTTTAAGAACAAAATAGATGCACATGTAAAAGAAAGCCACCGTAAAAAAGGCTTCCGAGGGCATGAATCGTTCCGATGTCATGATCTGACCAGCTCGGGTCAATTCCGCCACCGAAATCAGAGAAAGCAGGGCCGAATCCTTTACCAGGACAATTGCCTGGCCTAACAGTGGCGGTACCGTGACCCCCAGGGCCTGGGGCAAAATAATAAACCGCATCCGTTGAAGATAGCTTAAACCCGAAGCGACACCGGCCTCAAGCTGGCCAGGCTCCACCGCATTGATACCGGCCCGGATGATCTCTGCAATATAGGCCCCGGAATTGAGTGTGAGGGCCAAAATCCCCGTCTGGAGCTCGGGAATTCTCAGCCCCAGGGTGGGCAACCCGAAATAAAGAAAATATATCTGCACCAGTAAAGGGGTGGACCGGATGATCTCAATATAGGCAATGGCCGGGTATTTTAAGGCCTTGATACTGGATATCCTTGCGGAACAGGCGATGATTCCCGTGGCCAGTGCCAGCAGGATCGAGACACCGGATATGAAAAATGTGGCTTTGAGCCCCCCCAGAAACAGGGGCAGATACTCCATTATAATTCTAAAATTAAAATCCGTCAGCATGGTGTTGTCCGTTCAGGTTAGGGGATGTGCGCCGCAAAAACCGGCGCACACCATTTACTTAATTTACCAACACAAGATCAAATATTCTTTAAACAAAATTTAATGATCTTTTTTCCACTCAATGCCTTCTAACCAATAGGCGATATTGGTATCATAGTCACCATTGGCACGGACGGTTTTAAAATAAAGATTAATCCACTGCCTCAGATTGTCAGAGTCCTGACGAACAGCAAATGCCAATGGATCTTTGCCCTGACCCAGGCGTTTGTCCAGCAAGCGAACCGAGTTGGGTGGGAAATCCGGCAAAACCGTTAACACGGCAAGATCATCATTCACACCGGCATCCACATGACCTGCAACCAGCGCTTGGACAATCATCCGACCGCCGCCTTTATAGGATTTGATCTTGACATTGGGAAGGTATTTTTTGGCAATGGTTTCACCGGTGGAACCCAGAAGAACCCCAACGGTAACTTCAGATTTATTCACATCTTCAAGGGTTTTAAAGCTGGCATTTTGGGTGGTAAAAACACAGGGTTGTACTTCGATCCAGGGATCGGTAAAGGAAATTTTAAGGGCCCGTTTCAGGGTGGGGGTCATGTCAGCAGCCAGAATATCAGCTTTACCGGAAAGCAGAGCCGGAATCAAACCGTCCCAGTCAAAATCAAGAACTTTTATTTTAACGCCCATGGCATCGGCCATTCCCTTGGTGAAATCAACCATGGAACCGGCTGGCACGCCGGTTTTATCAATAAAGGCATAGGGAGGTGCTCCCGACTGAACTGCCACCCGAAGCTCGCCCCTTTTGATAATTTCGCTCAAGGTTCCTGCAAAACTGATTCCGGTAAAAAAAACAGCCATGGCAACGGCCAAAATAATTGAAACCACTCTTTTTCGATTCATGTTCTTCTCCTTTTTGTTGCGTTATAAAACAAACGGTTACCCCGTGACGTCCCTTTATTTATTGGGTATGTGCGATACTTATATTTCCTCCATTTTTTCCTGAATGATGATCCCTCTTTTTTTAAGACGCTCCATGAAGGGCGCTATGGGAATATGGGTCATGGGTGACAGCACCCCTTTTTCTGTAATTTCGCCCCTTGCGATCATTTTTGCCACAATACCGGCGGTATACCCGACCCCCTTACTCATGGCCAGTATACCGGTATCAAGGTCCCGCTCAATGAGCATGGAACTTGTAAAGCGCATGGGGCGATTGTCGATGATGCCTTCAAAGATATTGATCATGGCAATCAAATCCTTTTCATCCGCCTTATATTGCATCCTTGGACCCAGATGCTTGTCCAAAAAATCCATGGGAGAAACATTGCCGGACAGCCCCGGAACCGGTTCTTCACTTAAAAAGCCCAATTCCTTCAGGGGGCGCCAAAAATCACTCCACCCGGGCCAGCGCAGGGAATAGCGACCGGTGTGGACAATATCTTTTGTTATCCCCATGCGATCCGTGAAAAAAACGGCATCCCCGTTGGGGACAGCTTCAAGGATTCCCAGCGCCGGGAATTCAATGGAATGACCATGGGCGGGGTCATGCTGATCTTTACCAGGAATATCAACGATTTTACCATTTTTTATGATCCGGCCATCCCGCATGATGGAACTCAATACCCCCCGCCAGATCCAGGAAACCTTATAATTCATCGGGTTCGTGCAGGCCTTTTGTTCAGGAAATCCGCCGCAATAGGAATTGATAACAGACAGAGAATCAAACCGTTGCATTGCATCCCCATAAATCACAAGATCTATCCCCGGGTCGAGCCCGCATTCCGGCATTATGGTAATCCCCGCTTCTTTGGCCCGCTTGTCAAGGGCTTCAGGGGAATAGGAATAATTGGTGTTGACCACATTCATCCGGGCTTCCAGGGCCGCTTCATATACAACGGTTTTAAATTCCTTGGGCAGAAGGTCAATGACCACGTCCACCTTTTTGTAGAGGTCCAGCAGGCCTGCCTTGTTTTGTGCATCCAACTTCACCTGAGTTATCTTTTCCATGTTGGTGAAACCGGCTATCTTAGACAATCCATCAAACTGAATGTCTGCACAAATAATCTCTTTTACCTCATCATCAGACGCCAGATCATGGAGTGCGGTTCTTCCCTGGATACCCGCCCCACCAACAACTAAAATTTTCATATAGGCCCCATTTTTTTGTTTTCATTCATATGGTTGTGGTTATGGTTATGGACACCCCTTGGCATCCAGTAATGTACACATTAGACACCCAAACTCTTTACGCCACTACAATTTGACAAACAACTCCTCAAATGTGGTCCGAATATGCTGTTTCATCAGGTTTCCCGCTTTCTCCTCATTTCGGTTTTCAATGGCGTTCACAATCTGAGAATGCTGCTGAGGGCCTATTTCCTGGTTTCCTGAAACCAGTTTCCCCGTATAATATTTATCAAAAAATATAATATAAGTATGGGAGCGCCAGAAGGCATGACGACAGTATTGCTCCAAATATTTATTTTGGCTGATCCTTGCAATTCCCAGGTGAAATGCTTCATTGACACGGACATAGCCCAATTTTGAAGGGGTACGCACCAATGCCCTTTCTCGTTCAATCAACCCGTGGAGAAAGTCCAAATCCTCTTCGACCAGATACCGGGCAGCCGAAGCTGCAGCAAGCCCCTCTATGTTCTCTCTTGCAAAAAAAACATGGCGGGCATCTGCCGGGCTGACCGCAGGGACAAAACACCCTTTTTTCTTTTTTTTATCCAAAAATCCTTCTGCGACCAACTGCCCTAAAGCATGTCTGACCGGGGTTCTGCTCAAACTCAAAGAATCAGACAATTCGGTTTCAAGCAAAAAATCACCGGGTTTGAAATGATTGTCCAGAATCAACCGGATAATCGATTTGTATGCGAATTCTTCCAGATTATTTTTTGCCATCTTCTCTGTTCCTTGGGATTGTGATGTATACATTAGGAATGTCCTGACATTTTTGTCAAGTTCTTTTTTGGTTTCTTTTTTGTACCAACAAATAACCCGACAATCCTTTCATTGAGAAACCGATTCAATTGCCCCCACAAGAATGATATGATATCCTGGCCCCCGGGTAAAAGGATCAACTGCCGGGTGGTTAGGAAGTCGAGTGGCCATACGATAATAAAAGGGATATAAGCATGAATGTCTGCTATGAAGGAAATGTGTTGGAAGAATTGCTTTGGCTGTTAAAGCTGGAAAAAATAGAAAAAAATATTTTCAGGGGCCAGAGCCAGGATTTAGGGTATGGGAATGTTTTTGGTGGTCAGGTCATCGGCCAGTCTCTGTCAGCCGCCTCAAGGACCCTGGCACCGGGATTTCATGCCCACAGCCTCCATGGATATTTCATGCGGGCAGGGGACGCCACACAGCCCATTGTGTATACCGTGGACTGCATTCGTGACGGAAAAAGTTTTGTAACCCGCCGGGTGGTCGCGGTTCAAAAAGGGCAGGCCATTTTCTCCATGGCCGCATCTTTTCACAGAGAAGAACAAGGATATTCCCACCAGAATACCATGCCGGACATCAAAGGGCCGGAAGGCATAGAATCGGAAGTTGAGATGGCCAAACGCCTCGCAGATCAGATTCCGCCTGGTATTCTCGAAAAGCTGCTCTGCAAAAAACCCATTGAAATCCGGGTGGTCAACCCGGTCAACCCCTTCGCCCCCAAGCCCATGCCCCCGGAAAAATATGTCTGGTTCCGGGCCATTGGCAAGATCCCGGCTGAAGATGCCGCAATCCACCGATACATTCTGGCCTATGCCTCGGATTTTCACCTGGTGTCCACCTCCCTGTATCCCCATGGCAAAACCTTTTGGTCCCAGGATATGCAGGTGGCCAGCCTGGATCATTCCATCTGGTTCCATCGGGAATTTTGTATGGATGACTGGCTCCTCTATGTGATGAAAAGCCCCACGGCCTGTAACGGAAGAGGACTGAACATCGGCTCCGTCTATACCCGGGATGGGACGCTTGTGGCCAGTGTGGCCCAGGAAGGGTTGTTGCGGCCCCTAAAAAAATAACCCCGCCCCGGGCCAGACATAAAACGGATCAGCCCTACTGATTTTCCGCCCGGAGATCTTTTTTCAATATTTTCCCGGTGGCTGTCATGGGCAATTCCCCCCGAAAATGGACGATTCGCGGATATTTATAAGCCGCCATCTGCTCTTTGGACCACTCAATGATCTCTTGTTCGGTTATGGAGGCCCCCTCGTTGAGCACAACATAGGCGGCAATCTCCTCTCCGTGTCTGTCATGGGGAACTCCCAGAACTGAGACCAGGGAAACGGCTGGATGGGTCAGCAGCACCTCTTCTACTTCCCGGGGGTAAACATTGTATCCCCCCCGGATAATCATGTCCTTGACCCGGTCCACAATATAAAAATATCCGTCTTCGTCCTTTTTCCCGAGATCTCCGGTATGGAACCAGGAAGTTCCGGCAAAGGCTTCTGCCGTAGCATCTGGTTTGTTGTAATACCCTTTCATCACATTATGGCCCCGGATGACCACCTCTCCCACTTCCCCCACTGCCACAGGCGCGTGGTTCTCGTCAAAAAGATCCACCTCCACCCCCCAGATGGGGGTGCCGATGGAACCGGGTTTTCGTTCCTTGGTCGGATGGCTGAAGGTGGCCACAGGACAGGTCTCAGACAACCCATATCCCTCCAGAATGGGAATTTTGTATTTTTCCTCAATACCCTTAATGATCTCAAGGGGCAAAGAGGAGGCACCAGAGATGCCGATGCGAAGATTTTTGGCTATTTTTTCAATATCAAACTGGCCCTCTTTGTCTTGATAACTCAGCAATGCCCAGTACATGGTGGGAACCCCTGCAAAGACGCTTGCACCCTCATTTTGTATGGCGGACAGCACCGCCTCCGGGGTAAACTTGGGAATCAGGACCAGGGTGTTGCCCGATAAAAATCCGCCATTCATCTGGCAGGTCTGGCCAAAGGAATGGAACAAAGGCAGCACAACGCAATGAACATCATCAGCCGTTTGCTGGAGAAGATGACGGGTGCCGATGGCATTCATGGTCATGTTGGAATGGGAAAGCTCTGCCCCCTTGGGGAAACCTGTGGTACCCGAGGTGTAGAGGATAACGGCGGTATCTTCAGGACTGGTCATTTCGGTATCACACACAGGAGACGCCCCGGCAATGAGCTGCCCCAGGGTTTTGGTGCCTTCAATGGAGGACGGGGCAGCAGGATCTGCCGTAATGACAAAAAATTGCTCACAGGTATCTGTCTGCTCAAAGCCTGCAAAGCCCTCCTGGGCCATGGGAAGCTCCGGGGTCCCCTGAAAACAAAAATAGGCCTTGGCCTCACTGTCCTTAAGATGATAGGCGATTTCCCGCCCTTTCAGCAATACATTCAACGGAACAACCACTGCCCCTGTTTTTAAAATTCCATAATAGACCATGGGAAAATAGGGCAGGTTCAAACAGCTCAAGGCGACCTTGTCACCCTTTTTAATCCCTATTTTTTTCAAAGAATTGGCCACCATATTGACCATCCCCGCCACCTGGGAAAAACTAAAACTTTTATCCTGAAAAATAATGGCTTTTTTATCGGGAAACTCTTTTGCGCTGTGTTCAAAAGTACTCACCAGATTTAACATTGAATTCCTCCTGAGATTATGGTTGTTGTTCCAACCGGAATAAAAATGGACGCTATCTTATCCCCGGAATTTGGTCAAGGAATTTTCACCCTGTAATGAATCATTTCCGGGTGTGTTTTAATTGAACAGCCAGCAGGTTTCCCAGCATGGCAATGCATTCTGCATCCAGGTATGTTTCCACCTGTCGCTCAAAAAGAAGAGAACATACCGGGGGAAAACGTCATCGACGTCATTGAAAAGCAGCACCATGGAAATTTTAGGCAGACCCTCCACCTGAATGGCCAGGTCATCTCCTTTTTAATATCAATGGGAATATATTTATGGATTCGTTAATCAACCCATATCTATTAATTAGGTGGTCCCTTTCCCAGTCAAATGTTCAGAGCACAAAATTGTTTGAAAATTTTTAACCAAAGGCTTCATATAAATTTTTTTTGGACTTGTTTTATAAATTTTGCCTTCACGGACAAGTCCTTGTCCAGTCGTCATACCAATATATTCCCAATTCGAAGCTTGATAGCATGTCCCATGGTAAAGCTGAGGATCAACAAAGGTCTCCAATAAAACCGGCTGAAAACCCCATTTTTCCTGCCAGTCATCTCTCAACCTTCGACTAACCTTTCCTAGTGAATGACTGGCCAAATTCTTGATGTTTACCCATGGAAAGATCAAAAACCGAGTGTTGTTAATAACCCATGCCAAATTTCTCAGTCGCTGATTTTTTGTCCACCCGATCCATTGATCTCTTACCCTCATCGATTTTGCAGCACCTGAAAATAATAAGCATCCAAGAATGTTGTGATCATTCTTAATGAAATACCGCATGACATAACCGAATGGTTTACTATAACCAAGATAATGATAGCGAGACATATATTCATTCCAAAGTTCGATATCCTTCTTATCACTTACAATTTCCAAATTAATATCACCAAAATCACCTATTATGTTTTTTATAATAGTCTTAGGTTCTGTTCTGGACGTTAATACTATTTTTGTTTTTTTCGATTTGGCCTGAATTTTCTTTTCAGGGAGTCGTATTAAACCTTTCGCTTCTAATTTCTCCAACATCTTCAGGCAGGCATCTAAGCTGTTATTGCCTGATGCCCTCCGCCAGTTAAGATGTTCACAAATTGTTTCAGTTAATTCGTGGAGGCTTAAATTTGAAAATAAACGGACAGTTTCCTGCACTTCTTGTATTTCTTGATGGGTCACGGGACGACCGCAACACACCATGGCAGGATCATTTTTCTGAAGCATAGCTACAACCTTTTTCTTTGGTTTGTATATTGTATCTAGGGCAGAGGCGTTTTTGTATAGGCAATGCCTGCCTCATCAGAGCCGTACAATTTCAATTTTTGTGCCGCTTCCACCTCGGACACCCAGTTCGGGTTCAGGAGCATGGATTTACCGGAAAGAACCATATCGGCATCCTGCAGGGCCTCATCCGCTGTTTTCCGGTCATGAATCTTTCCGCAGATCAATATGGGCAGTGTTGTTGCCTCCCGGGTAATCTGTGTCATGTTTTGATCTGTACCAAAGGCCTTTGCACTATAATCATAGGTGGACAGGGAAATGGCATCTAAGGATTCCCTGGAAAAGAGCTGAATCATCTCCTGCCACTCGGCCTTGCTCTCAAACAAAGAAACATCCATGTCAGCAATGCCCCAGTTGGAAACCCGGACAAAAAAAAGACGATCACTGGGAATTACCAATCGAACTGCTGCGATCACCTCATGAACAAACCGGTAGCGATTTTCCATGGATCCACCGTAATCATCTGTTCTCTGGTTGGAATAGGCAGACAAAAACTGGTTGAGCAGATACCCATGAGCACAATGGATTTCAAACCCGTCAAACCCTGCTGCCATGGCACCCTTTGCAGTTTCAACAAACCCTGAAATCACATCATCCATGTCAGATTGGTTCATCTCCTCGGGCATGGGATAGGGAGCACCGGTCATGGGATTGTCCTGTTTGGGAGCAATGGGACTGGGACCCATGACCCGGTTGGCCGGGTTGATCCCTTCATAGGCCATTCGGCCGCAGTGAAATACCTGACAAACGGACACAGCCCCGTACTCCCGGATCTTATCGGTCACCTGTTTCCATGCATTTACCTGATCCTGGTTCAATAATCTTGCCTGGCCCGGATACCCCTGGGCGCTCGCATAGTCCGTAACAATGGCCTCATTGTAGACAAGCCCTGCATTATTTTTGGCCCGGGTCACCAAAAAATCCAATACATCTTTTCTGGGAATGCTGTTGTCCCCTGCGGACATCCGGGTCATGGGAGCCACACCGATTCGATTTTTAAAGGTGATATTGTTTATGGTCATGGGTGAAAAAAGGGAGGTTGTCATCATTTTTCTCCTTATTAAACTGGTTAAAATAAATATTCAGGGGCACTAGAACCCTACAAGACCACAGATCATCACTATTTCTTATTCAGAAGTAGGTTGAAATTTAGATCTAATGGGTGATTTTTTTTCTCAGGGTTTTTAAGTTCCCATGCCGGGTCTTTGAATCCATGCGCTTTTGTTTTGATGAACGGGAAGGTTTACTGGGCCTTCTTTTCCGCTGTTCCTTGACCGCCCCCCGTATCAAGGCAACCAGCCGCTTCAGCCCGTCTTCCCTGTTTTTTTCCTGGCTTCGAAAGGTTTGGGCCTTGATCACCACCACCCCATCCTTGGTAATCCGGCTGTCCTTTAAGGCCAGAAGCTTTTCTTTATAAACCCCGGGCAAATCCGATGCCGGGATATCAAAGCGCAGGTGAATTGCAGACGACACTTTGTTGACGTTCTGACCCCCCGGCCCCTGGGCCCGAATGGCCTGGAACTCAATGTCTCGCTCAGAAATGCTCACCAGATTTGAAATTTTTAACAGGGTCTCTTCCATTTTTTTGTCCTTGGATTACAGATTAACCCTGTTTTCGGACCATGTCAATGTGGGGAATACCGTCTTCTATATATATTTTGGATGTGGTTTCAAATCCATGGGACTGATAAAAACGTTTCAAATATTCCTGGGCACCAATCTGAATGGGAATACCCGGCCAGTTCTCCCGGGCCAATTCAATGGCCTTTTCAATCAACCCGTGGCTTAAGCCCCTGCCCCGAAAGGCTTTGGCGGTCACGACCCTCCCGATACTGACCCCGGGATAACTGACACCGGGGGCCAGAATCCTGAAATAGGCGGCCAAATTCCCGTCTGCCAGGCGGATTGCCACATGAAGGGTTTCTAAATTGAGATCCTTCCCATCCAGCTCAGGATAAGGGCAGGCCTGCTCCACCACAAACACATCCACCCGCAGCCGGAGCAGCTCATAGAGTTCTACCGCCGTCAATTCGCTAAATTTTTTAATTTCCCACTGGATTGGCACCATACCATCCCCCCCACGCAGCACAAAGCTTACACACAAAACAATAGTCGTAAATCCAATAGTAAAGACAATATTAACATAAAATGGCTATGCATGAAACCTGTGCATTTGATTTCTGGGTACAAGCAGCAGCTTGCCAAGAAGCTTCATCATCTTCGAGTCTTGCTATGGATTCATTATGTTCATTTTAAATTCCTATTTATTTGTACCATTCGGTTGAGCTGTTCAAAGGTCTTCGGGATTCTTTTTGCGGTTCAGTTCTATTCTTTCCATGGACAGCTTATTTTTTCCAGAAAATTGCTGCCTTCATTCAATATTACCCCCAGCAGACTCATGCCGAATATCCCCACAAACATGGTGTTGAAATCCATCTGGCCCCAGGCATCCATAATCAAATACCCCAGGCCTTTTGAAGTGGCAAAAGACTCGACAAAAAACAAGACAGCCACACTAACCCCTGAATTCAGGCGAAGCGCTGTAAACCCGTGGGGAAGTGCGGCAGGAAAATATCCTTCCCAGAATAACTGCCACTTACCGGCCCCAAGGGATCGAATGGAATCCAGATGTTGCGGTTGAATAGCCCGAACCCCGTCCCGAGTTGCTACCAATACCTGGTACCCGAGAATCAGGCTGATGATAATGATCTTGGACAGATCTCCCAGCCCGAACAACAAAAGAACAACCGGCAACAATACAACCTTGGGGATAGGATATGTCATGGACACAAACGGAGACAAAAATTTGTCCACCCGGCGAGAACTGCCCATCAGGATACCGATGGGAAAGGCAACGCCCCAGCCGATGATCATTGCCATCACTGCCCTGAACGTACTGGCTGCAAAATGATGCCAGAATTCAGATGTCATCAGGGCTGCCAGAAATGTGTAAATAGCGTCTTCCGGGTAGGGCAGGACATTTTGAGACACCAGGACTGCCAGGACTTTCCATACAAGGCAAACCACTATAATCGTGATTGAATATGGCACAGCGATACGCTTGATAAGTTTCACCAGTATTCCCCTATTTTATGCCGGATGGACCGAATCAGCTCGTAATATTTACGGGTCCGCCGGTAGGCAACGTCCCCAAATCCTGGATTGTCAAATATCTCGTGTATGGATGCCGGAGAGCCGGAAAGAATCAAGATGCGTTTTCCCAGGAAAACCGCTTCTTCCACGCTATGGGTGACCAAAAGATAAGGCACGGACGTCTCAAGCCAGGTGGTCAGCAGGGTGTCCTGGAGGGTTTCCCGGGTAATGGCATCCAAAGATGAAAACGGTTCGTCCATGAGCAGCAGGCGGGGTTTGGATGCATAGGCTCTGGCAATGGCCACCCGTTGTTGTTCGCCACCGCTCATGACACAGGGAAAATCATTTTCTCGACCCGCAAGGCCCAGTTCCGCTAAAATTTTTTGGGCCCTGGCGTTTCGATCTTTTCTGGAAACGCCCTGTATTTTTAACCCGAGCGCCACATTCTGCAAATTGGTTTTCCAGGGCAAAAGGCCGTAATTCTGCAGGATCAACGCCACATCCGGCATGGGTTTGGATATCGGCCGGTTATCGAGCAGGATCTGGCCGCTTTTACTTTTCTCAAGCCCGCTGATCATATGCAGCAGGGTTGTCTTGCCACACCCGGAAGGGCCCAGAATAACGATCGTTTCCTGGGCATCCAAATGAAAGGAAATATTATTTAAAACGGCTTTTGAATCAAATTCTTTGCATATGTTGCTGACGGTTAGCATGGGAATCTTCGAGCTATGGAATTAAACTTTCGTAGGCAATGCAGTGGTGTAACAATCCCTTTTTCATCATCCAGTCCTGAATCTGCTGTACTTCAATCCTGGTGGGTATCCGGGGTGCCGGGTATCGATACACGGGAAAGGTATCGACCAGGTTCCCGGGAATCCGGCAGGTTTTTGCCATCAGCGCACGATATTTTTCCGGGGCCTGGTTGAGTACGTTCACAGCTTTGGTATAGGCCTGGACAAACGTGTCGGCCAGATGACGTTTATCCGTATGGATATTCAAGACGGTCAGCGGCATATCCAGCCTCTGGTCGGTCACAACCAGCCTTGCTCCTCTGTCTTGGGCCAACGAGGTCAGCGGTTCGGGTAACAGGGCCGCATCAATCTTGCCCGTCAACAGCATTTGCAGCCGAATGGGCATCTGTTTGATTTCAATTTCTTCCAATTGCATCTTGTTCGTTTCGGGCAGCTGCTTTAAATGATCGAGTAGATATTCAATAATCGAGGCTTTGGAAATCGCCACCGTGATTTTGCCCTGTTCCCGCGCAACGGGCAATTTTGGAGACAGCATCAACCCGAACATCCGCTGTTTTTTATCGGTTGCATATGAAACGGTTAAAAACCGGACCGGGATATTATTTTTGACCAGGAGTAAGGTCGCCGGCATATCGCCAAAAAATCCATCCAGTTGACCGGTTTGCATGGCCGTGTTCCTTTCCATGGCACTGGAAAAAGACACCAGTTTAAGATCGATATTTTCTGCCTTGAAATATCCCTCCATCACCCCCACTTGAAGCGGCAGTGTATCAATGACCGGAAGAATACCCATGCGAAACGTCTCGGCCGAAGCGACTCCGGCTGCCAGTGAAAAAATGACCACAAGCAGCCAGACAATGCCTATTCGTCTTTTATGATCCTTATCTTTTCTTTGTTTCACCATCAAGCAGTCCTCTATCTTTCCTGACAAAAACTCTTAACCCGTGCAGAACGACGACAGGGTTGCGTTGTGCAACAATGACGCTATCTATACTCTAATTTTTCCCATGGGTAAAGGTCCGGATCATTTTCCCGTGAGCCTGGATTTTTTTGTTTTCCGTGAATGCCGTTACCACGTCAAACAGGTTGTCGGACGGGATAATATTGAAAGGCAATTCTTTCCCATAATCGTCCATTTTAAAGTTCACTATTATAAATCTGATTAAATTAAAACTATTTTTCTACATGAAATAAGCCCCATACATAAACCTCAAAGGTCTTTAAATAACAGACTTTTATCCAAGGAATTCATTATATTCAGCATAGCGAACATAATAGTTCACACCAACCCCACATTTTTGTTGACATGTCAACGTTCTAATGGTAGCTCAATAGGAATTCGTTGATTTTTCCCTTTAACCTTAAGGAGACAAATATGCTGCTACCCACCTTTGAATTTCACGAGCCCCTTTCCCTGGAGGATGCACTGGAACTCAAGAAAACCCTTGGCGAGAATGCACGCTTACTGGCAGGCGGAACCGATCTTCTGGTTCACCTGAAAAAAAAGCTGGTCACCACGGAAAACCTCATCAGCCTGACAAAAATCAAGGCCCTGTCCCTGATTACCCGAGAAGAAAATACCATTGTCATTGGCTCTTGCGCCACCATGGCGATGATTTCTTCAACCCCCATTATTCAGGAAAAATTCAAGGCTCTCAAGGCCGGCTGCGACAACCTTGGCAGCCATTTAATCCGGAATCGGGCTACCATTGGCGGCAATGCCTGCAATGCCAGTCCTGCCGGAGACACGCTGTGCTCCCTTTTGGTGTATGATGCAACGGCCCTTTTGGCAAGCAGCGATACAAAACGGGAAATTCCCATTGCCAATTTTTTTACTGGCCCCGGCAAATCCTGCATACGCCCCGATGAAATTCTCACGGGCTTCAGGCTTCCCATTCCAGGCGATAACAGTGACGCACATTATATCCAGCTGGGGAAAAGAAAATCATCTGAAATCAATGTGGTCAATGTGGCATCCTTCCTTGAATATGATCCGGGTACGGGAAAAGTCGCCACCTGCCGCATCGCCTTGGGTTCGGTGGCTGCCACCCCTATCAGAGCCCCCAGGGCAGAAGCCGCCATGCTGGGCCAGGCGCCGGAGGAGGCCTCTTTTTTTGCTGCCGGTGAAATGGCCAGAAGAGAAGACTGCCGTCCCATAGATGACTTTCGGGGCACGGCTGCTTACAGACAGGCCATGGTCGGCGTGCTGACCAAACGCACCCTTGCCGCTGCCTATGACCTATCCAGGGGCGCTTCCCTTTAAGCCATTATAGGAACCCGTTCCAATGAAATCATTTTTTAAAAAAGCAGGTTTGTAAAAACACAGCGGCAACTGAACAGGAGAAATTAAATGAAAAAAATAATCACCCTGACCATCAACGATCAACCCCATGAGATTGCGGTTGAGCCCAATATTACCCTTGCCGATATGCTCCGATACGAGTTGGCCCTGACCGGCACCAAAAAAGGATGTGACACAGGAGATTGCGGTGCCTGCACCGTCATCATGGATGGAGATGTTGTCAATTCCTGCCTGGTCCTGGCAATCCAGGCCAACGGATCTGTCATTGAGACCATCGAAGGGTTGAGCACGGACAAAGGACTTCACCCCCTTCAGGATGCCTTTGTTGAAAAAGGGGCCATCCAGTGTGGATTTTGCACCCCGGGCGTGATCATGTCCGCCAAAAACCTGTTGGATAAAAACCCGAACCCTTCCGAACAGGAAATCCGGGAAGGCATTTCAGGGAATCTATGCCGGTGCACGGGATACCAGAAAATTTTCGAAGCCATTGAATCCCAGCGTTCATAAACCAGCCGACCCTAATCCTATCCAGATCCTATCCTAAAGGAGGAATCCATGAAAGAATTCGATATTATCAACACCCGGGCACGCCGTATTGATACCCCGGACAAGGCAACGGGACAGGCCGTGTTTACCGATGACATCAGCCGACCGGGCCAGCTCTACGGAGCCATGCTCCAAAGCCCCCATGCCCATGCAAAAATACTTTCCATTGACACCTCAAAGGCCGCAAGTCTTCCCGGCGTCAAATCTGTTATTACCCATGAACAAGCAGGCCACATCAAATATGGTGTCAGCCCTGCCCGGTATGACGAAACCGTTTTTGCCATTGACAAGGTGAGGTATATTGGGGATGAAATTGCAGCCGTTGCCGCTATTTCCCTGGAAATAGCCCTGAAGGCTTGCACACTTATCGAAGTAGAATATGAACTTCTGCCAGCGGTATTCACGGTGGAAGATGCCATGAAGGATGGGGCGCCCCAGCTCCACGAGAATTCCCCTGGCAACCTGTGCGCCGAAGTCCACCAGGAATTCGGAGATGTGGCCGCTGCATTAAAAGAATGCGATATCATCAAGACCAGCACCATGAAAAACAAACGCCAGGACGGCGCCTTTATTGAAATGCAGGGATGCATTGCCGAATTTGACAACAGAGGCGTCCTCACCCTGGTCAGTTCCACCCAGGTTCCCCATTATGTTCAGAGAACCGTTGCCATGGTTTTAGGCATGGATGTGGGCCTGGTAAGGGTAAAAAAACCCTATGTAGGCGCAGGGTTCGGGATCAAGGCCGCTGCCAACCCCATGGAACTTGCCTGCTGTATCCTGGCAAGGGAGACCCAAAAACCCGTCAAAATGAATTTTACCCGGGAACAGGTTTTTATGTATGCAAGGGCCCGGCACCAGTTCACCCATACCATTACCACGGGCGCCAAACAAGATGGGACCCTCATGGCCATCAAGCATGAGTGCTGCCTGGACGGCGGTGCCTATACCAGCTTTGGTATTGCCACGGTTTACTATACGGGCTCACTTCTCGGCGGCCCCTACAAAATTGCCAATATGAGCTATGACGGTTACAGGGTGTATAACAACAAACCCACCTGTGGTGCCCAGCGGGGCCATGGAGCGGTTATTGCCAGAGCTTTGTTTGAACAGCAGGTGGACATGATTGCCGAAGAGATCGGCATGGACCCCATGGAACTTCGGATAAAAAACATGATGAATGCAGGAGACACAACCTGTAACGACCTGAACATGAGCTCGTTTGGCATGTCCGAATGTATAGAAGCGGTGCGAGAAGGATCTGACTGGGACAAAAAAAAGGGAAATATGCCAGATGGAAAAGGCATTGGCATGGCCTGCGGTTTCTTTGTATCCGGGGCAGGATACCCCATTTACCGGTCTGACACCTTTCATGGTACGGTCATTGTCAAGCTGACGGAAGACGGGGGCACCGCCCTTGTTTATACGGCATCGGCTGAAATCGGCCAGGGGTCTGACACGGCCTTTGCCATGATTGCCGCCGAAGCATTAGGTATTCCTTTGGATCATGTCCGACTGGCTTCCGGGGACACCGACATGGGTGTTGACCTGGGTGCATACTCCAGCCGCCAGACACTCATGACCGGACACGCCACCAAGGACGCAGCCGACCATGCCAAGGCCCAGGTTCTGGAAGTTCTGGCGGGCCAGCTGAACCTCCCCGTGGAAGAGCTGGATATCAAAAACGGCTTTATTGAATTTTCAGGGGATGTGCCTGATTTTTCAGCCCTTCGGACCCGGTATATCAAGGAACACAGAGGCTGGATCGATAATCCTGATTCTGAAAAACTAACCTTTAAGGAAGCCTCCCGAATTGCCTTCCTTGAAAAAGGCTCCATTGTGGGAACCGGTAAATACAAACCCCATAACCTGGGTGGCAAGTTCAAGGGAGCAGCCGTTGGCACCTCTCCAGCCTATGGGTGCTCAGCCCAGGTGGCCGAGGTAACCGTGGACATGGAAACAGGACAGGTGACCATTGACAGCATCACCGACGCCCATGACTGCGGCAAGGCCATCAACATGACCTCGGTGGAAGGCCAGATGGAAGGGTCCGTCTCCATGGGAATCGGGGAAGCCATGCATGAAGAGGTGATCTTTAACGACAAGGGCCAGGTACTCAACGCCGATCTTGCCGAATACAAAATTGTCACGTCCATGGACATGCCCCGGGTCAAAGCGATTGTGGTGGAAAGCGATGAACCCAATGGCCCCTACGGCGCCAAGGAAGTGGGGGAAGGCGCCATCATGCCAACCATCCCCGCCATCCTCAATGCGGTTTACAATGCCGCAGGGGTCAGGCTCAATGAACTGCCCATGAACCCGGAACGGGTCTTCCATGCCATCCAGGAGTATAAGGCCAGAATGGCCAAATAGAAGAATATAATAGGAACTCTGATAAAAAATGGCCCCTGAAACCTGCGAACGGTATACCCGCCAGATCAAGCTGCCCCAGATCGGCTCTTCCGGTCAGGAAAAACTTGCCAGGGCAAGGGTCCTAATTGCCGGAGCCGGGGGGTTAGGCTCCCTGTCATCCTTGTATCTGGCAGCCGCCGGTGTGGGACATTTAATCATTGCGGACCACGATCATGTGGAACTTTCCAATTTAAACCGACAGCTTGTTCACTCCGAGGCCACCCTGGGAAAACCCAAGGTAGTCTCGGCTTCCCAACACCTGGGTCAGCTCAACTCAGCCATTCAGGTTACCCCGGTACAGGTAAGAATAGACCAGGGTAGCATTGACGGGCTCCTGGAAGGCGTGGACCTCATCGTGGATGGATGTGACAATTACCCAACCCGAAAGGTATTGAACCGTGCCGCGCTACACCATAACCTGCCCTGGATTTTTGGCGGCGTCATGGGGTTTGACGGAATGGTTTCAAGTTTTGTCCCGGGATTATCTGTTTGTTTTGAATGTATACTGCAAGATCCTGACACGTTAAAACCTGACACAATAAAACCCGAAACAATAAAATCTGGTAACCCACCCCCCAACAATGGTATACTGGGAGCAACCGCCGGAATGATTGCTTCCATCCAGGCCATGGAAGCGGTTAAACTGCTGTTGGCCATCGGCACCCCGTTAACAAACCGGCTGGTCCGGATTTCCGGACTGGAAATGCGAATTACCACGGCTGAATTGACGCCTAACCCGGACTGCAGGGCCTGCAGCCCATCAAATAAAAATTAAAACATGAAAAGAAAGACATGAAAATATGAAAATCCAATTTAACGGTTTGAAAGAGACCATTCCCCAGGGCCTGAATATCAGCAAACTCATTAAATTTTTTGATGAGGGGGATCCCCACGTAATTGTGGAACAAAACGGCAGGTATATTTATCCTAAAAATTATGATACCTGTATGGTCATGGAAAATGATATGATCGAGTTTATCAATCCTAATCTCGGCGGTTAGGCCCAATCTCGGCGGTTAGGAATTGCATCAGACCGGACAGACCGCTATCAGTGGATAATCTTTCAGGAGTATCATGATATGCAATACTATGAAAAAGAAAAAATAAAGGCCCTTCCCGTTCAAGATGCCGTGGGCAAAGTTCTGCTCCATGACATCACCGAAATTGTGCCGGACCTGTTTAAAGGCCCGACCTTTAGAAAAGGCCATGTCATTACCCCGGCAGACGTGGAAAAACTGCTGGATCTTGGCAAACAAAATATATATGTGGCAGGTCTTGACGGAGAGGTCCATGAAAATGATGCTGCCCTGCGCATTGCAAGGGCCTCCATGGGCAAAGGGCTTTCCATCAGCGATCCAAAGGAGGGCAAGGTAGGTTTTTCCGCCACAGCCCTTGGTTTTTTAAAAATCGATGTGGCCGCCCTTGAACGATTAAACTCGGTCCCGGATGTCATCTTTTCCACCCTGCATACGAACCAGGTGGTTCAACCTGGCCAGGAGCTTGCTGGCACCCGGGTCATCCCCCTGTCCATTGATAAAAAACGCGTCGTTGAAGCAGAAGAAATATGCAGACAATATTTTCCCATCATCCAGGTAAAACCCATGGCCAAACTGGATGTGGGGTTGGTGATAACGGGATCGGAAGTCTTTAACGGCAGAATCCGGGATGGCTTTGGACCTGTGGTGACAAAAAAATTTGAAGCACTGGGCAGTCATATTACTCGAAAAATAATTGTTTCCGATGAACTGTCCATGACCGTCGCCGCCATCCAGGAATTGCTGGCGGAAGGCGCACAGATGATTGCCGTAACCGGCGGCATGTCCGTGGACCCGGATGATTTAACCCCGGCTGCCATCCGGGCGGCGGGGGGTAAGGTTACCTCCTACGGAG
>Ga0208900_1000613_pt1 | contig 22053 bp, 16 predicted proteins | sample AntAceMetag02UKK_FD_184763 | JGI IMG/M metagenome (GOLD analysis project Ga0208900, IMG submission 184763) | Saline lake microbial communities from Ace Lake, Antarctica - Antarctic Ace Lake Metagenome 02UKK (SPAdes) (version 2) | ecosystem: Environmental > Aquatic > Non-marine Saline and... | reverse complement strand
GTTTAACTCCAAGAATTAGTTTTTTAGATCCAGTAACTACAGTAAGTTATAAAATTACTCATTAACATCACATAATTTTACCCCGAAATTTGAATAGGATACTTTCCCTTTGTGATGAACTTGCCTTTGTTTATGACAATGACCGGGAAAGGGTGGACGCAGCTTTCAGGGAGTCCAGTCTTTACCGGCAAAAATGGGATGATAAGCATTATGCCGACGGTAGAACACATGGTGAAGAAACTCTGAACAAAGCATGCAAACAGGCTAACACCTTCCAAAAAACCAGACTTTTCCACAAATTTCAGCAGAGAAAATCTTTTAAGGACTTCACACAAGCCCCATCCGGGGTCATTTCCCTGGGGGAACTCCTGTTAAAAAACCCGCAATCAACCCCATTAATTAAGGGAATTATTAATACTGGGGAAGGGCTTGTAATTCATGCAGATGGTGGCCTGGGAAAGTCCATGTTTGAATTATGGCTTTCAATTCAAATTGCATCTGGCAGGCTTGCCCCTTTATTTGGAAAGTTCATGCCAATGAAACGTACCGCTTCCATGTTTATCCAGACCGAGAACAGCGGGGCAGACTTCAACACCAGAATAAGAAAAATGGTGGGCAGTAATCCGGAACTTATAAAAGCCCTGGACTATATCACCCTGCCATTAATCCATAATGATGTTTTGTCCAAAGGGATGCCCTTTTCAAATCCAGACTTTCAAAAATGGTTGATAGCCAAAGTGGATGAATCAGAAAAATACATGGGGCAGCCAGTTGACATCTTATGGATAGACCCCCTGATATCTTTTGCAGCAGGGGATGAAAACGACTCCTCAAAAAGGAGGCATGAACTTGATGCTTTAAGCGATGTTTGCCGGGGATGTGGTGTAACCCCTATTGTTATCCACCACGATAACCGGAACGGGAATTACAGGGGATCCAGTGCGATATATGACTGGTGCCGGGGGATGATTGGATTAAAGGAGGAGTTTATTGCTTCTGACAGGATAACTGACCTGGAAGACGCATCCACAGGGGGGGCCACCGTTTCTTGTATTCGGGTAACTCATGAAAAAGCAAATAACATGAAAAAGTTTAACCCTTTCCTTATGCGAATGGATCACAACCTCAACTTCCAGAAAATTGAGGAATCCTTTTCCCCGGAACAGAAGAAACAAGGTCTCCTTATCCAACAAGCCCTAACCGACCTGGGGAAAAATGCAGTAATTCAAAATGATCTTATAAAAACCTATGTCAACTTATCTGGACTGTCCCAAGCAACGGCAAGAAGACACATAAAAAAAGCCACAGACAACAGGTTTATATTCAGGTCATCCACCCAAAAAGATGGCCAACAGGCCTATGAATATTCCTTGTATAATTAATAACTATTATAACAAACGAGGTATGTCACCGCCTTTTGGTATGTCACGACAGTCAGGGGTATGTCATGAAACGGTGACACACCTAAATATTAATAAAAATAAGACATTGAGCAGTGTTTAGGTATGTCGCGATCAAATAACGATGACATACCCTAAGAGCCAGCATTGACGGGGTATGTCACTATGTCACCCCCTATATAGAGTAGATGGACCACCCTGTGTGGTGTGGCCACTCCTAATAATGATGCCTTCACAGAAGGGAAGGGAAAATAACCTTTAAAGGAGATATCCCTTCCCCCCCTGTGGATGCAATAAAAAGATATCCCCCTCAAATCATAACAACCATAAAAATATAGGATAAAAATACGATGCCAAAATCTAAAACCCGAAAGAAAAAAACCAGAAATCAGCAGTCCCACAACGAACGTAAGCAGCAAGTATTTAAGAAAGTCGAAATTTCTTTTGAAGAATATCTTGATGTAATGGCCAACCACCCTGAAGGAGCTTTGTTTGACCTTTACATTGAGCATGATGACGACTGCCCACGCCTAAAAGGGGGAACTTGTAACTGCGCCGCCCAGCTGATCCGTATAGAGCAAACCATTTTTCCGGAAAAGTAGAGTTAAGAATCCCTGTCATTCTGCTTGAGTGAAATATCAAGCGGAATGATAAACGCCCAACGCCTTAAAATCTTTAAAGGAGTCAAGCCCTATGACCAGCCCCACCATACCTACGAGGGGCATGGGGGGAGTGGTGGGGCCATTTTTTTATCTGACAACATTTCCATGGAACAGGCCTTAGAGCCTTGGTGTGCCTGGGGCTGGTAAGGGATTACCGGCACTTTTTCAGGATTACTCACAGCGTTTCTTATCACGGGGTTGTCAAGACCACAAAGTCCCAACGACCAACACGCCCCCGGGTACCCCACTAACATCCTAAAATCATAAGCTTTATTGAACATTATTAAATTATTACTTTCCTATATGGTTTCTCTCGTGATGCGAAAGAACCCCCTATACCTGAGATGGAAGCCAGGATGAATGGCTAACCACCGGGTTACCATCCAGACACCTTCCACACAATGCACCCCCACCGGGTGCAGGGGGGCAGGAATAAGCCCGTTTGAAGGTGTCCAGGTGCTGGCATATGGCTTGTGAACGTCGGGAACCAGCGGTGGTGGCCATTCCCAGAGTTTATGATTATTTTGATGCACCAACAAAAATACAGGAGGAGGGAATGTTTTGAGTTTCATGTGGATCGAGAAAACCCACAAAAAATGCAATTCTTTTGTCTGGAGATAGCGTAGCTATCATATCATATTGAAGTCCTTCAAACTCCATTTTACCTAACCAACTTTCACTTGCTGAATCATAATATAAGTCTGTTATCAGTATCGTTCCTAAACATTCGTTGCTGTCACAGAACAAGCTGCCAGTCAAACGGGTAATTGGAACTCCATTTTCATCGATAGATACAATCAAAAAATCATAGGTTCCTTCAATATCTGCCTCATTGAAGTCAAAGGTGTTTTCTGGAATACATCCATTGTTAGCGTTTCCAGCCCCGTATTCAAATTCATAATTGCTATTTTCACGAGTATGTGTAAATTCAACCTCACCAGAATCTAACTTAATTACAATGATTTCTTGCTCGGCGTCTGGGTGTTCAAAGTCCACTGACATTTCAAGAGTTCTGTATGCGTCTTGACCAGGATATATACACAACGGATTTTCAAATTCATTTTCCTGAGTGCCACATAAACTGTAGGCTGTTTCACTTTTTGTAAATGCCGTGAGTTCACTCCTATCAATACCACCACCTTCACTGCAACCTGAGCTACGGCTATAGCCGTTTGTAGAAATTCCGGTACTGTGAGTTTCAGTTGGGTCAATAAACGTATTTAGTATCCTATATGCAGCCTCAAATACATTGGAATCAATATTTTCATTTCCATCGTCTCCACCACCGCCACTATTACAACCCATCAAAACAACGAGACACAAAATAAAAATTATTCTTTTCATTTTTTTCACCTTACCGTTAATTGTTTTTGAGTATTATCTCAAAATATTAATTACAAATTAACATAAAATAGTCAACATCAATTACAAGCCACCGTGAAACCCTCAATTCAACACACCTTTTTTGCTCAAATCACAAGACCTTCCAATGTTACCTACTCTGTACTGTTTGGCATGGTTATTGTTGCAGCCAGTAATGACGGGGTTCCTTGTAACGTGTATGATAACATAGGTTATGTAAACTAATTAGCAAGCAAAATCTGATACCCTTTATTGACGCACCTTTGCAACTGCACCAACGCACAACCACTGATATACTCAACCCCTGATATATACCCTTTGTGGTACTGGTGGAAACCTCAAACCCAACTATTTTGATCAAATATCCACTTATTTTGGCTTAAATTACTTGTGAAAACATCAATCATATTTATGTCATTATTGGCGGTTATGGGATCATGGCTATGGAATTTTGGTAAAAATCCGGAAAGCGCACTTTGGGCGGGCTTGTCAAGTGATCATTTCAGTTTGTTGTATGCGTCGTCTAAATGTTTTGCGGCTTTGACCCAGGATTCTTGCTTATATACATCAAAAGCCTTTCTTTTTTTGCCTGCACTCTTTGACATTCTCCACCACGAATAACCAGCATCATATGACCCCAAACAAAGCTCAACAGCAGTAATAAAGCCAGCACTGATACTTTTATCCCTTTTTGCCATATTGATTTCGACTTTCGCATCGGCCAGCAGATCGCTGTATTTACGTAATGTGAGGCCAGATTCTACATTCCCCTTTATGCATTCAAGTGATTTCAGCACGTCCCGTTCATCGGCCTGGCAGATCACTGCAAAAAGAATAAGGCAAAAAAAAATGATAATTGACTTTTTCATAATAATTAATTCTCCATTAAATTAATATTGTATTTACAATTAATTCAAAAATACAAAATATGCAATACAAAAAAACAAATGATCAAACCATATCAAACCCGTTACAATCAATAAATCAACCCTTGACACATGCCATGCTATCTATTAACATACGCGTTACAAGCAACAATCGTTAATCAAGGGGAATACCATGACAGAGTTATTAAGCGGAGATAAAATCAGGGAAAACGCCAAGAAACGCTTACAAAAGCACCGTGAACAAATGGCTGAACAGGGATACAAGACAGTATCTGTTTTCATGGGTGAACAGCTACGGGCAGAACTTGACTGTCTGGGTAAAGATCAGGGATTAACCCGCCATGGTGCCTTGGAACATATATTTGATATTTACTCCAAGGCATGTTCCGGAACTGGTGGCCATGATATTATGCCTATTATCAAACCCGTTACAAGTGACAATTCAGTAAAAACCACCGCAGCTGATGTGGTAGGTGCTGAGATTCAAGAAACCTTGGATGACATGACCAAGACCCTTGAACCTGCTAAAGACTCATTACCAGGCATGGACAAAGGCAAGGACTCCAAACAGCAAGACCTAGACCTATTCGATGCTGATAAGGTGGAACTTGACCCGGACACCGCAGGAACGCCGGACAATGACATTGACCTATGGGATTACCACGGGCAGAAACTTACCACCAAAGAAAGGGATGTAATACTTATCAAGCTTGCCCTGGACCTGCCAGGCCGGAAAGACGCACAGCGCCGGGTGGATCTTCTAAACAATGCAGGTATCACTTGCGGCAAAGGCAAGACAAAAAGGCCATGGACCATAAAGAGCCTTTCCGCTAATTTACACCATGCCATAAATCGTCAGGGGGGAAAATCATGAAAACAACTCTAATGGCAGATATCCCAACGGAACTTGAAAGCCTGGATATTGAATAATACGGGACATTGGTTTTGTGTTGATCAGGAGTGTGTGGAGTTTGTCGAGGATTCTTTTCCCCCTGCCGGGTATTCCTGGAAATTGAGGGGCACCAGATCACCGGGAACCCATCATAAAATCATGTCAATGAAAACGGGTGTGGTTCATTGACTGATGAATGAAAGGCAGGGAATCATAAACGTGGTGGTGGCTACCTGGCAGGGGGAGGGATAGTCCACCAAAGGGGGATGGTTTGCCCTGCCCGGTCTGATGATGTCAGAAAAAAAAACAATCAATTTAATGGGTCAACAACAGGTAGCTTTATAATTCTGGTGCATGCTATGTGTTGACCTTCTGTATTTCCAAAACAATAAAGGCTTTCAACGAAAACGCTGAAAGCCTTTATTTATATGGTGCCGGAGGAGAGACTTGAACTCTCAAGGGCATAAAGCCCGGAGGATTTTGAGTCCTCTGCGTCTACCAATTCCACCACTCCGGCATATTTATTTAAATAAAATTTTATAAAAATTCCAAACTTCTGAGTTCAGAATTAATTTATTTTGTTCTTTTAAGCCAAAAGAATTATTTTGTCAATGAATTCTTGACACACATTGCAAAATTTCAGCTTCCCCAATTTTTCCCTGGCGCAATACCTTGGGCGGAAACTGAGTCACATCCACCACTGTGGAGCCTTTTCCCCCTTTTAAGGTTCCTGCATCCAGTACCATGCCTACTCCTTGTAACACCCGGGAATCCAGTTCCTCAATCCTGCGGCAACCGTCCTCACCGGAGATATTGGCACTGGTACCGGTCATCGGGATTCCAGCAGCCTTTACCAAAGCCTGGGCAACAGGATGTTGGGGTAACCGAACACCAATTTTCCCGGTGGCGGCGGTCAAAACCCCTGGCAAATCTGGTCCAGCCTCAAACACAAGGGTGACATCACCGGGCCAAAAATGTTCCATGATGGCCTGGGCAGTAAGGGGAATCTTTGCCACCAATTGCCCAAGCCAGGACACATCAGAAATCAACACCAAAATGGGATTGGATGGCGGACGCTGTTTAACCTTAAAAATCCGGGACACCGCTTGGGGATTAAAGGCATCCACAGCCAGGCCATAAAGGCATTTGGCAGGAAAAACCACCATCCCTCCCTCTTTAATGAGGGTTGCTGCCCTTTCAATGTCCAGATCCTTACCAGGCAAGATTCTCAGCCTTTTTATTGACCTTGTCTGCCATCTCTTTTTTATAGTCTGCCAGTTTTTCCGCCAACACCGGATCAGACACAGCAAGGATCTGGGCCGCAAAAATCCCGGCATTCATGGCACCTGGTTTGCCCAGAGCCATGGTGGCCACGGGAACACCCGGGGGCATCTGAACCGTTGCCAGCAAAGAATCCATCCCCTTCAATGCAGAAGAGTCAATGGGAACGCCTACAACGGGCAAGGTGGTGTGAGCAGCCAGGACACCAGCCAGATGGGCCGCATGGCCCGCACCGGCAATGATGACGCCCATGCCCTTTTCCTTGGCAGTCTTAGAAAAGGCTTCGGCCCGGGCAGGGGTTCTGTGGGCCGAGGCCACGGTGACCTCATAGGGAATGTCAAATTTTTTAAGCATCTTCAAAGTTTGCTCCATCACCGGCAAATCAGAATCACTGCCCATGATCACCCCCACCCTGGGGGGCACGGAGAGTCGAGCAAGGGCCTTGGCCCCAATATCCTTACGATAAAAACAGTCTTTCCAGGAAATCTTTGAGCAGGCGGCATAGGCTTTATCCATGGCATCCTTTACCCCGTCTCCCAGAGCAGTGACACCCAAAACCCGTCCCCCCACAGCTTTCACATCATTGCCATCCAGGCGGGTTCCGGCATGAAAAACCACCGTATTCTCAAGGCTTGCGGCATCTTTAAGACCTGTGATCACGGCACCCTTTTCATAGGCGCCAGGATATCCACCAGCGGCCATGACAACACACATGGTACTTCTGGGATCAATATCTGTGGTGTATTTATGAAGCGTACCATCCACACAGGCTTCCATGAGGGGCACCAGATCACTTTTCAAGCGCATGAGAATGGGCTGGGTTTCAGGGTCACCCAGGCGGACATTAAATTCCAGCACCTTGATTTGATCCTTGTGGATCATGAGTCCGGCATAGAGAACCCCCTTAAAAGGGATACCTTCGGCGGCCATGCCCTGAACCGCAGGAATCATCACCTCTTTCATGGCCCGATCCCGGAGCATGAAATCCAGCACCGGAGCAGGAGAATACGCCCCCATCCCGCCGGTGTTGGGGCCTTCATCATTATCAAATATTCGCTTGTGATCCTGGGAGGTGGGCATGGGCAGCACAGTTTTTCCATCAGTCAATGCGATAAATGAGGCCTCTTCACCTTCAAGGCACTCCTCCACCACCACCAGAGAACCGGCATCACCAAATATTCCCTCCTGCAACATGGCATCCAGGGCATTAAGAGCTTCTTCTTCACTGGTACACACAAATACGCCCTTGCCAGCGGCCAGGCCATCGGCCTTAACCACCAGGGGAGCCCCCATGCGACGAATGTAATCCCGGGCCTTGTCCACGTCGGTGAAGGCTTTACCCCGGGCCGTGGGAATCCCATATTTTTCCATGATATTTTTGGCAAAAATTTTACTGGCTTCAAGCTGGGCACCCTTCCGGGATGCCCCAAATGCCTTGAGCCCTTTCTCTTCAAACAGATCCACTATACCCTGGGCCAAAGGCGCTTCCGGCCCCACAACGGTGAGGTCAATCTCATTGTCAGCGGCAAAGGTTACCAGGGATTCAATGTCTTCAGCCCCAATGGGCACATTTTCAGCATCAATAGCCGTACCGGAATTGCCCGGTGCACAATAGATTTTATCCACCAGATTGCTCTGGGCAATTTTCCACACCAAAGCATGCTCTCTGCCGCCACTTCCCACCACAAGAACCTTCATTATTATCTTCTCCTGATTCAATTATATATATTTTTCAAGGCGCGTTATTTGGATACACCGAAAAAATCACGTCGTTCTGTTTTAAAATTTTGGCTGGATGAAATGGCATGCTTCATATTCCCTTATAATCATATGAAGAATGCCGGAATGTTTTGGAAAAGTGTAAACCACAGAATGAAGCATGCCGACGAAATAATTATTTTTCTATGTCAGGCCATTGTCGGAGCTACTCCATGGCCAAGTCAATGAGACGATCTAAAAGCGCAGGAAAAGAGTATCCAGCCACCTGGGCCGCTTGGGGATAGAGACTGGTAGCCGTCATACCGGGAATGGTGTTGGTCTCCAGCACATAAAGACGTCCCTGGGATAAAATCATGTCTGTACGACTGTATCCTTTCAGGAATAATGCCTTATGAGCAGCCATGGCATGGGCCTGAACCTGATCCCGAATGGCATCTTCAATGCGTGCCGGACATATCTCCTCAGTGGCACCTGGCGTATATTTGGCGGTGTAGTCAAAAAACTCAAACCCCTCACCAGGCAAAATCTCAATAACCGGCAGGGCTTCCAGTGTATCGTTGCCCAATACCCCGCAGGTAAGTTCCACCCCATCCACATAGGTCTCAACCATGGCCACATCATCAAATGACAACGCCGTTTGAACCGCTGCGGCCAGTTCTTTTTCTTCCCGGACAATGGACATCCCCACACTGGAACCTGCACAAACCGGTTTCACCACCAGGGGCAGTCCTAACTTTTCAACATAGTATGCCGTATCCCGGGTCATGGATTTATGAATCACCAGATGTTCCGGCACCGGAATCTGTGCCTGGATATACATCTCCTTGGCTGCCAGCTTGTTCATGGCAAGGGCACTACCCAGCACACCCGCGCCCTGGTAAGGAATTTTTAACAAATCCAGAAGCCCTTGAACAGTCCCATCCTCTCCGTTGGGGCCATGGAGGATCAACAGGGCCACATCAATGGATGCGGCCTGGGCCACAAGAAGTGCCAGATCCGTTTTAGGATCGTACCGATGGATCTCATATTTATTTTTATCCAGGGCCTCATAAACCTGTTGACCACTGTTCAAGGAGACATCCCTTTCCGGCGTGTCTCCACCTGACAACAATGCCAGTCTTATTTTTTTCATCCTAAGTTTCCCCCCCTATTTTATCCACTTGCTGATTTTGATCCAGCATATTATCTACACTGGCGGATTCCCGAGAGCCGTCATGAGCCCCGGAAAAAATCTGTTCCTTGGCCAAATCAAATTCTTCCCTGGTAATTAAATCACTCAGATAGAGCTGGGCCAGATCAGACAAGCGTTTGTCCGGTGAGTCCGACACGGCTTCAAGCATGGGTATGGCATTCCCCTGGGATGCCGGGGTATGTTCCAGGGCCATCATATTAGAAGCAGATGGTGTACCGCCATCAATTTTAAAAGAGGCCATCCCCCCCAGAAGCTTGATCTCAACATTACGGCCCTGGAACTGGGGAAATGCAAGAATCTCTTTTATCTCCCGGGTGTTTTTTTTCATCCTTAGATAAAAAATCCAGAAAAGTGCAATAATAAGGACGGCAAGGCCTGCCATGATCCAGGGCAGATAATGGTAAACCCCCTTGAACAGGACCACTGTGACACCGATGCCCGCCAGAAGAAACACATGGAGAAGCAGTACAAAATATGCGGCAAAGAGGCTTTTAAAAATACCCTCTTGATCTCTTTTTTTATTCTTCATAAAATCCTTAAGTATATTTTCAGAATTCATCCAGTTATGACCGCATACTGGATAATTGGCTCAACACCCGTAAGAAGTTGATAATTAAATTTTTAATCTTATAGAAAACAGGCCCTGTTTGCAAGGTAAAATCTTTTCAAATGTTTATTTTCTTGACACTTTTTGTCGGTTACTGTATCCAATTTAATTTTATTAAAGAATAGAATTTTATAGGCTCAGTCACATTTTACTGCCAAAGGCAAGCAATGTCAGAATAAACCGTTGCGCTTGATAAAAAGGCAATTTCATCCCAGGCTCAAAGGGAAAAACGCAAGCCTGACCCCGTGTTGCCAACAAATATCTGGGCGGCTGGAATCGAAGCCAAGCCCATTCTTTAAATGTGACCCCCTGGAATCCTTCACCATAAGCAGGCATATAGATCATGAGTAAAAAAACACCCATTTCCCAGATACGCAATATCGGTATTATGGCCCACATTGATGCGGGCAAAACCACTGTCACCGAACGAATCCTTTACTACACAGGCAAATCCCATAAAATCGGCGAAGTCCACGATGGGGAAGCTGTCATGGACTGGATGGAGGATGAACAGAACCGAGGCATCACCATCACCTCTGCTGTCACCACCTGTCAGTGGAACAAATCTCTGATCCAGATCATAGACACCCCGGGTCATGTGGATTTCACCATTGAGGTGGAGCGGGCCCTTCGGGTTCTTGACGGGGCAGTGGGGGTTTTCTGTGCTGTGGGTGGGGTGGAACCCCAGTCGGAAACTGTGTGGCGCCAGGCAGATAAATACAATGTTCCCAGAATTGCCTTTATCAATAAAATGGATCGCACCGGGGCTGATTTTTTTAAGGTGGTCAACATGATTCAGAAACGGCTCAAGGCCACACCATTGATAATTCAGATTCCCGTGGGCTCAGAAGATCAATTTTCCGGGGTGATTGACCTCATTTCCATGGAACAGATCACCTGGGATGATGAAACACTGGGGGCGGAATTTTCCCAAGGTCCCATTGAACCGGACATGGAATCCCAAGCCCTGGAATACAGGGAAGCACTTCTGGAAGCCTTGTCTGAAGTGGATGATACCATCATGGAAAAATACCTTGGGGAAGAAGATATCTCAATAAAAGAACTCCAGGATGCCGTCCGATCTGCCACCATCTCCCGGGCACTGGTTCCGGTGATGTGCGGCACTGCTTTAAAAAATAAAGGCATACAACCCCTTTTAAATGCCATTGAAAGTTTTCTGCCAAGCCCCAAGGATATTCCCCCGGTGAAGGGCATCCACCCACACACAGAAAAAATTGTGGAGTATCCGCCCAACAAAACGGCCCCCCTTTCCGCATTGATTTTCAAAGTCTCCATGATTGAAGGGCGCAAGCTCTCCTTTGCAAGGATCTACAGCGGAACCCTCAAGGCCGGTGAAGATGTATTTAACCCCACCCTGAACAAAAAAGAAAAAATCTCCCGGATTCTTAAAATGCACGCCAATAAGCGGGAACGGGTGGAAGAAGCATATGCCGGAGACATCGTGGGCATCCTGGGATTGAAAAAAAGTTCCACCGGGGAGACCCTGTGCTCCTCCAAAGACCAGGTACTTTTGGAGAGAATGGAATTTGATAAACCCGTCATTTCCATTGCCATTGAGCCCAGAACCCATGCGGATCAGGAAAAACTTGAAGAGGTATTAGAAAAATTTACCATTGAAGATCCCACGTTAAAAGTGAACATCGACACGGACACAGGCCAAACCATACTGTCCGGAATGGGGGAACTCCACCTGGAGATCATCATCAGCCGCATGAAAAGAGAATTTAAAACTGATGTCAATGTGGGTAATCCCCAGGTGGTTTACCGGGAAAGTATGGATGCCCCTTCCACTGGGCATGCCCTTTTTGACAGGGAAATTGCCGGAAAACAGCATTTTGCAGAAATTACCCTGGAGTTGTCCCCCCTGGAGCGTGATAAAGGCGTTGAATTTGTCTTCCAGGCCCCGGAAGAATCCATGCCTGAAACTTATATTTCTGCCGTGGAAAAGGGATCAAGGGAGGCCTTGGAAGGTGGTTTTCTCAAGGGATATCCCATGGTGGACACCCGGATAACCGTAAAAGATGCCTCATGCCGGGAATCCCAGAGTTCCGAACTTGGATTTTCCGTGTGTGCCTCCATGGCCTGTAGAAATGCCATGGAACAAGGAGCGGTACACCTGCTCCAGCCCATCATGGATGTGGAGGTGCTGGTGCCGGATAATTACATGGGAGAAGCCATTGGTGATTTAAACACCCGGGGGGGTAAAATTGAATCCATTGAAGCCAGAAGTGACATCCAGGTGATCAGTGCCACGGTTCCCCTATCCAAAATGTTTGGTTACTCCACGGCATTAAGATCCGCCACCCAGGGCAGGGGAACCTTTTCCATGAAATTTTCCCGATTTGACAAGGAATAATGCGTAGACCCAAGAAAAATACGGTTACGCTATGATCAGACCCATTTTTGTAGATATTCGGGTTGGTAATGTAAATGTTTGGGCAGTGCCCCATATTCGCCCATTTGGGACTGCGTAGCATACTAATGCTATGTGAGCAGGCCAAAATGGGTGAATATGGGGTGCTGGCCGAATATTTACCTTTTTTTCTTTTTTTGCTTTTCTATCTTCCCAAGAATCTCCTGGGCGGTTGTTTTCATCTCTCCATCAGGAAGCAGACCAACACTTTTTTTTAAATGGAAAACTGCATTTTTAAAAGAGTTGATCTCATGGTAATAACGACCCAGGTAGTAATGGGTCTCATCTGTCCGCTTCTTTTGTCTGGCCACATCGGCCATGAAATAATAGGACTTTGGAAACACATCCCCGGCAGTTTGTATGGTTTTTAATAATCCCCGCTCCGCCTTATCCCCAGCCCCCATCATCCACAGGGCCCAAGCCTGATAATAGATGGTCTGGGTGGCAATGGCCGGTATTTTTTCAAGCCCTCCCATGAGGTCAAAGGCTTTTTTACCATCTCCGGCCAATAGATATATGTGCCCTGCTTCCAGGAGGATATAGGGATCAAACACCCGCTTTGCCAAGGCCAGGCGCACATGCACCAGGGCCTCATCCAATCGGGACACCCGGGACAGCAAAATCGCCATCCCATAATGCACCGCAGCGTCATCTGGATTTTTTTCCAAAAGATGAATAAATTTTTGTTCTGTTTTATCTACGTCACCATAAAGACCTGCCAGACGAGATTTAACCAGATCAAAACGAAAGGGATCAATGCCGTTATTCACTTTCATATCATCCCCATGTTTATCCAGCCAGGATGAAATATAAACGATGCGCTCCGCAGAACCGGGATGGGTCTTGAGATAGGCAGGTATATGTTCAGAACCATACCAATCCTGGGAACGAATTTTCTCAAGACCTGTCAATAATCCCCGAGGAGAAAATGAGGCCGCCTGGGTCAGAACAATTCCCTTTTGATCTGCCTCGGTTTCATTTTCCCGGCTGTAGGCCAGCATGGAGGTCTGTCCCACCGCCATGGATCCCATCACCACAGCCTGACCGGCATCCGCACCGCCAGCAACCCCCACCAATACCCCAGCCAATACCCCAGCCAGGGTTCCCATGTTCACCACCTTGGATCGGTCGATCATCTGGGAAACATGACGACATGCGGCATGGGCAGACTCATGGCCAAGAATTCCGGCCAATTCATCCACATTATCAAGGGAGGTGATCAATCCCCGGTGCACAAAAATATTCCCTCCGGGGGTGGCAAAGGCATTAAATTGCCCATCATCCACAATGTAAAATGAGAAGGGAAATGGCTGGGGGGGCAATTGCTCAACAATGCGTCTTCCCACCTCGGATACAAGGGCCACAGACATGGGATCTTTAATCAATTTATTCTGCATGGAAATGGCCTCCATGAATTCACCGGCCAGTTTTTTTTCCTCGGTAATGGAGATGGCCCATGCAAAATTAACCTGTGAGTGCAAAAAAATCAAAGCAAACACCCACAATACTTTTCTCCCCGTTGTCATATTGAAACTCCCTTATAAAAGCTTGATAAAAGCCTGATTCCGAAAAAGTCATTATTGAGCAACATTAAAAATTATACGCCATTATCTGATACCCGGGCATGAATATCAACCAAACTCATCATTTTTTTTGACAAGGTTATATTTTTTTATTATAAATTATGCTTTTAAAATTTTTAACCGCCCCCCCCAAGAGGAGACACAATGCAAACCGGAAAAGTGAGCCAACGCATCACCTATTTCATGAAAAAAAGAGACATTGACCTGGAAAAACTTTCCCAGCTCACAGGTCTTGAGGCCCCATTTTTAAATACCATGCTCACCGACAATGTTTATCCCCCGCTGGGACCCTTGATGAAAATTGCCAGGGCACTTGGGGTTCGTCTGGGAACCTTTCTGGATGACCAGGATACCACAGACCCCTTTATTGTCAGGCGTCCAGACAGAGAAGCTGAAATCAGTGTACTCGGTGGCAAGGGAAAACCTGCCGCCCTGAAATTTTACTCCCTTGGAAAGGGGAAGACCGACCGTCACATGGAACCTTTTTTTGTTGAAATCCTTCCGGAATCTGCCAAAGAAAAAACCCTTTCCTCCCATGAAGGGGAAGAATTTATTGTGGTACAGCAGGGAAGTATTGAAATCATTTACGGCAAAGAGACCTACCTGCTCGAACAGGGTGACAGCGTTTATTACAATTCCGTGGTACCGCATTATGTTAGCTGCATGGGGGATGAAAAAGCGGAAATCCTTGCAGTTATCTACATTCCCAAATAAGCCAAACCAATTATGATGGGCCTGTAAAAACTTGATTTTTTAAGTATGGATGCCAACTGATTACAATCAAAATTGATTCAGCAATTTTAATTATGGATTTCCAAACGGCACCAATGGTGCGTAATGTGCTGAATTTACGTTGAGCGAAACCGTAAATTTGCAGTTTGGAAAGCCATCAAGTGTCATAATTAGAATTGCTGAAATTGATTACAATCAACGCCCCTCGGACTAAAAAGCCAGGAGTTGCACTGCCAATTTTTTATAAAATCATTTTGTTACGAGTTCATCACCCATGGAGACGATAAAATGGAAACGCAAAAAGGCTTAAGGGAGATCACCCTGGGTCAAATTCTTGATGAAACCGTCAAGAAATATCCAGACAATGAAGCCATTGTCTATGTGGACAGAGATTTTCGACTCACCTACCGACAATTTGCCGACGTGGTGGATGAGATGGCCAAGGGTCTCATGGCATTGGGGATTAAAAAGGGCGAAAAGGTTGCCATTTGGGCCACCAATATTCCCTATTGGGTCACCCTGCAATTTGCAACGGCCAAAATCGGTGCCATCCTGTTAACGGTGAACACCAGCTATAAAAAGGCGGAACTTTCTTACCTCCTTGAGCAGTCAGAAACGAAAAACCTCTTTCTCATTGATGGCTTCCAGGACACCGATTATGTCAACACCATTTACGAACTGGTACCGGAATTAAAAACCCAGCAGCGGGGAAGTATTTCATCAAAAAAATACCCCCACCTGAAACGGGTCTGTTTTCTGGGCCAGGAAAAGCACCGGGGCATGTACTCCATCCCGGAAATCCGGGGATTGAACCCCATTGTATCCGATGAAGAATATCAGGCAAGACAAGCGTCTTTAAATCCCCATGATGTGGTAAACATGCAGTACACTTCAGGTACCACAGGCTTTCCCAAGGGGGTCATGCTCAGCCATTACAACATTGGCAACAACGGCTTCTGGATCGGTGAAAACCAGAATTTTTCAGAAAAAGACCGCCTGTGCCTACCCGTGCCCCTGTTCCACTGTTTTGGCTGTGTGCTGGGGGTTCTTGCCGCTGTGACCCATGGCACCGCCATGGTGATTCTGGAAGGATTTGACCCCCTGCTGGTCATGGCATCGGTGGAACAAGAAGGCTGCACCGCCCTTTATGGCGTGCCCACCATGTTCATTGCCCTTCTGGAAAATCCCCTGTTTTCCAAATTTGATTTTTCCACCCTTAGAACCGGTATTATGGCAGGCTCCAACTGTCCGGTGGAGATCATGAAACAGGTCATTGAAAAGATGAACATGTCTGAGATCACCATCTGCTATGGCCTCACCGAAGGCTCTCCGGTGATGACCTATACCCGCATCCATGATGAACTTCAAAAACGGGTGGAAACCGTGGGTCAGGCCCTACCCCACATTGAAGTTAAAATAATTGACCCGGAAACCGGTGAAGCTTTGCCCCCCAACACCCAGGGGGAGGTGTGCTGCCGGGGGTACAACGTCATGAAGGGCTACTACAACAATCCCGATGCCACCGCCGAAGCCGTGGACAAAGACCAATGGCTCCACTCCGGCGATCTTGGCATACTGGACCCCGATGGATTTCTTTCCATCACCGGTCGACATAAAGATATGATCATCCGGGGAGGGGAAAATATCTACCCCAAAGAAATTGAAGAATTTCTTTACCGCATGGAGGGGATCCAGGATATCCAGGTGGCAGCAGTGCCCAGTGAAAAGTACGGCGAAGAGGTGGGGGCATTCATTATTCTCAAAAAAGAGTCGGACATTGAGGAGAGTGATATAAAGGATTTTTGTCGGGGAAACATCAGCCGACATAAGATTCCTCGATATATCTCCTTTGTGGAGGGCTACCCCATGACCGCCAGTGGTAAAATTCAAAAATACAAACTTACGGAAATGTCAGAAACTATTTGGCCGGATCGAAGGTAGGCAGCAGTTATTGTCCACCGCTTCAACTTTTTGTCAAGGAGTCCCATACCCTCTTTAAATTTCATGGTGGATTTTGATAATATCAATGACTATTTTTTTCACCCATTGTTTTTATTAATACGGAAAAATTATTTTCCCATATCACACAACGTTTACCATGAAATATAAACAGGATGCGAAGTCCCTCTTCTGAATCTCTGATTCAGGAGGGGGCGTTGACTCCTATCAAAATTTTAAACAGCATCTTGCTCAGGAGACCTCCAGAGAAAGATGCTTTGCAGCCCACAGGGCCGCTTGTAATCTGCCGCTGACATTAATTTTCTGAAAAATATTGTGCAAATGGCTTTTTACGGTATGGGGGCTGATGTAAAGCGCCTCGGCAATCTGACGGTTGGAAGCACCCTGGGCAATTTCCTCCAATATTTCCCGTTCCCGGGGGGTTAAAAGGGTATTCTGAGGCACCTCTTTTTTATCAGAGCCATAGTCAAAATCAGCCTCTCCCTGGAAAGAAAATGCTGTACCCTTTTCCGTTGATCGCACCACCCTGCCCCTGACGGATACCCGGGCACGACTGCCCACTGGCCCAAGGTAACCCAGAGGAATATCAAGATTCAACTCCATCACCATGCCCACCTCCAGGCCACTATCCAGATTTACCAAGGCACCGGTGGAAGAGATATCCTTGCTGCGAAGATTCATGGTGCCCTGGGAATGGGTTTCTCCCTCCACAAATTTTAATTGAACCGGGATCTCAAGGTCAAACCGCTCAACTGCTCTTTTATTCTCCATGGATTCCATGATGCACGCCCCTTATTTATAAAAAATCGGCAAAAACGCCCCCTGAGTCTTCAGATCAGAGTGTTGACTATCTGTCCCCATCCATTGTCTTGTAACCTCAGTATATCTTAGAGGACACTGCATTCCCTGTCAATGTGCGCCAGTATATTTCCCCCCCTGATAAATTAGCGCTTTTTGGGTGGGTTTCTGTTTGGTTCAATATTTTATGTCAGGTCATAATTGCATGAAATTCACCCTGTATCAAACATTGGACTTGGTTCTAAGCTCAGCAACTTTTGACAGTGCACATCTGATATCAACAATTAAGGAATTGAAATTTAACAGTATATTTAATTGTTGACTGTTTGATTCATATTCACTGGCCGACGTTAAAACCAACCTCCAAACATTGCAAATCTTGGCTACCCACTTAAGGCGGGACAGCCTTTAAAATCAAACGTATTACCATCCTTGACTTTAGGGGTTAAAAGTTAGTTACCCACATAAAAAGTCTTGAAAAGATCCCACCTTAAGTGGTTAGCCCAAATCTATTATTAAATCAATCTATGCCCTGCCGTATTGTTTCAATTTCTTTAATAGTGTCTTCCGGGTAATTCCCAGTCGTCTGGCCGCCTCACTGCGATTTCCACCGGCCGAATCCAGGGTCTGCAGCACGGCCTCCCGCTCCACTTCAACCAAAGGGATGTCCTTCATGGGCAAATGGCTTACCAGCCCAAATTGATCTTCTCCAACGCCCTCATCCCCCGGGGCAAAGGGAAGATCAGCAAGGCTGATATATTGGGATCGGGTCAGCACCACACACCGTTCCACACAGTTCATAAGCTCTCTGACATTCCCCGGCCAGGCATAACGAATCATGGCCTCCATGGCCTCCGGGGCAAATCCTTTGATATCCCGATGATTTTTCTCAGCAAAACCTTCAAGAAAATAAAGAGCCAGCTCTGGCACATCCTCCCGCCGCTCACCCAATGCGGGGATGGACAGCCGTACCACATTCAGGCGAAAAAAAAGATCTTCACGAAAGGTGCCTTTGGACACCATGTCTGCCAAATCCCTGTTGGTGGAGGCAATGACCCGGACGTCCACCTTTATATTTTTATCCCCTCCCACGGGGGTGACCTCCTTTTCCTGGAGAACCCGTAACAGTTTTGCCTGCATGGCAAGGGTCATCTCGCCGATTTCATCCAGCAGGATACTGCCGCCATGGGCCTCCCGGAACCGACCCTTTCGCTGACGTTCCGCCCCGGTAAAGGCTCCCCGTTCATGGCCAAACAATTCCGATTCCAGAAGCGTTTCCGTAATGGCGGCGCAATTGATGCGCACAAAGGGGGCAACCTTTCTGGGGCTATTAAAGTGGACTGCCTCGGCAATGAGTTCCTTACCGGTGCCAGAAGCCCCTGTGATGAGAATATTTGCATCCGAAGAAGCCACCATCTCAACGGTGTCCAAAAGGGTACTCATGACAGCACTGCGACCAATAATGCGCTCCCGGTCAAACCCCTTTCCCAGGCGTTGCTTCAAGGTTTCATTTTCCTGTTTCAGATAAATGCTTTCCAATATACGAGCCATGGTTAATTTTAATTTTTCAAAATCCAAGGGCTTGGTCAGGTAATCACAAGCCCCTTTTTTAAGGGCATTCACCGCCGTTTCCACAGAGGAATAGGCCGTCATGATCACCACCGGTAAAGAAGGATTGTATTGATGAATGGCATCCAGTGCCTCCATACCCGACATGTTCACCATGCGCATATCCATCAGAACAATGTCAAACCCACCCTCCTGAACTTTTTTTACCCCCACCATGCCATCATCGGCCAGGACGATTTCATACCCCCATCCGCTGAGCAGCGTTTTTAACATGCTTCGATGCCCGGCATCATCATCCACAACCAGCACCCGCTTTTTTGCTTTCATATCTGCCTGCCATCCCGTGTCTTTTTCTGGTTACTCCATGATCCATTTTCTGGAATTAATTTCTATCACAAGGCATCATCCAACTGGATGAAAAAACGTGTTCCTTCGCCTGGCGAACTTTCCACCCAGATATCCCCTCCCAACGCTTCCACCGCACGATATACCATGGCAAGGCCAAGGCCGGTTCCATTGGATCGGGTGGTAAAATAAGGGTCAAATATTTTATCCAAATCTCCCGGTGAAATCCCCCTTCCTGTATCTGCCACCCTAATGACAATGCCATTTCGACCCCGGGCATTGGTCACCGAGATCGACAGAGCCCCCCTGCTATCCATGGCTTGCAGTGAATTCAAATAAAGATTCAACAAAATTTGATTCACCCGATCAGGGTCGGTGTTAAGCCACACCGTATCCGTCTCAAAAAGAGTTTTCATAACAATCTGCTGTTTTTTTAAATCCGGGGCAATCAACCGGAGGGAGTGATCAATCATCTCTTTGATATTCACCCGTTTTTTAACAACGGGTACTGGCCTTGCAAATTCCAGGAGTTGGGTCACGGCTCGGTTCAGTCGTTCCACCTCCTGGATCATTATCCCTGCCACCTCCCGATCCTCTGGGATATCTTCATAGCGTTCAAGAAACCAGGTGGCAAAGCCCTTGATGGAGCTTAGGGGATTTCTTATTTCATGGGCCACCCCGGCCGCCAACTTACCCACTGCGGCAAGACGTCGATTCCGATCCACCTCTTTTTTCATGGCTTTAAATTCCGTTAAATCATGGAAAAGAAATAAATAGCCCGACTGCATTCCCCCCTCACTGAAAATAGATGAGGCGGTTACATCCAGAAGCAACTGGCGATCTCCATGCACCGTGCAGGAGATCTCCCCAGCTCTCTTCTGGGTGGCTTCCCTCAGCCCTTTTACCAAAACAGCCATCTCAGGGGGTAATTTAATGTCCCCCTGGTTGACAGGCCCAAGGATTTCCAGGGCGGCACCGTTGCGAGAGATAATCTCCATATTTTTTCCCACAGTGATCAATCCTGCGGGCATGTTGGCAATGACCTCATCGGAAAATGCTTTCACCCGGGACAGGGAGCTTCTGGCAGATCGATATCCCTGCAAGGCCACCACACACACCACCCCCACCCCCCCCAGGGCAAAAAAAAGGACACCCATGAAAATTGCATGGGTCACTGCCTTGTGTTTAATCTGGTCAATTTCTTTCATATTAATGGCTGCAAAAATCACCTGATGCTGACGTCTTTCTTCTCCATCCCCCGGGGGGGAAAAATGGGATCGGAACCAGTCCATCTTCCCCGACATGGGGGGGGGATCTTCCCATTTTTCATCAAAAGAATCCGGGGGAGAGCAACGGATATTGTCCTTATCAATAGGGCATCCAGGCGACACCCGGGGGAGACCTTTGTGTCTAAACTTTCTGTGTGCTGGTGCAAATTCTTTATATACTTCAAAAACATGGGCATCTTGTTTTGAGATAAATTCCCGGTGAAAAAGAGGCAATTTCCCCTGATCAAAAACAATGTCCGGCATCTTTTCATATATCTGCCCCACCTTTGTTTCATCACTGTGAGCAAGAATGAGCCCCCCCCGATCGGTGATCATCATATATTCAATTTCAGGCTGCTCCGCCGTTTCTGCAAGCAATCGCTGAACCCTTTTGCCCCCCCACCGGGTGGTGATCATACCCGTTCGGGTACCCGCCTCAAAGGAGCGAATCAGCAAAAGCCCCTTACCGGTTAGCTTTTCCTTTATTCTGCCATGTTGTTCCCGGATATTATCAATGGTCATCAATACAAAAATGGGCACAAGGATGACAAATATCCCGATGATGACCAGGGGGGAAAGCCCGGGTACCCCCCCCTTTAGTATTTTAGATTTTATCATAGCTTATCCCTTTGCTCGTGAGTTGTAAGTTCTATGGGTTTGGCAAGCCATTATTGTGTAACTTATTGAAATAAATAGAACTGAAGTTTTTGTTTTCATTTTTTCACTAATAATAAATTCAATAGATTATGAGAACTTACAACTCACGAGATCCCTTTGCTACCCATATCTCAATGGGCACAATACCCCTGCTCCTGCATTGTGTCCCCAATTGATCTGGAATAGTCAAAATCACAGACAAGCCAGATCTCTAAATTTAAGAATGCAAAATAAATACCAGTGATAAAAAATTGGCCAAGGTAATGATCAAACCCCAAAATTTAATGGGTGTTGAAAAGGCATTAAATCATCCCGTAAGTACCCATACATATGTTTTTCAGTATTCTACAGAGATATGCCATTGATATTTATGGATTTTATTTTGAGAAATAGTAAATATTCGGGTTGCAATGTAAATGTTTGGTCAGTGCCCCATATTGGTCTATTTGGGACTGCGTAGCATACTAATGCTATGTGAGCTGGCCAGAATGGGTGAATATGGGGTGCTGCCCGAATATTTACGAGAAATATATGATCGGGTACTTACTATGCTTGATCCAGCTAATCGCATATAACGGGCATGTCCTGATGGACACAACGAATATAGGGTCGTAGACGCGGAGCCAAATGGCTGTATGCCGCCCCCGGGGAGGGGTAATGGAAGCGACCCGGAACTGTTAGACAGCCCAATTGGTCTGTTCCATTA
>Ga0208900_1000611_pt1 | contig 22083 bp, 20 predicted proteins | sample AntAceMetag02UKK_FD_184763 | JGI IMG/M metagenome (GOLD analysis project Ga0208900, IMG submission 184763) | Saline lake microbial communities from Ace Lake, Antarctica - Antarctic Ace Lake Metagenome 02UKK (SPAdes) (version 2) | ecosystem: Environmental > Aquatic > Non-marine Saline and... | reverse complement strand
TGTCACTCCGTTCGGCAAGCGCCGTGTCAAAATCAAAGTAGTCCGCGTCACGTTCCACAAATATAGTGGATATCTTCAGGCCGTGGGCATCAAGGAGCTCTTTTTTCGCTTTGACCTCGGTCTTGAGAATTCCGCCGAGCAGGTGAGCACGGACATCCTGGGGTTCGGGCGGAGGAGCATTATCCACATAACGTCGGATGTTCAGGCTCCAGTCGTTTGACTTGAGTTCTTCTTTTGTAACAACGGCCGCATATCCAGAGATAGCTTCAAAAGCGTCAAAGGCGGATGCGATCTTTTCAATATGTTCGGGCCTTAAATAGTTCTGAGCACGGCCTGCGTGAAATTCCGCATCTGCATTGATAAAAAGGATTTTACCTTTGCGCTTGTCAGGTTTGGCGCCTTTTGCGCGGCATACCAATACACAGGCGGGAATGCCTGTGCCGTAAAAGAGATTGGGCGGAAATCCGATCACCGCCTTCAGCAGGTCATCTTTGATAATGCCCTTGCGAATCTCTTTTTCAACGCCGCCCCGGAACAGAACACCATGTGGCATAACCGTTGCCATCATGCCGTTAGTTCTCAAAACCGACAGCATGTGCTGCAGGAACATGAGATCGCCCTTTTTGCCGGTCTCAGGGCAGAAACCATATCTGAACCGTTCGGCAAACTTCATGCCGTCTCTGGAATAGTTCTGGCTGAATGGGGGATTGGTGATTACCCGGTCAAACCGCATCAGCTCGCCGCCGTCCAGATGAAGGGGCGAGGACAGGACATCATCGTTTTGGATATTTGCGCCTGCAATGCCGTGAAGAATCATGTTCATCTTGCACATAGACCAGACGCCGCCGTTGTTATCCTGGCCGTAAAGGCTCAGGTTGGAGCAGTTGCCTCCATGTTCTTCCACATACTGTTTGGAGTGGATCAACATGCCCCCTGAACCGACACAGGGATCATATACGCGCATGCCTTCCTGCGGCTTTAAGATGCGCACCATCAAACGGACAACGTCTCTTGGGGTATAAAACTCACCGCCCTTTTTGCCTGCGGAATCCGCGAACTGCCCGATGAGATACTCGTAGGCAGCACCTATGAGATCGGGAAATTCAAAGTCGGCATTTCTGAGGCGATATTTGTTGAAATGATTGACGAGATCGCGGAGTTTCTGATCAGGTATCTTTGTTTTCCCTGCTTTTTTGTTGAAATCAATGTGCCCGAGCACACCCTCAAGGCTCCTGTTGTTATCCTCAAGTGCGGATAGCGCAGTGTTCAGTTCATCGCCAATGTTGTGGTGCGCGTGTTTAAGCTCTCCCCACCGTGACGCCTCCGGGACAAAGAAGGATTTTGCATATCTGTCCGGATCTTCGGCTCGCTTAATTGCCTCCTCCTGTGTACGGCCTCTGGCGATGTTGGCCTTTATGATTCCTTCATGTTCTTCATCAAAAACATCCGAGCACCGTTTCAAAAAGAGCATGCCGAAGATGTATTCCTTAAATTCCGAGGCATCCATCTTTCCGCGCAGGATATCCGCCGCGGCAAACAGGTGGTGTTCAAGCTGGGGGAGTGTGAGCTTCTTCATGCGACTTCATTGTCTCCTTCAAAAATCTCGGGGTAATCGCGCTTCATACTCAAAAATCCACCCCTGCCAATGATAATATGGTCGATGATTGGGATATCAACGGTCCAACATGCTTTTACCAAAGATTCAGTCAATTTGATATCTTCTTCACTTGCCTCAGGCAAGCCGGTAGGGTGGTTATGGGCCAGGATCAAAACGGATGCCTTTTTTCTCAAGGCGGATTCAACAACTTCACGGGCATAAACCGCTGATTCATCAACTGTTCCACGGAACAGGACCTCTTCCGCAATCAGGTGTTTTGATCTGTTTAAATGGAGGATCCGGAATTCCTCGCGGGAAAGATCGGCCATGGACACCTTCAGATATTCAAACAGGTGGTGGGGATTTTTTATAATGTTGATCTTTTCAAGGGGCTGGCGCAACTGCCGTTTTACAATTTCCATAGCGGCTAAAATATGGGCTACTTTCGCCTTTCCTATTCCCTTGACACTCAATAGATCCTCCTGTGTTGTCATCATCAACCCATTGAGGCCGCCAAACCTGTCTATCATCTCTCTCGCAAGGGCTATGGCATTTTTCCCCTTCATGCCGGTTCTCAAAAGGATGGCCAGCAGTGCGGCATCACTCAAGGCCTCCGGGCCTTTTTCTAAAAGCATTTCCCGGGGCCGGTCGCCTTCTGGCCAGTTCTTTATGTGCGACTTATTGTCGTCTTTTTTGCCTTTTTCACTTACCACCGGGTTAACCTTCCAAAAAGCTTAAAGAAAAAATAGCAGTTCTCTTAAATGTCCAGAGTTGATATTGAATGTTCTGTTTCCCCATTGTTCTATCAACCCCATATCATATAAAATGGTACCTATACCGTTGTTTCTAAGAACCGACTCATCTCAATGGGCTGTTATGTTGTGATTTGCTCATCCGAAAAAACAACCGTGTGGATCTGTATCTATCTCTGCAATTAACTCAGCAAGATCCCGAGACGACTTACAAGGGTCGTACGCGTGCCACTTCATATCGGCCCTGTGCCAGAACAGCTTCCAGACATTCTGGTTCCTTACAAACTTTAGTTTTGCACAAGGCAACCGGGTTTGTTCATCTGGCTTATTCCATCGAGGGCGAATTTCATAAATAATCACATCTTGATTTTCGATGGTATATTCATATCGTAATTGATCTCTGATAGACTCAGGTGCCTTCAGTTTGCATAACGTACCAACAAAGTTGTTTATCCTGTATATCTCTACCTCAGAAAATGCCATATTTTGTCCTTTTCGTTCATAACATCTGAAAAATGAAAACCCCGCTTCTGTTTAAGAAAAATCGGGGCTTTGTTTGATTAACTGCCATTTTCAAGACCTTTCTTGTGCTTAGAGAGAAAAGATCGTTGGTTATTTAGGCCATGTTCCCTTTTTCTGTTCCGTTAGGACTTCTGCATGTTCAATAAAAAGCCGTGAAATGTCAAGGAAAATTGGAGAATGTCCCCCGCTGTTTTCATGTTGCGCGCGGGCATAAAGGAAGGCGAGGGTTTTTAGGGAGCATTTTTGCAGCTATTCAGGTATAAGCGATAGGGACTGTGGGCAGTTAAATTGATAAAGGGAGGAATGGAATGGAAGGATTTGAAGAGCTTGAGCCGAAATTCAAGGAGCTGCTGATTGAGACTATGAAGACAAAATCACCCTACTGGGCGCTTCTCGGAATGGAAATTATTGACGTGAGAAAGGGATGGGCAAAAGTCAGACTCCCATTTAAGAAAGATCTGGTCCACCCGCTCGGTGTTGCTCACGGTGGAGCGATCTTTTCTCCCGCCGATTCGGCCGTAGCCATGGCGCTGATCGGTCTCGTGGAGCGGGATGAGTATTTCACTACGATAGAGATGAAAATCAATTATCTGATCCCGTTTCGGGAGGGCGAGATTACGGCTGAGGCAAAAATTATATATAAAGGTACCAAGACGGCCGTGGGAGATGTAGAGGTGATAAACTCAAATGGCGATCTCATGGCGAAGGGTCTCGCGACTTATATGATTATAAAAAATTCTAATAGCCCTGAGTAGGGCCTTCTGATTGCCGGTTACCATCCTAAAATGTATCAGTTGCTGCGCAGGGTCACGCGGAGGATTTCCCCTCGGCGCCAGAGGCGCATACGTGGACCCCAGGTGCCCGTACCTCTGCAAACAATTGCAGTCATTCCTGACACATCATACCTCCCCGCCAGCAGTGGATAGAAGATGCGTACCACATAGCCGAAGGGCCAGACCTGACCCCCGTGGGTATGACCGCACAGCATCAGTTCCACGCCTGCCTTTGCGGCCTCTTCCGTTTGCCAGGGTGTATGTGAAAGCAGAATCGTCGCACCGGAAGGCCGGCCCTCCAGGGCTTTCGCAATGTGATCTCCTGTGAGACCGCGCCGATGACGTGAAGTGAGATCGCCAACTCCCGCCACAACTAAACCGGGGCGTACTTCGGCCCACCGGTCACGAAGAAGATGGAATCGTGCATGTTCAAAGAGTCTGATATTAGTATCGCCATGACCATAAGACTCGTGGTTTCCGGTAACTCCCCAGACGCCAAAGGGGGCTGAAAGACCTCGCATGACCGGAAGTAGTTTAACAAGAGGTTCGCCATGCCCTTCAAAATTGTCCCCAAGCAAAAATATGAGGTCCGGGTGCTCCGCCTGTACCTGTGCTACACGTTTACTCATCCATTTGTCGCCGAGAAGTGAACCGAGGTGAAGATCGGACATGGCGACTATCACTGTGCCGTCCAGCTCTTGTGAAAGACCGGAAAGGCTCACCTCATAATTCTGGACCACCGGTGGCCGAAGACCCTGGATAAGCGCGATAATGGAAAGCACTACACCCGCGATAAGCGCCACTTCCCGAAGTAAAGGGGCAAAACGCGATATCAAAAAACCGAACCCGGTTATAAGCTCAACCGCGAGAAGACAAACAAAGAGCAGGAACAGCACGGTCATCCAGTGCATGCCTGCTACTTCCAGCAACCATGCCAATGTCCCCGTGCCTCCATGGCCGAAAATACGCCCTGACACAAAAAGCAGCCAGAGAAAAATTCCCGCGCCTGTCAGCAACAGTTGGTGATTTTGAAACATTGGAATGGATGCTGCACGCCAGAACACATATACCTGCAGCAATGTAACTATGGAGATCAGGATGTATCCGAACACGTTACCTCCCTGCCCTGAAAATCACATCCGCAGATATCGTGGGCATCGGAATATAATCCGCCTTTTCATGGGATGTCAAGCTGTCTGTGAAAATTGTAAAAACGACCTGCCCGGTGGCCTTCTTTACTTGTGGAGGGTATTGAATGATAACAGGGGAAGTCTCAGGATTGGTGTTATCGGGATGCCTTCGTAAAAAATCCCAAAGCTGTCATACCAAACTTTATCCGGTATCCAGAAGTAGCGTTGCCCCTGGGGGCAACCAATATGTGGGGCACAGAGGCCCCACGCTACATAAGAAGTTACTTTCCATTATAATGCCGCCTTTTGCGAGTTCATCAATCATTACTTCTTTTTATTTTTCATGGCCTCCTGGAGTTTGGCCCCGAGAGAGCCCAGTCCCACTGGCGCGTCATCATCCTGATAGACCACCACGTCTTCCCTGCTGTTCCGGGTACCGTCGAAATATTCACCCAGAACTCCCCGGCTGTGCACGTCTTCGTGACAGTAGGCGCAAAGATTTTCCCAGTTACTGCCGTCCGGAGGATTGTTGTGGTGGTTGCCGTCCTTGTGATGAACGGTCAGGACATGTCTGTTGGTATGATCAAATTCCCTGCCGCACCGCGCGCATACCAGGCCGTGCATCACGAGTGACCTTTCCCTGTAGTCTTCTCCCACCGGCTTTTTCATATTCTCTTTCATTTCCCGCACAACGTCACCGACTGACTTCTGCTCCTTCGGCGCGTCCTTTTTGACACTCGATCTTATGCGCCCTGCCCTGTTGTCAAATGAAATCTTCGCCAATGCCTTCATCCCTCCTTTTTCAGTCCATCAAAAAAATCTGTATATGATAATCTGCCTATAGACAAGGAAAAAACGGGGACGTCGGATACAGGAAACCAAATACAAGACATCGTTCGAAATGACATTTTTTGATTCACTCGATATCATCCCCGGTGTTTGTAATAATTTTTCTTTGCGATTTCGGCGCGGAAGATATAAGTGGGTTCATTCGGAGAATAACACAGATGAATAATCCTTCGTTACAAAATAACGCGGAAAAGGATCCTGTTGAAAACGGGACAACGTTGAGCGCACAGCTTGCTCCAATTGTTTTCCTTACGGCGATCTTTTTCCTTAATTTTCTCGCCAGGATTATCCTTTCGCCCCTGACCCCGGCCATCGAAAATGACATGGGTCTCAGTCATGGTGAGGTCGGGTCTTTCTTTCTGTTTATCACAATCGGCTACTTTATCTCGCTGGCCGGATCCGGCATTATTTACTCCCGCATCTCCCACAGACTGACCATAACTGTTTCCTCCGTTGCGACAGGCTTTGTCCTGGTGTTCAGTGCCTGCATCGCCGATAGCGCGTGGGCTATCAGCGCGTGTGTATTTGTTCTGGGACTCGTCTCCGGGTTCTATTTCCCCTCTGGTATGGCGACCATCACACATCTTGTTAATCCGCGCCATTGGGGAAGTGCGATTGCCGTTCATGAACTGGCCCCGAATCTGGGCTTTGTGATGGCGCCACTTGTGGCAGAGGTTCTTATGATATGGTTTTCATGGCGTGGAGTTATGGCAGCGATCGGTTTTGCATCCCTCCTGACCGGGGTTTTCTTTATATTGTTCGGACGCGGCGGGGAATTTACAGGTGAGAGACCGAATTTCGATTCAATCAGATCTCTCCTGCGGAGACAGTCCTTCTGGGTTATGGCTGTATTGTTCAGCCTTGGTATAAGCAGCACAGTTGGCATATATTCCATGCTTCCCCTGTATCTCGTCGCGGACCACGGGATATTCAGGGTTCAGGCAAATACTATCGTCGCAATTTCGAGGGTTTCAACGCTGTTCATAGTTTTTTTCGCGGGGTGGGCCTCGGACCGTTTCGGCGCTGCGAGGATAATAAATATTGTCTTCTTTCTCACCGGGATTATGACTGTTCTTATCGGTCTCGCAAATACATCATGGATAATACTGATTGTTCTTCTTCAGCCGATCTTCGCCGTTTGTTTCTTCCCCGTAGGATTTGCCCTGCTCTTGTCGATTGTTCCCCCTCAGGACAGGGCGCTGGCAGTATCACTTGCCCTGCCTGTCAGTTTTATGATCGGGGCTGGTTTCGTTCCGATGGGCATAGGCTTCATGGGAGACGCGAGACAGTTTGAACTCGCTTTTATCATCCTCGGAATAGTCATATTCTCCGGCAGCATTCTTCTTGGATTTGTCAGATTACGGGATCAGACCGGAAAGGTATTATGAAAGGGGAAGACGTTCACGAATCTTCGAAAATATTTCGTTAATCTTGATATTTTGGCAAACTTCCTATAAAAAATGGATTACGTCATAGAGTAAGAACATTCCCGTTCCCATATTATTAACATGGCAGAATCGGAGGAAAGATATATGAAAAGAAACGAAACTGCACTGAAGGAACACCACCAGTTTCAAGACTTTCTTTACTGGAACGCGGTCGCAGCCGTTCCCATCGTTACTGCATGTATAGCCCTGTTCAGGATTTCTATCGTCTGTTTTTTCGTCTATATACTGATATGCGTTGCTGCCCTCCTTATGTTGTACAAATTCTTCTGCACGCATTGTCCGCACTACATCCATGGCGGGATTTCCACGAAATGCATGTTTTTCTGGGGAGTTCCGAAGATATTTCCTCCCCGTCCGGGACCATTGAACTTCCTTGAAAAGTCCCTTTCGATAGTGGCGCCAGCTATCGTCGTACTCTTCCCTCTCTATTGGCTGATAAAAACGCCCGGACTCCTGGTGATTTTCGTCCTTTCCACGACGGTCCTTTTTGCAACGGTAAGAAGATATGAATGCCACCGATGCGTTTATTTCGAATGCCCGTCAAATTGCGCCCAAACAAATGAATGACCGGTCAGGGCAAGAAGATGCTGTCAGGAAATAAGAGGGGATATATGGACGAGGAATTTTCTGCGGGAGCGATAATCTTCAGGTGTGGAAACGGCAAGAAGGAGTTTCTCCTTATCTACAGTAAAAGAAACAATATATGGGGTTTCCCGAAGGGACACATAGAGTATGGCGAGGGAGAAAAAGACGCGGCCCTGAGGGAAATCAGGGAAGAAACGGGCCTTACAAGACTTCGATTTATCAGCGACTTCAGGGAGAAGGATATATACCCGGCAATCAGCACGAGTCGAAAATTCATAGGCAGAGAAATCATTAAGCACTCCACATATTTTCTGTGCGAGACAGATGAGGAAGAGGTAACAGTGGACGGAAAGGAAATTTCCAAATTCAGCTGGCTTCCGCTTTCGGAAGCTAAAGCACTCCTCTCCTTCGAAAGCCAGAAAATGCTGCTGGAGAGGGCATACAGTTTTCTCGAAAATGAAAACGCGGGATAAATGGGGGGAGTGATTATGGTTCATCATATCGAAGGGGGTTACGCAAACACCTGGCTCATCGAGGGGAAAGAAGGCCTGGCAGCCGTTGATGCAGGCTCCAACCTGGCCGCGGAAATGATACAAAAGGTCATTGATGAAGATTACAACGGGAAGGCGGACGCTCTGAAGATTATAACTGCCACTCATTTTCATATTGACCACATCGGCGGAATCGCAAGACTGAAGGAATTGTTCCCGGAGGCGGAGATTAATTTTTTTTACATGGTGGAAAAATATATCTCAGGAGAGGAACGGATTGCGATTCCTCCATTTTCCAGATGGGTTATGGGGCTCGTGCTCGTTGTTACAAGGATAAAACACCAGTTTCGCAATTACTGCCAGAGTTTTGTCAGCAGAAAGGCGGGAATCCCCCTCCCCTTCCTCCGGAATTATACCCATATCGGATACAAGCCAAAATGCGAACTCAAAGAATCGCTTGACATACCGTTCCTTCCGGACTGGAGGCTGATCGCGACACCGGGCCACACCCCGGACAGCGTCAGTTTCTACAATGAGGAGTGCAAAATCCTTATTTCGGGAGATACGATCCTGAACATGGAGGGCACGGGAGAGTTGAACCGCTTCTGCTGTAGTGTCGCGGATATAGAAAATTCATTCAAAAAGCTCTCTTCCCTTTCCATAGAGACCATCTACCCGGGCCATGGCACCCCGATTGATGGCGTGAAAGATCCAATGGCAAAGGTAAAATTGATACACCCGTAAATCCCGACAAGTCGGGTTTGTCATTCCCATGTAGCGTTGCCCCTCCGTGGGCAACATCGCGACTGCGCGGGGCCACTGTCCGCACGATAAATTTCCTTCACTTTCGCAGTTTAATGATATAGAAAGCAGGGCGTGTTTACGCACTATGCGTGAAAAATTTATCAGTACAGGGAGTACGATGTGAATAAAGCGGAATTACTCAACAAAATCAGAACGTCCGGAAACAAGGCCTTGACTGAAAGTGAATCAAAACAATTGCTTGGTTCATACGGCGTACCGGTTGTCAGCGAAACGGTTGCCCTCAGTGAAGATGAGGCCGTGAAGGCCGCGCGAAAAACGGGATTTCCCGTGGTGCTTAAGGGACTCGGCGCCACGTTGCTTCACAAAACCGAGAGGGGCCTTGTGCATCTTAATCTCACTGATGAGAAGGCTGTCAGGAACGCAGCCACTCTGATCACCCGGGAGGCAGCCGATGAGCTTGAAGGATTCCTGGTACAGCCGCAGGTTCAGGGAAAAAGAGAGTTTGTAGCCGGTCTGTTCCGTGATAAGCAGTTCGGGCCTGTGGTCATGTTCGGCATCGGTGGCATATTTACCGAGGCGCTCTCCGATGTCACCTTTCGCCTCGCCCCTCTGACTGAAACCGACACGTCGGAAATGCTGGGTGAAATCAAGGCAAAATCGCTCCTGGGTGCTTTCAGGGGAGAAAAGGCGGCCAACCGGGACGAACTGACAAAGACGCTTATGGGTCTGTCGCGGATAGGCATGGAGATCCCTGAAATCTCGGAAATAGATATCAATCCCCTCGTAATTACATCCGGTGGCAGTGTAGTAGCCGTCGACGCGCTTATTGTGCCAGGTGAGAAACAGGTCGAAAAAAACACACGCCAGCCGGTACCCCCCAGCGTTATACACGATTTATTCTATCCAAAATCCATTGCATTTGTCGGCGCGTCAGGGGCCATAGGAAAATGGGGGCATATGCTTGTCGTAAATACGATAAGCGGCGGTTACAAGGGTGACATATATCTGGTGAATCCTAAAGGCGGAACCATAGCAGGTCGTCATGTCTACAAATCGGTTACCGAAATCCCGGGCGATGTTGATCTCGGAGTAGTTACAATACCGGCAAAAATGGTGCTGGACCTGATTCCTCAGTTTAAGGGAAAAGGCATCAAAAGCATGCTCCTCATCACTTCCGGATTTGGTGAGTCGGACGATGAGGGCAAGGCCATGGAAAAGAAACTCGCCATAGAGGCAAAGAAAGCGGGCATAGTCATCCTTGGCCCCAATACCATGGGCATCTGCAACCCGCACCGTGATTTTAACTGTGTCAGTACCGCTACAACACCCATGGCAGGTTCAACCGCCATCGTTTCCCAGTCCGGGAATCTGGGCGTCCAGCTTCTTACCTTCGCGGAAGAGCAGGGCATCGGAATCAGAGGTTTCTGCGGATCGGGGAACGAGGCCATGGTTACGATTGAAGACTTTATTGAAGGCCTTGAGCTCGATCCGCTCACAAGGATTATTATCCTCTACATCGAAAGCGTTAAGAACGGACGCCGGTTCTTTGAAGGAGCCAGACGAACAGGTCAGAAGAAACCTGTTATACTGCTGAAGGGGGGACAAAGCGGTGCCGGAAATCGCGCCGCGTCAAGTCACACAGGCGCGCTGTCTTCCGACTCTCGAGTATTTGACGCCGTGTGCAAACAGGCAGGTATAGTGAAGGTCGAACGATCAATGGAGCTTCTCGATCTCGCGGCCGCGTTTTCTTCTCTGCCTCTGCCAAAGGGAAACCGCGTAGCAATAGTTACACTTGGCGGCGGGTGGGGTGTTATAACCGCCGATATGTGCATGCGCGAAGGGCTCGATGTGCCGGAGCTGCCGGATAATATACTCAAGCGTATGGACGAAATCCTTCCACCTTACTGGAGCAGGTCTAATCCGGCCGACATTGTGGGTGAGCACGACAATACCATACCGCTAACGGTGATGGAGGAGTTCCTGAAGTGGGACGGATGCGATTCTGTTATAAATCTTGGCATGCTGGGAATGAGGATATTAGGAAAGAGGCTTGGTGAGTCAATACGTATGGCAGATCCCGGCTATTCTGATGAGTTCCTGATTCAGGCGGAAAATTTCCTCAACAGCCACGAGAAAGAGTATATCGATCGCGTGGCACAGATGATGGAAAAATATAAAAAGCCCATACTCGGTGTAAGTCTTATCGAGGATGAAGAACACCATACCGTGTATAGTGTTGAAAACTGCACCTTCAAAAGCGTATTCTATGCAAACCCGGAAAGGGCGGTAAAAGCCCTGTCCAAGATGTATGAATATTTCCGATTCCTGAACAGACAATTGAAATGAGCAGGAATGCTGTCCCCGGATGGGTGAAGTCGCCCCCTAACCACCAATTTAAGTATGAGCAGTGGAGGTTTTAACCTCCTTTTAATGTTCATGCAACTTAGGAGTGACATAATCATATTGCATTAACAAACCCTCTTTTTTGTCTTGACAATGGGAATAGGCTTAATTACAAGGGATCAGTAAAGCTGGAAGCAAATCATGTTATTCGTAAACCCTGTACAAACGAGGGGGCTTTGATGAAAGAAACATTGACATTTGCAAAATCATTCAACAAGAAAAGACCGATATTACTCAGAGACAAAAAAGAAGCTATATAAAAATATAATCGAGATCTTGAAAAGATACGACCCAGGTTTGATATAACCCCTTAAACTGATGGTATAAAGAATACGCGGTTACAGAATTCTTAAAATAAAGGAGTAGGAGAATATATGAAGATATATCAAAATTTGATTAGCATGATCGAAGACCATGCGGATGAAATCACCAACGATTTAGTAAGAGAGTTTCGTAAAAGGGAAGAGACTTGGCACTATCGAAATTTTTCAGAAGATATAGTATATGAGCGCGTCCATCAGGTACTTTATCATGTTTATCAAAAACTTGGGGGCTGGCTGAATCAGAATATGACGAAAGACGTTATCTTTGCCTACTACACAGGGCTTGGTAAAGAAAGGTTCAAGGAAGGCATTCCCCTGCAGGAAGTTGTGATGGTGTTGCTTCTGGTAAAGAGAAAATTGTGGAAATATATGACCGAAAACCGGTTGCTTGACTCTGGCTACGCTCTGAATCAGCTGATGGAGATGAACTACTATATCAGCGTATTTTTTGATAGAATCGTACACTCTGTTATAATCGGGTATCAAGAAGAAATGCGGAGGTCCATTGACAAATTAGGTGAAAATGAGCACCTTTCAAAGGTCTTCAAGAACAGGGGGAAGTAGTGTGTAGCTACATTAAAGGTAAACTACCGCCGCCTCTGCCGGTGGCTTTACAAAGGTAAGACTTCTGACAATGTCTTCCGTCTTATCTTGAAGGTACTCCTATTTACTTGATATTTTACTCAACAACAATGTCGTTTCATTAATGGTGTGGGGACAAAGGCCCCCACACCATTAACAATATCTGTGGATTTGGCAGATAAACAAACAGATTCCATGAAGTCGATCACCAGGTTCATTATAGACTCCATAAAAACTTCTAAAAATAATATCAATTCCTTTGTACTTCAACCTATCTGCGTTCATCTGTGCAAATCTTCAGCTGAATAATAAGCTAGTTTTTTGAATCATCTGTGCAAATCTTCAGCTGAATAATAAGCTAGTTTTTTGAATCATCCGGCTTTTTCAAAATAATCCTGCAATCAGCCACCGTAGCACCCTTTTTTTCCTCATGAACCAGAAGGGGATTGATATCCATCTCGCTAATTTCCGGATGATTTACTGCCATATCTGACAGGCTGACCATCGACTTTTCAAGAATCTCGATATCCGCCTTTGGTCTTCCTCTGAACCCCTGCAAAAGTTTGTATCCCTTGATACTGCTAATCATTCTGCGGGATTCGTTTCTGCCGATAGGAGCAAAACGGAATGCAACATCTTGAAAAACCTCAACAAATATTCCTCCAAGACCAAACATCAGCAAAGGACCGAATACCGGCTTACGACTCATGCCAAGTATCACCTCTTCTCCCGACATGGCCATTTTTTGAATCAAGACACCCTGAATCTCAGCATTAGGATCGTATTTCGCAGCCTTTTTAATAATTTCTTTAAAACCTTTTTTTACATCTTCACGGGTTCCAAGCCCCAATATAACCCCGCCTGCATCTGTTTTATGAAGAATTTGTGGTGATACAATTTTCATAACCACTGGAAATTTCATATTCTCTGCAATGTCCGCTGCTTCGTCTTCACTTTTTGCAAGAATAGTTGGCAACACATTAAACCCATAACATTTCAATAATTCCACTCCATCAAGTTCGCCCAAACGGGTTTTGCCGTCTGCAAGACAGTTTGCTATAATGCCGGCAGCCCTATCTTTGTCGGACTCTAATTCATATTCCTCCAGATGTGATCTATTCAACCACCTGAAATATCTGTAAAGAGCTACGAAAGCTTTTGCCGCATTTTCAGGAAACTTGTAAACCGGGTAACCATACTTCTGAAGAAAATCAACCCCCTGGGAAACATCAACAATCCCCATAAAGCAAGATAAAATGGGCTTGTGAGTGTGCCTGGCAATTTCTACAATGGCCTCTGCCGTGCCAAGAGCATTGGTCATGGATTGAGGCGTAAGTATTACAAGGACTCCATCTACCCCATCATCGCTTATTACAGCGCCCAGCGCATCCTTATAACGATCCGGGGCTGCATCTCCGATAACATCCACCGGATTATTAAGGTTGGCGGCAGAAGGAAGATGGCTTGCAAGCTCGTCAATTGTCTCTTTCTTGAATTTAGCAAGCCTCAGGCCTGATGATGTCGTGATATCTGTTGCCAAAATTCCAGGTCCGCCAGCATTTGTAACAATAGCTACCCGGTTTCCGCGCGGCACTTTCCTTTTTAATTTTCCCAGCGCGCTTTCGCTTTTGAAAGCAAAGGCGTTTGCAAAATCAAAAAGCTCATCAATTGTATCTACTCGAATTATTCCTGCCTGCTGAAAAATAGCATTATATGTTGCCTCGGAACCTGACAGTGAACCTGTGTGAGAGGCCGCCGCTTGGGCTCCCGCGCTTGTTCTTCCCGATTTTATTGCAAGTATCGGAGTAGGCCTGTCTCCGGATGTAATCTTCTTAACAACATCTATAAACTCTCGTCCATTCCGGAGCTCCTCCAGATAAACCATAATAACTCTTGTATTAATATCCTCATGCAGATAACGCAGCAAATCAAGTTCATCCACATCAGCCTTGTTGCCGATGGAAATAAACTTTGAAAAACCAAACTTCCTGTCCGCAGCAAAATCGAGAACCGCTGTGCACAAAGCCCCGCTCTGGGAAATAAATGAAATATCGCCGCTTGTCGGCATACGAGAAGAAAAACTGGCATTAAGGCTTACTGAAGAAATCGGGTTGATAACGCCAAGGCAGTTTGGACCAACCAAACGCACCCCTGCCTTCTTGCAAATGGCTGCTATCCTGTTTTCCATTTCAAGACCTTCTTCCCCGACTTCTCGAAAGCCCGCAGAAACAATCACAATCCCTTTTACTTTTTTCTTAACAGCATCTTCAACCGCTTTCATGACAAGCTTGGTGGGAAGAATTATTATTGCAAGATCAACATCATCTGGCACATCCATAATTGACGGATATGCTTTTATACTTAAAATCGATTTTGCAATGGGATTTACGGGATATAAGGTCCCCTTATAATTTCCTTTTAAAATATTGGCAAAAATATCATGCCCGACCTTCCCAAGCTTCTCGGAAGCTCCTATAACCGCTACCGATTGCGGGGAGAAAATTGCATCAAGGTTTTGCATATTGGTTCTCCTTTCTACGAAATCATCAATTTTTAGAACCAGTTCTAATTTTCAAAGCTTCATGACAAACCTTATTCTTGAAAATATCGTATTGCAGTAACATCTCTTTTGCAAGCTCAAAAAGCCTTATATTAATAGCAACAACATCTTTAATGATTATGCTTAATGGCCGGAGTACCTTATGTGGCAGGGCCTTGAGGCTGGTAAAAAATCTGGTATACACATCTTGTGAAGCGAGAGAATAAAATAGATCCTGGATGCCTCTTTCGTCTGTTGGCTTGACAGGGCGGAAAAATATTTCCCCCATAGAAAGCTGGCATCTTATCCTTCTATTATTGGATTTAGCTGTAAGCTACTTTCCCTTGGCCTTAAAGAGCTTTGAAAGGTGCTCATTTTCAACTAATTCGCCAATGGATGTCCCCATCTCTTCTTGATACCCGATTATAACAGAGTGTACTATTCTATCAAAAAATACGCTGACATAGTAGTTCATCTCCATCAGCTGATTCAGTCCGTAGCCAGTATCAACCAACCGATTTTCGATCATATATTTCCACAATTTTCTCTTTACCAGAAGCATCACCATCACAACTTCCTGCAGGGGAACGCCTTCTTTGAACCTTTCTTTGCCAAGTTCTGTGTAATAAGCAAAGATAACGTTTTTGGACGTATTCTGACTCAGCCACGCCCCAAGCCTTTCATAGACATTATAGAGTACCTGATGGACACGCTCATATACTATCTCCTCTGGGAAATCTCGGTAGTGCCAGGTCTCCTCCCTTTTACGAAACTCTTTTACTAAATCCTTGGTGATTTCATCTGCATGGTCCTCGATCAAGCTAATCAAATTTTGATATATCTTCATACATCTTCCATCTCTTTTATTTTATGAGTTTTATAACCACATGTTTTATGCCATAAGCTTAAGGGGCTCTATAAAATCAGGATCCTCTTTTTTCATGATCTCGATTATATTTTTATGTAGTCTCTTTTTTGTCTCTGAGAATATTGCCCTTCCCTTGTTGAATGATTTTGCAAATGCCAATGCCTCTTGCATCAAGGCCTCCTCGTTTTCACAGGCCTTACGGATAACATGATTTGCTTCCAGCTCCACTGCAACCGCTTTTTTGCCGCTAAAGACAAGATCCTCAAGCGCATAATATGGCATCGCCTTTTTTATAATCGCAAGCATCCCGGGCAGATGGGGAATGTTGATATCAATTTCAGGGAAACAGAAGAATCCTCGGTCGGCCTTCATAAATCTGAAGTCGCAAGCGCAGGCTAAGATAGTGCCATCTCCAAAGGCATGCCCATTAATTGCGGCGATAACCGGCATTGGGAAAAGCAGAACCCGCTCAAACGCTTGGTTTAAACCGTACATAAAATCCTTAATCGTCTGAGTTTCATTGTTTTTCATGGCACCTGTAATCCACTCAAGATCTATTCCCAAAGACCAGTTTTTTTTATCACTTGAAGTGATAATCACAGATGAGATCGTCTCATCATTTTCAATCTCGTCAAAGGCCATCAAGATGGCCTTGATAAAGTCAGGATTATGTCTATTCTCCCCATTGTTCATGGTCATAATCGCAACGCTTTCATCCTTTTTCCATTCTATGATTGACATCTCTACCTCCTGCTTTGACTGGTTATTCCTTAATACATTTGGCATGTAATAAGTTGAAAATCTCTCATCAAAGGCTTTACGCCTTTTGTGGTAATGATCAACGCAACAACCCCGCGTCTTTTGCTTCTTTGGTGAGCTGATCACGAAAATCAGGGTGCGCTATGGAAACCATAGCCTTTACCCGCTGCTCGTTGCTCTTATTGTACAGGTCGGCAATGCCATACTCGGTTACTATATACTGAACGTCAGTCCTCGGTGTGGTTACCACGGTACCGGGAGGTAAAACGGAAGCTATCCTGGATATTGGTCCATTCTTGGTATTCGCTGCCGCTTTCAGCGCAATAAAAGACTGTCCACCCTTGGATAGTTGTGCACCTCTGACAAAATCAAGCTGACCCCCAGTGCCGCTGTAGACAGAAAAACCCAAGGTCTCAGAACACACCTGTCCTGTCAGGTCGACGGTAAGGGCATTGTTGATCGAGACAAAATTATCGATCTTGGCAATATTACTGATATCATTTATGTAGGATATGGGGAACGCAGCTATGAGAGGGTTGTGGTCCATGAATTCGTAAAGTTCCTTGGTTCCAATACCGAAACCACATACTATCTTGTCGCGATGGAAGGTCTTTTTCGAACAGTTGATGACCCCTTTTTTGGCTAATGTCACCATGGAGTCAGTAAGCATCTCAGTGTGAACCCCAAGGTCTTTCTTGTTCTCAAGTTTGAAGCCTACAGCGTTTGCGAGTTTGCCAAGACCGATCTGTATGCATCCTCCGTCGGGGATTCGCTCAACAATATACTCAGCAATCTTATGTTCCTCTTCTCCTGCTATGATAGGGGGAATCACTGCAAGTTCGTGATCGGCCTCGCATATGTAATCAACCTTGCTTACATGGATATGTGCATCCATACCATTGATAAAGGGTGTTTTCTTATTGACCTGAACGATGACTTTATCGGCCAGTCTTGAAACAAGACCGTTGTTGAAGGTTCCCAGTGGGCCAAAGCTCATGTATCCCCTTGCATCAGGTTCTGATACTTCAAATATTGCCACATTAAAGGACAGTTGATCGAGAGTGAGCTCTTCTGTTTTTGAAAACTGGTACGATGTCACCTCTATATTGCCCTGTGAGAGAAACATTCTCTCCAAAGGACCTGCAAATATGGTGTGATGTTTTATGTGCCCTATATACTCGGTTTGGAGATAATCCAGGGGGTTCATCAGGAGACCTGAAAAAATGGTTACGTCCTTTAGCTCTTTGTAACGTTTTGAAATAGCCGCAATGACGTCAACTGGCGTGCTTGGACCTGCAGACATCATTACACCATCACCGGACTTGATTTGTGCTGCAGCATCTTCAACTGAAATCAATTTTCTCTTGTACTCTTCTTGCCAATCCATAATAAATCCTCCTTACTTGATTTGTGTTGCGGCATCTTCCACTGGAACCAATTTTCTCTTGTACTCTTCTTGCCAATCCATAATAAACCCTCTGTTAAGGATATGTATAGGCATCTAATAAAAAAATGTAAATCGAACGAACTAACCATTTTCAATATGGATATGCCCTATTTATTTAAAGGATTGGCCCTAGACAATCTCGGGTATTACCAGGACTGGTTCTGGCAAAACTGTTGATTGAGATAATTTTCAAACTATCTCGCAACAGAGTATTTAATCCTATCTACTTAGATAGACTATCGATACGGATAATCCAGACCTTCTTCCGTCAACGTTTTACATTATCAGGCGCATAGGGTATACTTACTTGTATGGAATATTGTTGACACATGGGAGAAAACTGCCAATGGAGAGCAAGATACGAATTGTCCTTGCGGAAGACCATATAATTGTCAGGGATGGCATCAAGGCCCTTATCTCAGCTGAACCCCAATTCGAGATTGTGGGCGAGGTTGAAGACGGTCTAGATGCCATTAGGATTGTTGACAAACTCAAACCTGATCTCATTCTGATGGATCTTACTATGCCCAGGATGAATGGAATGGAGGCCATTGGTGAGATAAAATCCTGTTCTCCTGAAACCAAGGTGCTGATCCTGACAGTACACAAAATAGAAGAATATGTCCGTGCCAGCCTCCAGGCTGGAGCAGACGGGTATCTCTTAAAAAAGTCATCCCACGGCGAACTTTTAAATGCCATTCATCATGTCATCTCAGGAGAAAAATATCTTGATCCGGGTATTTCCGGCAGGATAATCGAAGGCTATCTTACGGAAAATACAACCGGGACGGATGAATCTCGCTGGAGCATACTCACCAAGAGAGAGCGAGAGGTTCTCAAACTTATTGCCGAGGGATATAAAAATTCAGAAACTGCGCAGCTTCTCTGTATAAGTATACATACGGTCGAGACACACAGGGATAATCTCATGAAAAAGCTCGATTTGCATAATACAGCGGCACTGACAGCCTTTGCCATTGGTCAAGGGCTAACAAGCAGTTAGCGTTTCACGCACAGGGCCATGACGCCCGTATTGTTGTTCCTCCTCCCCTAGCGGCCTCGACGATGAATTTACCGCCTGAATAACTGGTCCGTTCTTTCATGCTTCTCAGCCCGAAGCCCCTGCGGTCCTCCTGGTTGAGAAGCGTTTTTTCCCTGACATTGAAACCGATCCCGTTATCGGAAATAGTCATTTCTATTCTGCCGGCTGTCTTCGCCATGTCTATCTTGACACTGGATGCCTTAGCGTGACGAGCGACATTATTCAGTGATTCCTGCATAATCCTGAACAAATGTATTCTTATATTCGCGGGTACGTTACTTTCCTTTATCTTGATTCTCTTAATCAGGTCAAGATCGGGGTAGATCGATTGGTACTCCCTGCAAAACCAGGAGATAGTGGCAAGGATTCCCAGATCATCAAGGGTCGAAGGTCGCAAATCCATGGAGATCCTGGATACCTCGTCTATCGTGTTCTGGATTGTTGAACTAAGTTTCTCCAATGAAGAACATCCCATATCCGTGTGCCCGGCGTGTATCTGGCTGATGGCCTTTTCTGCGATATACTTAATGGAGCTCAGGTGCTGACCGATACTGTCATGCAGCTCCTGCGCAATGTATTTACGCACGTTTTCTTCGGCCTTGAAGAGCTGCGCCGTCAGATCCCGCAGATCTTTCTCCGAACGCCGAAGCTTTTCCTCGGCCAGTTTTTGTTTTGTGATATCTTCCATGTGTACAAGGATCATATCGGGCACCACGTAGGTACAGGTAAAGGCGATGTATTTTGTCTCTTTCGTGGTAAACATACGGTAAGGGGTTTTACCTTTGCGGATTGTTTTGTTATCGAATGCCTCTATGATGTTGTCCAGTATTTCCGGGTTCTCTTTATAGAGCATATGGGCTTTTCTGCCGATGAATCCTGATATCTGCCCGTCAGTAAATTCATCTGCAGCCGGGTTGAAATCGCTCAGAATAAATTCGTTACCGATCTTCTGCCATGTATATACAGGCATAGGCATGCCCATGTATTGGGCCCTGAGTCGTTTTTTGCTCTGCGTGAGTGCATCTTTTGCCTGCCTGCTTTCGTTAATATCGATATGGGTGCCTGTCATGCGGACCGGATTTCCCTGACCATCCCAGTCAATCACCTTGCCCTTTTTCAAAATCCATTTCCATCCGCCGGATTTTGTCCTCAAGCGCAGTTCTATTTCACACATGCTTTGCTTACTGGCAATACAATCGTGCAGCCGCTTTTCAACATCATCCCTGTCATCTATATGTAACAGCTTTATAAACTCATCATACGACGTAACAACTTCTGGATATGCCATATCCGATTCAGATGGAGCGTATCCCAGCATAGTAAAATACGCGGGACATGTTATAATCTGACCGGTCTGAATATTCCAGTCCCATACCCCGTCACTGGTTGCCTCAAGGGCCTGAAGGCGACGTTTTTCACTTTCATGAAATAATGTTTCAACATTTTTTCTCTTTGTTATGTCATCATAATAAGTGATTACCATATTCGGACTTACAAATACGAAGGTGACTCTCATATGCCTGCTATCATCTGTTGAAAACATCCGGTATGGCAGCTCACGCCAGATGGCAGATTTTTTCTGTACGCACAGATCAAACTCTTTCAGGATTTCAGGTTGGTCTTTATAGAGCTCGCGGGCCTTTCTCCCTATAAATTCATTTATTTTTCCTTGGGTAAACTGTTCCATGGCCTTATCATACCCAACGATCACATAATCCTCTTTTTCTTTTTTCCACGTTATGCAATGGGTACGAGAAATTTCATCAAAAATTCCATCTGGTCCTGTAAGCTTCTGCTGGTCCCAGTTTATTTCCTTAATATCAATGGCATTAAACAGTGCTACCCTATGTCCATTAAGAGTGATAATGCGATTATTGTACTGAACGGGGAAGATCTGTCCGTCTCTTCTCAAGCAGCTCAACCATACATATGTACTACATGATTCGTTAAAAATATCGAGATAACTATGATTCTTTCCCCTTGGCAAAAAATCTCGGGCTCTCAGTAGCAGCATTTCCTTCTTTGTATAACCAAACATCTCGCAGGCGCCTTCATTGCAATCGAGAATAAGACCATCCAGATCCACGACAAAAAGTGCTCCGGGAGTGAGATCAAAAAGATCTTTGTATGTTTCATCTGATATTTCTTTGTTGATGGTCGTGTTGTTTTCTTTCATGATGCCTCCCTTGCTCTATCAATATGGTTGATCCGTATTTAGCATGTCCTGAGCGTGTTATTTAAACAATATGCTATTCTAACTTGTCTTATCAAGATCCATCCCTGGCATGGATTATTGTGATAATCGATAGTAGGATTTCCAAACCGAAAGGATTGGTTCTCGGTGAAACCGGGCTTTTTGATCTCATTTTCATTGTTGAGTCCAACGCTATCTGTGTTAAATATACAGGACATATAAAAAAGGTCTATATCAAATAAATCATTGAAGGACTTGCGATAATCGACAATCAGATTCAGGTTCGAGGTGTTGATGCAATTTTGGATTGACGCACGAAGAACGGAGTCGCTACGTGAACAACAGATTTTCCTATGGGGTTTCAATAGGGGTCTCTCCCCTACAAGTTGCAAAACTCAACAACATGAGCTACTGAAAAACAGATAGAATGGGATTGTCAATAATTCTTTATTCTAGGATTTCCCCACAAGTCCTCTGTATCTACCACCGCGAAGCGGTTTAGTTCTTCTTTGGGCAATCAGCAACGTAGCATTTAGCCGCCCACTTTCTTCTTAGTCGTTCTTATACCCAAAACAGTGTAAAGCGGACAATAGCCAACAGTGCTTGTCAGCGCGAACACAAAGGCGAAAATGCCCAATATGATTGCAGCAAGGCCTGATAGGTTGTTTGTAAAATATAGGATCACGATGACCAGAGCCAATGCCGCCCTAATGATTCTGTCTATCTTACCCATATTCTGCTTCATTGTATTTCCCTCCATGTAATGATTCGACTAACAGTGCTTCATTAACCAGAGTGCTCTTATTGTTGTCTTAAATCTTCTTTCTTCATCTATCATTCTCAAACAAGAATATTATTGATTCTTCCGAAATGTCTTTCTTCCTGTCATCCTGGGTATAGTAAGATCCATCAGAATGAGATCAGGTTTGAGTTTGTCAACAATCCTAATGGCATCTAGACCGTCTTCAACCTCGCCCACAATCTCGAATTGGGGTTCAGCTGAGATAAGGGCCT
>Ga0208900_1000608_pt1 | contig 22106 bp, 17 predicted proteins | sample AntAceMetag02UKK_FD_184763 | JGI IMG/M metagenome (GOLD analysis project Ga0208900, IMG submission 184763) | Saline lake microbial communities from Ace Lake, Antarctica - Antarctic Ace Lake Metagenome 02UKK (SPAdes) (version 2) | ecosystem: Environmental > Aquatic > Non-marine Saline and... | reverse complement strand
GACTTTCTCTCTACAATACTAAATCGCCTACGGCGAATTCCGCGTAGCGGATAAAGTACTGTAGAAAAAGATGTTAGATTCTCTGAAAAATTCCCTGTAGGGGATGAACAGTTTTTACCGGACACCAATGATTGTTAATAATATCATCCTCACAATTGCTAACATTGGCACTATTTATAACAATTGCCCAGTTTAATTGTTTACTGCTTTCAGAAAATGTCTATACTTGAACCTTGAATCAAATGATATAAAGTATGAGCAAACTTCTTTCGGATACCGAGGAATACGTCACCGGGTTATTTTTGCAAAACAATAACGACAAATTGCGCTACCACAACATTGTGCATACCAAAAGCGTGGTAAAGGCGGCTGAGTTGATTGGCGGAAAATGCGAACATCATGATGGCAACATCGATGCTTTATTGGTTGCGGCATGGTTTCATGATGTGGGATATCTCGAAACTGAGGTGGGACATGAGGAGGTGAGCAAACAATATGCACGGAAATTTCTGGAAAACAAAGGCACTGATGAAGCTTTTATCCAACAGGTAGAAAGGGCCATTGAAGCTACCAAACTCCCACAAAACCCTCAAGACAGGCTTTCGGCGGCCCTGTGCGATGCCGATCTTTTCCATGTATCTCAAGATGATTTTATGGAGAACACCCATATTTTTTGGGATGAACTGGCCGCAATGAATGGTGAAGATATGGATGAATTCAAATACCTGGGAACTACCCTCAAATTTTTAAACGAACACCGTTTTCAAACGGAATACGGACAAACATTGCTTGAACCGGGCAAACAGGCCAACTTGAAAAAAGTAAGGGAAGCGCTTGAAAAGTATCAGGATCTAAACTGATTTGAAAATTTGCTGATTTCTATTAATACGTTAACGTAGTTTATTTTGGATGCAAAAATTAACCAGGATCATTATAAAATATTCACGAAAGTGTTCATTTTTATTCATGAAGAAATCCATTACAAAATAAAAACCTAACAGGTTTTGAAAACCTGTTAGGTTTGATGGGCACAAAAAAAACCCCCGCCAAATTAATGACGGGGCCTCCTTAATTAAACCCTAACGTTTATAAATAAAGTTACTTGATAACAAGTTTCCTTACTTCGTTCATAGTGGTGGTGTTGATCTTTACGAAATAGATGCCGGCTCCTAATGAGCTAACATTAACTTCGGCTTGACCATTGAACACCTGGTTGAGTACCTGACGGCCTTCAGTGTCGAAAACAACTACTGTGGCATCAGTATCCTCAACGTTGTTGTGGCTGATGATAACCTTATCGGTAGCAGGGTTTGGATACATATCGATGCTTCCACCGTTTACTGCTCCAATTCCTGTGATACCCATAGTAATACTTCTGATAGCAGCAAAGCTTCCAGTGTAATAGTTTCCGGAAACATTGTCCATTGCGTTGTCATATTCAACGTTGAGGTCATATGTTTCGCCAGTAGCCCCACGATAAAGCATATAACTTACCGTTTCGCCTTCAACAAATCCATCCTGATCCATGCTTGTAACATCGTCGCCAAACAGTGTTATTCCCTGTGCAATATCAGTGCCTGTAACTGCCATGTATCCATAAACCTGGTTGTTTTGTCCAAATACACCAATTACATCACCTTCGATGAAGTCAACAGTTGCAGATGCCATAAAAGCAACAACTTCGGTTGAAGGGGCCATGTTAACATCACCCCAGATAGTATTGATAGTGTTCACCTGAGAGAACTCAGGAGTTGTAGCTTTGCTATCACATTCGAGGAATGTTATGTCAAATGCATTAACAGCTTTAATCTTATATACGTGGCCCGGATCGAAATTTTCGATGGTATAAATACTTTGTGCCGGCCAGATTACGCCTGTTCCAACAAGATCCTGAATAATGACAATGTCTTCAAGGTTTTCGCCAAACAGATCCATTGCATTTGCTGAACACTGGCCCAATGTTGGAATATAGGACCAACCTGCGTCAATCGTAAGTTCAGTGCCTGTGAAGTCGGGCCCACAAATCTCAAATTGATGGTCAGTAGTTAATTTCAGTGCATAACCAGTAGCGTTATCAAAGTCACCAATGTTATTGACGGTTTCTGCGGGCCACCAAACTTGTGTAAGGTTACGCATGATGATGATATCATCAACGATAGGGGCAAACATAGTTTCAACAGCAGGATCAAATGGATTGATGTAACTTGAAACACCGTTCCAACCTTCAGTGAATGAATAGTACTGACAAACCATCACTTCGAGGCTGGTAAGCACTGAAAGGCCATCGGGGGCAAAATAGCCCATGTTTGACTTGGTGTCGTCATAAGTTGCACCGGCAGGATACTCAGTACAAGTACCACAAACATTCATTCTCCAGATGAAACGTTCGCCAACAGCAAAACCATCTTTTTCAGGAGTAGTTCCGTCGTCGCCATAAGCTGTTACCACGGCGTTGCCAAAGGGAATTATCTCACCGGTACCACCGCAAAGCTCGTTACCATTTTCATCCGTAAAAAATACGCCTATCCAATCACCAGGCATTAGTGCTTCGCCAAAAATATTAAGGTCGGCTGTTTCAGGCACGTTGATGGTGTGTGCCTAGCCGGTAATGGTGTATATCCAGGGTGGTAAAATAGTACTTTCAACATAAGCAAGAGGATGCCAGGTATGTGTTGTGCTGTTGCCGGCATCATTATTTAGCTCAATTTTAAAATCAATATAATCTGAGGGTTCGCGGACAAAAAGGGATTGACGAAAATAGGTTCGCGGAAATTATTGTTTGCTTATCGGCATTGGTTACCGTTGCTCCTGAAATTGTAGAGCTTGACCTGAACCCATTGCTTGGAAACGAAAAAATATTTATATTTGCTTTTTTTATGTACAACTAAAACATCAAAAGAAATGAAGATGCACATTGTTTTACTTGTTATTTTTTCCTCATTGGTAATCTTTAGTGATGCACAGACAGTCAGGTATATTACCCATGATGGGGCCGGAAGTAAGACCGGAACCTCCTGGAGTAATGCGTATGATGCCACCCAACTTCAGTCTGCCATTGATGAAACCGGGATCGCCCAAGTATGGGTAACCTCCGGAACCTATTATCCAACGGTCAAAATGGACGCTGGTGATGAACGAAGCAAATCATTTTATCTGCAACCGGGAGTTGCAGTATATGGTGGATTTGCCGGTACGGAAACACTACTTGGTGAGCGGGATTGGGAAACAAACGAAACCATCATGAGTGGTGACATCGGTACAGGCGATGATATCTCCGATAACTGTTATCACGTTGTTTTCCTTGACAATGCAACTTTGGGTCAAACAGCCGGCATCGATGGCTTTACAATTCGTGATGGCTATTCCGATGGTGAAAATAATACGGCAAGAGGGGCTGGGATTTATCAAAGCCAGGGAGCACCGGCATTTGCAAATCTTAATATTACGAACAATGCATCCATTTCATCAGGCGGGGGTATATGTTTAGATGCTGCAACCGGTACGACTTTTGTCAATATCTCCGTATCAAACAACACTTCCCTGGATGGAGGAGGATTGTATTCTTCCAACAGTTCGTTTACATTCCAAAATTCGATGTTCTTTCAAAATTCGGCCACCGGGGAGACAGAATATGGCAACAAAGGGGGAGCCGTTATGATGTATGGACAGACGGGTACACCAGTCTTTATAAATTGTATCTTCTATGATAACGATGCACAATATGGCGGAGCACTCTTTTGTACAGCGGCAAATCCCACATTCACCAATTGCACCTTCTCTGCAAATTCAGCCTCCGGTGCAGGTGGCGGTATGCTGAATCATCTTCAGACCACGACCCTCAATAACTGTATTATCTGGGGTAACACGGCAGTTGAAGGCGGAAATGAAATCTGCTTGGCAAGTAATGAAAGTGAAACTGGCAACACTACCTACCTGAACTATTGCTGCTATGGTAACGGTGCTGATGATTTGTATATAGAGGAAAATTCGATACTTACCCCCAGCAACTGCATCACTTCTGATCCGCTTTTTTCAGGCGATGCTGACAATCCCTTGCTCATCTTCGGAACTTCGCCCTGTGCGGATGCCGGAGACAACAGTTATATATCAGAAACATACGATTTCAGAGGGGTCGGATATGACCGAAAACTCAATAAAAGCGATGGGACATCCGGAACAGTCGATATGGGTGCTTATGAATTTAATTTTAGCCATGATATTTTTGGTATCTGGACGTGGACGGGTACGGGTGGAACATCATGGAATACAACCACAAGCTGGGATATCGGATTGGTTCCGGCATCTAAAGCTGGCATCATCGTAGCAGATGTTGATAACAATCCGGTTATAACAAATGAAGATGTTTCGGTTTATACACTTGAAATCCAATCAGGTGCTGTACTGACACTGGATGCAACCTCAACGCTCACCGTAGAGGGCGATTTTACAAATACAGCAGAAACATCCGGGATGATGGTTGAATCAAACATTTCGGGAACCGGCTCCGTAATAGTTGGTGGGTCGGCTTCAGGTAACATTACCGTTAAACGATATGTTGATGAATTTTCAAAGGATGAAAAATGGCACTACGTATCATCTCCCGTTGCGGGACAGGCCCTCAATGTGGACTGGATGAGTTCAAACAATATTGGATTTGCCGATCCGGCGTACCAGTTTTTCCGTTGGGATGAGGATACCAAAAACTGGATTTATTTCGATTACGTGGGAAATCAACCCGAAGATTTCGGTGATGATGTTTTTATGCCTGCACGCGGTTACAGCCTCGCTACAACATCGGCTATGAACCTTATATTCGAAGGTGCAATCAGGACATCTGTCGTGGAATATGATGTTACTTCTACTTCAGGGAAAGGTGAAGGCTGGAATCTTACGGGAAATCCTTTTGCTTCATCGATCGGAATAACCACAAATGCATCAAGTGCTGATAATTTTTTGGGGAACACAACAAATGCATCCATGCTTGACCCCAGCTATGCTGCCCTTTTTGTCTGGGATGAAAGCACAGATTATGTATATGGACGCGATGACTACAAGATCATTGGGAATGCAGCCATCGGAGAATATTCAATGATCAGCCAGGATTATGTCGAACCGGGACAGGCATTCATGGTCAAGGTCAGCACGGGTGGCACCCTTCAATTTACGAAGGATATGATGTACCATGCTGATGCAGCTTTCTTTAAAGCAGAAGAAAAATGGCCTTCCGTTGAAATCATCGTCAAGGGTAACAACATGTCGAACACTACTGCCATCGGATTTAACAGCGGAATGACCACCGGTCTCGATCCGACATACGATATAGGGAAATTAAAGGGGAATCCCGACCTTTCAATTTATACCCGACTAATTGATGACAATGGGGTAGATTTCGCCATCCAGGCTCTGCCCGATGATCAGATAGAAAAATATATCATTCCTTTGGGCATGAATGTTTCTGCAACAGGCATTTATGAATTTATGGCCATCACCACCCGGTTTGATGACTATCCGGTTATCCTCGAGGATCGACAGGAAAGTACATTTACCGACCTCAGACAGGGGAGTTGTTTTGTATTTGTTTCAGGTAATGGAACAGAACGATTTTTTCTGCATTTCAAGGATTTAACAGGAATGTCTGTACAGGTGAAGTCGCCGCGAATAGGTTGCTTCTATGAAAATGGTATTCTAAGGATTCTAAATCAGGACGGGGAGAATGGAGTTGTAACAATCACAACCGTTACCGGAAATGTAATCCAGACATTTCCATTGACAGGAACTTCTGAGCAAGAGCATTCTATACACGTTCCTTGCGGAATTTATCTTATTTCTTGCCGGGTGGGGTCTGGCACACTCAACAGGAAAATTTTGATATTTTAAATCATTACTGTCCGATAAAATCAATATTTCGGTTTTTTGTGGGTGTTAAACAACAACACCATAACAACAGGTTTCGGTACACGTCCACACGATAATAATAAACATCATTTCCATTCCGCTTTATGGTGACCTTGAACACAAAGTCAGTATGGGAAATGTAGCTGTAATTAAAGAAAGTGATATACAGATTATAAGTAGCGGAACGGGTATTTGCCATAGTGAGTACTATGCAAATAAGGAAAAAACCGCAAAGTTCTTACATATCTGGGTGTTTCCAAATAAGAAAAATGTCGAACCACGATATGATTAGATGTCTCTTAATGATATGGTAAAGAAAAATGGGATTTTACAGATTCTCTCTCCAAAGCCCGAAGATCAAGGTGTCTGGATATATCTCATCCCTCTTAAGTGAAGCACAGGAATTTTCATATTATTGGTCAATATTATGTAGCCCTCATCCTAACGCTCAAAACGTTTTATATGATACAGGTTGATGAGAAAGGACTTATGAACCCTGTAAAAACCACATTCCAACAGCATATCTTCATAATCCTTAAGGGTTTTGGAAACCAGGATTTTTTCACCTTCATTGGTGTGAATAGTAGTATAGGAGTTATCCGATTCACAGAAAATGATGTTTTTTGTATCAAGCAGATGGATGCCCTCGGTATTCTTAATATTGAAGATGCTGTAAAAGAAGCTACGCGTCTTGGCTTTCCCGTGGTAATGAAAGTTGTGGGCCCGGTTCACAAGTCGGATGTTGGTGGTGTGGTTCTGAATGTAAAAAATGAACCTCAGGTACGCGGCGAATTTGGAAGAATGATTCAAATCCCTGAAACCAATGCTATTTTAATACAGCCGATGCTTTCGGGAACCGAACTTTTTGCCGGGGCCAAATTTGAACCCAAGTTCGGCCACCTGGTACTTTGCGGCATGGGTGGAATTTTTATTGAAGTCTTGTAAAGATGTGAGCGCATTCCTTGCAGCCACTTTCGCTGGAGCGAAGCGACTGAGAAATCTGCACTGTGCGACACGACCATTACGTTGGGTCAGGAGTTATGAATTTATATTATATTAAAAAAGTGCCCGAATAAACGGACGCTTTCAAAAAAAGTGTTATGAAACCGAGCAACTATTCAACAATAATTTTCTCAATCCTAACAGCATTTTCAGAAATCATCTTCACAAAATAAATTCCTTTTGAAACCTTCGAAAGGTCAATTTGTGTTGATGTTGATGTTTGAAGTTTTTGGATTTCCTGCCCTGTTGAATTTAGCACTGAAATATCAACGGCACTTTCAATCCCATGGAGATTGAATAATCCATTTGAAGGGTTCGGGTAAATGGAGATGGCTTTTAAAGTTTCATCATCAAGACCAAGTGCACCAAGTTTCAGGCTTGTTATTGCCGATAAACCATTTTCTGCAAACATACCGGAATGTGTCATGGATACATCCCAGGATGGCTGAACCTGGATTGTTTCTTTTGTTGACGGCCTGTAAACAGCAAAGTGCATCAGTTCATCCTCAATCATACCATCAACAGCTTCTGTTGTAAAATCATCACCATAAGCTATCAAAGCAAGGTTTTCGGCCTTTCCTCCGTATTGGGCCATGCCAACACAAACCTCCTTGCTATTGAACGCAGCGATGATATCCCCACTTTGTACATCAGTAAGTGCTGAATTGTAAACGGAAATAATATGTGCAATACCCGTATTATCGAAAGTCCAGGGGGCATTTTCAACAATTTGTTTCTGAGGTTTTACATAATTGGCCATCCCTTTAGTTGCCGGGTAGCTTACTGAGCCTGGGGCTAACATGCTAACCAGGTATCCTTTTCCGGGCTCAAGGGTTTCGAGGGTAAACAAATCACCTTGAGGCCAATATACCAGGTTGTTTACCAAGTCGAAGGCATATAGCAGCTCGCTTTCAATTTGGGAGAAAATGTCGGTAGCAGGAACAGGCAGATCGTTTAAAACAGGCAAATAATTTACTCCAACTGCCAACTCCACTGATTTATCCTCAACAATTTCTCCTGAAATAATGACCTGATCGTTCTCGTTCATTTTAACTTTATAGCCTTCATAAGGGTTCCAATCGCCAATAAGGTTAATATTATATGCAGGCCAAAAGATACCAGATTTTCCGAGTAAGATTTCTAGTGTTGAATTTGCAATTTGGTCTGCAAAAATAGTTTCGAGTTGCGGGGTGTCAGGGTTTTGGTAGGTAGAGATAATGCTCCAGCCTTGACTTAAGTCTATTAGATGGCCAACAATTTGGGACACGAAGAAGCCATTTAATAATACAGCAGATTCTGTACCAGTTGTAACAAAAACATCTTTAAAACCAGGCGTAGCAGACCCTTCAATATGGATTTCTGCAGTAATTGAAGTTTCACTATTAACAGTCAAATTATTAACTGCGATTTCCCCTCCGCTGAAAGATAAAATTGTTGAACCTTGTTCGAAATTGGTATTAATACCCTCAACTTGTACAAACAAAGTTTGTCCGACATTTCCGGTATTCGGCAAAATAGATACTAATTCAGGAATTATAGCAGGAGGATAAGATACTAAAAACGGGCCAATAATCTGTTCATAAGCATATTCAGACTCGGTAACAACAGAAACGTCTCTGAATCTAATATAGGTGGATTCTGAAATTGAAATTGATGCTGTAAGAAGGGTACTTGAGAGCGCATTTACATTATTGATTGTTATTCCTCCACCCATGTTTGGTATCGAAGATTCGTCAAAATTTGTTTTAGAACCAGTAATTAATACTTCCATGTTTTCACCTGGGAAACCTTGTGAGGGTAAAATAGATGTTATGTAATGATTAAAATTCTCAGGCTTAATTTCAAAAGCATTAATACCATTAGCTGTTTCAATAAATCCACCTCAAAAATCAGTAATTGCCTGAATGCTGGTAAACCCAATGCTTGCACTATTTGGTATTGTAATATTTACAGCCAAATTAATTGGAGAAATTATATCAACACTGTTTACTACTATATTTGGTTCATCATATTGGATTTGCGTACTTGACTGAAAGTTTGTTTTTGAGCCTGTAATGGATAAATTCATTGTTGAATTCTGATATCCAAAATAGGGTTCTGTTAATACCAGTGAATTAGTTAAGCCACCTTGAACAATATTAAAAATCGTAAACTTATACCTTTCCCATTCAACAGGATCCCGAGAGTTCACATCTGGGCGGAATGCAAATATCCCCCCTGTTTCTGACGCGATTAACGTAAATGCCTCAACTGCATTGTATGAACTTTCTGTATTATCCGGAATTTCTTCAATCTCTTTTGAAAGGTAATTGTCATTTTTCTGGTTTCCGCAATAAAATTTATCACAATCGCCAGAAAGAACTACATCAACCCTTATACCCTTAGCTCTTAACTCAGATATAACAGGCTCCAAATTTAAACCTACATGTGGAGCTGCATCAGTAGCAATTAGTACACGTGCGTTTTCAGCCAATCCTTCGATTATCGCATCTAAAGCCTCCACAGAAGCTTCTTCGCAATCACCTCCTCCAGCAGCATAAAGAGAGGAAACCTGATTTGTGATTTCATTCAAATCAGTTGTTGGTTCCCTAATCGAATAATTGTCCTTAAATGTTGTAAGTTGGAATACGGTTTTATCATCGGGATCATAGGTTCCAAGATGTTCAAGTAATGCATTTTTAACTCCTTCGATTTCCTCATCCAACTTCCGTAGTCATCAATTACGAATGCTACTTCAACACCACCAGTAAAATAGCATTCCCCATCTTCTGTATTAGGGGCGATACTATCATAATCAAGAACATGACTAATCGCTGTTGTTGCTCCCCAGCTTTGAAATTTATCATAATGAACAGTTACAGTAACTTTAAAATCACCTGTCCCATTCCAATCATATCCAATTCTATTAACCTGACCACTTCCAACCCAATGAATGTTATCAATGGTAACATTTCCTTCAGTATCAAAAGTAAGAGCTTCATTGGCAGGAACATTGTTGCGACAATATGTGTCAACCTGAAAATATCCTGTACCTGAATTTGCTACATTTTCCTCATCTTTAGGGTAATATTTTTCTATTGAGGGGCATAGAGTAATATTTTGATTACCTTCAATCTCAAAGTTATCTAATCGCGTCATATTATTAAATGCTTCCCCAGCACTCCGAAATTCTCCATCATCGACTTTTCCATTCATCCTTTTAAGCAATGCATTGTTATTAACCTGGATATTTGGTGGTGAGGACCATGAATCACCTGGATAACCGAACCCAACTCCACCACCACAACAAGTTAAAAAGCTCGTACCCCCTGTTTTATCGTTGCCATGACAACTTTGTACAAAAGCGAGCGCATTTGACTGAGTTAATATAGAATTCCAGTTATCATGTGCCCATTGCTTATTTACACCAACGAACCATGCTGGATTTCCATTCCATATTACAGTTGCTGATTGTTGATTTGTTACCATGTGATAAACAGGAATATCTTAGATCAAAAATCGTTAATCGACAATCATAAATTCACATCATTACCTTAACTAAGCCAGTGTGGTGGCATCCTCCTAGGAGTTAGAGGGGGTCTATGATAGAAGCCATACATCTGGAGTGGAAGGTAAGTAGCTAAATAACCACCTAATTTTTTTTGTTATGTACCATCATAACAATTGCTGCTTGATGGAAATGACACATTTGCACAAGGATGTTATTGATCGGGCAAACAATGAAACATTTTCGAAAATCTATTTACTTAGTGTCAGAAACTCTTGTAGGAATAAAGGTGTTGTAATTCCCCCGAAGGATAGCACCCCCGAATACCCCATTATCGTCAGCCATCAGCTTAAATCAAACTACTAAGAACCATAAGCGGAACACCAAACGCTAAACGCAGAACTATTCCTCAATAATCATTTTCCTAATCTGGTTTTGATTGTCACCAGTAAGTGCGAAATAATAAACACCTGCTGGAAGGTTGTAGGTTGAGGCATAGAAGTGCTCAAAATAAACACCCGGAGCCATCGTTTCCCTGTCAATCATTGTTGCTACTGTCCTGCCATACATATCAATGATTTTTAGCGTAACTGTAGAACTTCTTTTTAGTTTAAATGAAAAATGGGTTGTTTCTTTAAATGGATTCGGATAATTTTGATCTAAAGCAAAAGGAATTGCTGGTTCAGCACTTGCTTCAATACTTGTGATATCAGGATCGATAATGGCCGTCCAAACACTAATCTGTCCATTATGTAAGCGGGTCCAGATAGGCCTTATCACTCCGTCGTGGGCGGTAATGTTGTTGTAATCGCCAAAGAAAACTGATGATGTGGGCAGAAAAGGGGATTCGCTTATTTTGAAATTCTGAAAGGTTTCGCCACCATCTTTTGAAATGGCCATAAATACATCGGTATTGTTATTTGAATATTCCCGTCGATCGTAAAACACAAAGTAGAGATAGCCGGTAGTCTGATCGATGGTCATCCATGTGAAAAATTGCTGCTTCCCGCGAGGGTCGTCATTCACCCTGGCAGGTTCTGTCCATGTTTCACCGCTATCGGTCGATTTCACCACCCAGACATCTGTATCATCCGTCCCATTGCGCTGGTCGGCCCAGTTGATGTAAATTGTCCCATGGTTTTCGCCACCACTCAGGTCGCAATGGGTGATGGGCAAGCCGTTGCAACGGCTGATCCCGGGAATATCAAATGCCCATCCGCCGGGAAAATCAGTTACAAAAATGTCATTCTCCAACCAGGTTTCCCCACCGTCAAGCGACTTATCGAAGACAATGCCAAGTGGCCCGGCCCATGAAACAAAAACCTCACCATTGGGTCCGATGCAGGGAACTGCGCCTTCGGTTGTATTATCGTCGTCAATACAATCACCATCTACTTCGTTAATTCTCAAAGCAGGGGTCCAGCTTTCGCCCGAATCCGTCGATTTCGAAAACATAATATTACTTCGGTCATTGGGATTGGAGCTGCCATAATCGTCAAATTGCGTCCATGTCGAATAGATCACTCCTGTATTCCTGTCGATGGCTACCCACTCTTTATCCTGGGCTTTGTTTCCGTTCAGGCCCATGTATGATCCATCATTCCACGTAAGGCCACCATCAGTAGATTTCTGGCAAACAATACGATCGATCCAACTACCGGATGCAGGATTGGACAAATGGAAAAAATAGTAGTTCCCGTCATTATCCACCATCATCACAGGGTCGCCCCATACCCCATTAGTTGCCGACGACAAAGTTGCAACCTGCCAGGTATGTCCTGCATCTTCCGAATAAAAATAATTGTTGATGTTGGCCCCTGCAATCAAGCGGTCGGTATTGTTAGGGTCAATGGCAATAGAAGGTTCTTCGGGTGAATTTGAATTGCTGATCATCACATTTTCATGTTGGGCAAAAGCCGCTAATGAAATAGCAAGGCTAAGGATCAGGATAAGATGTTGTTTGAGTTTCATTTTAGTAAGAGTTAGCGATAAATACTTGAGATAATTATTGGTGTAAAATTAGTAATTATTTGCAAAGACGGGAAATAAGGGGAAATAGGGAAATAGGGTTTATAGGGGAAATAGGGTATATGTGGCCAATTTATAGAGTTAGTTACTGGTAATCCATAGTCGGACGAAAAATGGAAATTAGAATCTCAGGTAAGTGGGATTTAAGAGCATTTATATTTCCCTCTCTGCGTGCCCCAAGCGCTCTGCGGTTTTCTAAAGTGTTCTGTGGTTTGTACTTTGATGCATTCACTCATTCCCACATTCCCGCATTCAATCATTCCTGCATTCTCGCCTTCTCGCATTCAATCATTCCCTCCCAGTTTACATATTTTTTCTACTTTCGCCAAAATCAATTCCAACTGGGAAAGCCAAATACTGAAACATTGATGACATGAAAAAAATTCAACTTCACTGGCAAATACTCATCGCTCTCGTCCTTGCTATTTTCTTTGGGATTTACATGAAAGATTATGTCGGTTATGTGTCGTGGATGGGCGACGTTTTTCTTCGTGCACTGAAAATGATCATCATCCCTTTGATTTTGAGTTCTATTATTTCGGGTGTAACCAACATTGGTAATGCCGAAAATATAGGCCGCCTGGGACTAAAGACCATGTTATATTATTTAACCACAAGTATGTTTGCCATATTAACAGGTCTGGTGTTGGTGAATATTTTCAAACCCGGTGTTGGTGCCGACCTGAATTTAGGACAAGAGGTTGATTTGGAGGTGGGGAGCGCATCACTTGGCCAAACACTGATCGAGATCATTCCCGATAATATTTTCACCTCCTTCTCGAGTAATGGACAGATGTTGTCGGTTATCTTTTTTGCTATGCTTTTTGGGTTCTTTATCACCCAGGTGAGCGACAAACCCAAACACATGCTCACTGATTTTTTCAACGCCATTTTCGATGTAATGATGAAACTCACCATGTTTATCATCAAGTTTACACCCCTGGGCATTTTTGGCCTGGTGGCCGAAAAAGTTGCCCAACAGGACGACCTCCTTGCGCTGATGCAAAGCATGGGATTGTACATGGGCGTGGTAATTATGGCACTCACAATTCATTCGCTTATCACACTTCCCTTGATTGCCCGCTTCGTTGGAAAAATAAACCCTTTGAAACAATTTAAGGCCATGCGTACGCCATTGATCACTGCTTTTTCAACCTCCTCATCCAGTGCTACCCTGCCACTGACCATGCAGGCTGTAGAAGATAATTCCGGTGTTTCCAATAAAATCAGTAGCTTTACCCTTCCCCTTGGGGCCACCATTAACATGGATGGTACTGCACTTTACGAGTGTGTGGCCGTTATATTTATTGCGCAAGCCTATGGCTTCGATCTGAGTATTATCCAGCAAATAATTGTTGTTGTAACGGCTCTATTGGCATCCATTGGGGCTGCCGGAATCCCCATGGCGGGCCTGGTAATGATCACGATCATCCTCACTGCCGTGGGCCTTCCCCTCGAAGGTGTGGGCCTTATCCTGGCTGTCGATCGTATCCTGGATATGTTCAGGACAACAGTAAATGTTTGGAGCGATAGCAATGGCGCCGCAATAATTGCGACCAGTGAGGGTGAAGATTTGAAAGTGAAAGCCTAAATTTAGATTAAAGCTAATCCTGTAATAGTTGTTAAAATAGTTTATAAAGGAGGGTTTGAATTAAACAGAAGCCCTGTAATTGAATAATTACAGGGCTTCTATAAGTTTGTGACCCCACCGGGATTCGAACCCAGATCATCAGAACCGGAATCTGACATTCCCCGCCTAGCCGGCGAGGCTGGTATCCATTGAACTATGGGACCGTTTTGAAGAAAAAACTAATCTTTATTAATGAAGAATCTCTTTTTGATCCATTCTCTACCACTTCCGCTTTTGAGATACTTTTCTCGCTTTCTTGCACTTAACCTGGAATCAAATTCCTCTATATGTAGAATAATATATGGGGTGAAAGCCTTAGTGGACTTGGTTTTTTTGGTATTGTGCTCCTTTAATCGAGATTCGACATCTTCTGTCATCCCCGCATACGTTTTTAGAAAATTTATACTTTTAAGGATATACACAAAATATTTCATCATCAATACCAGAATATTTCATTGGAATAAGCCCTGTGTCTTTTTAAACAACAGGGCTTATTAAGTTTGGTAGTGACCCCACCGGGATTCGAACCCAGATCATCAGAACCGGAATCTGACATTCTATCCATTGAACTATGGGGCCTTATTCAGCGGCAAAAATAGCTTTTTTATGCTTGCATTAAATTTCAGAACCGAAATTTGACATTCCCCGCCTAGCCGGTTAGTATTGAATTAGATCGATGAAGAATATCAAAGTACTTGCTTTGTTGAAAAGTTATCAAGTTATGCCGGCGAGGCTGGTATCCATTGAACTATGGGGCCAATGAGCGTGCAAAACTAATCTTTTTCGCTAAAAAACATCCTTTTGATCCATTCTCTTCCTGCTCCACTCTTAAGATATTTCTCCCGCTTCCTTGCTTCTAATCTGGAATCATAGACCTCAGAATGTAAAACAAAATAGGGGGCGAAAGCTTTTGTTGATTTCGTTTTCCCTGAATTGTGTTCTTTTAATCGAGAATCAACATTATTGGTAATCCCAACATATGTCTTGGGATGATTTAAGCTTTTAAGAATGTAAGTATAATATTTCATCATTAGAAAAGGAACCTGACATTCCCCGCCTAGCCGGCGAGGCTGGTATCCATTGAACTATGAAGCCTTATTCAGCGGCAAAAATAGTTTTTTTTAATTTCAATCAATCCTTCAGACTAAAAACTAAAAGCGTATTTTTATCCGCTGATATTAGAATAAGCATTCATAGCACGAAAATCATGGAGTACCCACGGATAAAATTAAAGCCCAAAACCTCATTTCTTAAATTCCGGAAAAAGATGGTTACGAATGGGAACACATGGGCGAGTATCGCTTAAGGGGTAAAGAGCAGAAGGAAGAAGTTTTTGGGATAAACAGGGTGGCTTAGGGAATGGAATGATCGATTATTTGAAATCAAAAATCGTTAATCTTGTTAAAAAATATCTGCTATTATGAAAATCGTAATTTTTGGGGCAAGCGGCTTTATTGGTAAAATGCTATTTACGGCCCTGCTAAGTGAGGCACACGAAATTACTGTTGTTACAAGGAATATTGATCGTGCCAGGGAAATTCTTGGTAACGATGCTGAGTTTTGCACTTGGAATGATGGAGATGTTTCGGGGCTTAGAAAAATATTTACAGGTGCAAAAGCCATCATCAACCTTGCCGGCGAGAACATTGCGTCCAAACGCTGGAGCGAAAATCAAAAACAAAAAATCATAAGCAGCAGGGTCTTGCTTACCACAGCAATCGTAGATGCTATCAACCAAATGGAACAAAAACCCGAAGTGCTGTTGCAAGCTTCAGCCATTGGTTATTATGGTTCCGACCTCAATAAAACCTTCGATGAAAACGCTGCACAAGGCGAGGGCTTCCTGGCTGAAGTTACCCAAAAATGGGAAGCTGCCACAAAGCACCTGGACGAAAGCGTAAGGCTGGTTTTGCTAAGGACCGGTATTGTAATCGGTCCGGGTGGTGGCGCGCTTGGGCCCATGGCACGTCCTTTTAAATTTGGCTTTGGTGGCCACGTCGGTACAGGAAAACAATGGTTTTCGTGGATACACCTCGAAGATGAGGTAAGGGCAATAATACATTTGTTCGAAAATCAGGATGCCATTGGAATTTATAACCTGACCGCACCGGATCCTGTAAGAATGGAATTGTTTGCAAAAGAGTTGGGCCGCGTACTAAAAAAACCTTCCTGGTTGCATGCTCCCGCTTTTATCATCAAAATAATAATGGGGCAAATGGGAAAAGAGATGATTCTATCCGGACAAAAAGTAATTCCTAAACGACTGATGGAAAGTGGTTTTAAATACCAATTCACAGAAATCCGTATGGCATTAACAAATATTTACAATTTTTAATCCCTTCCACTAAACTTTTTTGTAGTACTTTTGTTTAACTTTTTATAAATTACTATTAAACAAAATGAAGAATAGTAAAACTTGTAAGACTATGAAAAATGCAAAAAAGATAATACTGCTTGGTTTTTTGATATTGCTTGGTTTTGGGCTTCATTCCCAAAGCGGAAGAATTGAAGGCCAGGTAGTGAACGCCAATACCAACGAACCTTTGCCCTTTACCAATGTTGTGGTGTGGGGGACAAACATTGGTGCAACAGCCGACCTTGATGGAAACTTTTCGTTTACAGGCCTGGAGCCTGGTTATGTTCGCCTTGCAGCAACTTCGGTGGGGTTTTCAAATAATATTTCGGAAGACATCCTGGTTACCAATGCCAAATCAGTTTATATTAAAATCCCAATGGTGGAAACCAGCATTAAGCTTGATGAGGTGGTTATTGAAGCTTCCCCATTTATTAAAATGGAAGAAAGTCCGGTTTCGTTGCGAAAGCTCGATATTTCGGAAATCGAAAAAAATCCGGGCGGAAACCGGGATATTTCTAAAGTAATTCAATCGTTGCCGGGCGTTTCGTCTTCTGTATCTTTTCGTAATGATATAATCGTCAGGGGTGGTGGTGCAAGTGAAAATTCATTTTACCTGGATGGTGTTGAAATCCCAACGATTAATCACTTTTCTACACAAGGAGCATCGGGTGGGCCAACAGGGATTATCAATGTGGATTTTATCCGTGAAGTGGATTATTATGCCGGTGCTTTTCCCGCATCAAAAGGAACTGCATTGAGCTCGGTTTTCCAGTTTAAAATGATTGAGCCCAACAAAGATAAAATGAATTTCAGGGCTACCGTGGGCGCATCTGATTTAGGTTTGTCAATTAACGGACCCCTTAGCAAAAAGTCAGGTTTGCTCTTTTCTATCAGGAGATCATATCTCGGCCTTTTGTTTAATGCTTTGGGACTGCCTTTTTTGCCAACCTATAACGATATCCAGTTTAAGTATAAGCTGAAGATCAACCAGAAAAATGAGCTCTCGGTTATTGGCCTGGGTGCCCTCGATAATTTTAAACTCAATACAGGATTGAACAATCCGGACGAGAGCCAGCTTTTCCTGCTCAATTCCCTTCCGGTAAACGAGCAATGGAGTTATACCATCGGTGCTGTTTACAAACGCTTTAAGAAAAAAGGATTTGATACCTGGGTTTTTAGCCGGAATTATCTTAACAACAGGGCTTACAAATATTACGACAACAACGAAGATACGGTGATGAATTTCGATTATACTTCAACAGAATCCGAAAATAAATTCCGCTACGAAAATAATTCCCGTTACGGTGGCTATAAGGTGAATTATGGTGCTGGCTTGATGTATTCTCAATATACCAACGAAACCTTCCAGCGCATTTATACCGACTCCGCCGGCACCATTAACTATCAATCGAAGTTGAACCTTTTTAGCTGGAATTTATTTGGGCAGGTGAGCAAGGGCTTTTTTCTCGACAGGCTGGTGCTTTCGTTGGGTTTGCGCATGGACGCCAACGATTATTCGAAAAGTATGGGGAATTTGCTCGACCAGGTATCGCCACGTTTTTCGGTTTCCTATGCACTTACCGAAAACTTTTTCCTGAATTTCAACACGGGCAGGTATTATCAGCGGCCTGCTTATACTACTTTAGGTTTTAAAGAAAATAATGGTGAGCTGGTTAATAAAGATAACGGACTAAAATATATTGCAGCCAACCATGTGGTAGCAGGTGTTGAATGGCTGCCCACCGAGCAATCGAAATTTACGGTAGAAGGTTTTTACAAGAAATACAGTGATTATCCTTTTTCAGTAACTGATTCCGTTTCACTGGCCAACAAAGGTGGTGGTTTTGGAGTATTCGGTGCCGAAGAAGTTGTATCGACAGGTAAAGGGCGGGCTTATGGATTTGAAGTGTTGGCACGCGAAAAAGACTGGTTTGGGTTTAACATCATTTTGTCCTACACATTTGTAAGGAGCGAGTTTACGGATATCGAAGATAATTATATTGCTTCCGCCTGGGACAACAGGCACATTCTTAATATAACTATGCTTAAAAAACTTAAAAGAAACTGGGACATCGGTGCGAAGTGGCGCTTTGTTGGCGGCCCTCCATACACTCCTTACGACCTTGTGAAATCAAGTATCAGGCCGGCATGGGACGTACAAAATGCACCTTACCTAGATTACGCCAGGTTTAACACCGATAGATATGGAAGTTTCCATCAGCTTGATGTTCGGGTTGATAAAGAGTATTTCTTCGATAAATGGTCGCTAATACTCTACCTCGACATCCAGAACCTCTATAATTTCAAACTAAGTGAACAGAACCTGGTAACCAACCTGGATGAAAGTGGAAACCTGAACATCGACCCTGCAACTGCTACTCTGCCCCCCCAGGACCAGAGGTACATTTTACGCCAATTGCCGAGCGAAAACGGAACCGTATTGCCAACGATTGGGATTATTGTTGAGTTTTAAAGAAGAAACGCCAGGAAAACAAATTATTAAAATTTGCCACTAAATCACCAAAACACTAAAGACCACAAAAAAAGACAAAAATCAACCACCAAATTTTAGTGAAATTTTGAGGTTTCGTGCTTTAGTGGCTAAAAAATACTTCTTGAAAGAGCCTAAAAAATAAATTGAAAATACAACAGACATGAAAAATATTCAGCCGTATTACACCACAATTGCATCAATGGTTTTTTTGTTGTTTTCCCTGTCGGGATTTACACAAAAGAAAAACGAAGTGATTTTTGAAGAGATCATTTTAAACTCTGATGGCAGCGGACTATCAATAGAAGTGGACTTCAATGCCGGCCCCCAGCACAACTATCCGATGATGGCCGTGTGGATTGAAGATGAAAAAGGGAACTATATCCAAACCCTGTTCGTTAACGAATCGGTGGCCAGGGGCTACTTTAAACATGCGGAAAAATCTAGCGGAAAATGGCAAGCGGGTGCTTTGGTCAGGCCTGCTTCCTTGCCGGTATGGGCGCACAAGCGTGAAATTAAAAACGATTTGGGGAATTACATGCCCACCCAGGAAAATCCTGTCCCCGATGCGTACACAGGAGCGACTCCAGCCGGTGACTTTCTGTTGAAAACCAAAACCGACAATACCCTACCCCAACAATTCAGGCTTATGTTCGAAATCAACCAGTCGTGGGACTGGAATGATTACTGGACCAATAATAAATTTCCGGATGATGAAGATTACAAAACCTCGTCGCAACCTTCGTTGGTTTATGCTGTGGATATTGATCTCGAAAATCGGGAGGACAACTATGAGCTAATCGCAATTGGGCACGGGCATTATTCAGGGAAAAACGGGGATGTTAACGAAGATCTTGATAGCATGACGACGGCACTGGAAATTGCGGGGGGTATTATAGTGAAGGTGAATTTGAGCCCAACAAAATAATTCATTGAATTAAACTGAACGTTTTCAAAGGCATCCCAGACTATTTATAGAATTCTGGTGGTGAATTCCTGATCTCCAAAAGTATCTCCTATTCACTTCCATCAAAGTTTACGACCTGCAAGCGCATGTCAGCATTTGCATATCCCTTTTCAAATTCATCAACCATTATTGAGGTATTTAACTGTTTTGTGAGCAAAAGGGTTTTTCCGGGTTCAACAATCTGTGCCTGTATTTTTTCATGTGAATAGTTAGTTCTTGTTGTTTCAGATCTCAAATGCTGAACCTGTGAATCGCCATCCCCTTTTTTGGCCACAGTTTTGGTAGCTCCCGCAGTGTGCACACAAATTTTATAGTGCAATATATCATACACCTAAATTCAGGTTAGCTGCATTTTAATTGCCTGAACTACGGTTGTAAAAAACTATATCTTTACACCATCAATCATTCAATCATCATGAAAAATCAATATCATATTGTCTGGTGGAACGTCGAAAACCTGTTTGATGTGGCCCTTTTACGGGCATGGCCGGGGAACTTACTACTGGGATAACTTCCCTTTGGTGCTCGACCAGTTCCTGGTTTCAAAAGAATTGATAAAGTCAAGCGGTAAAATAAAAGTGGCAAGGGGCGCTACCCCCGAATATGTTGTTAAAGTTGAAATGTATCCTGAAATGGTAAATACCGGTCGTTATCCCTCTCCCATTTCATTTGGCCGGCCTTCCAAAAAAAGCAGCCATAACCTGGCAGGGTTTAGTGACCATTATCCGGTTTCGCTAGTGATTGAAGAGTAGGGCGGGGAAGGCGTTTCGTGTTTTGCGTTTTGCGTTTCGTGTTTGAGAAAATAATGACGCGGGTTTACGGGTGAAACGGATAAATCCTAATCCGTCTAATCAGCGCAAATCAGCGTCTGAAAAAATTACTGTCAATCATTTTCGCCCCCTCCTCTCTGCGCCCTCCGCGTCCTTTGCGGTTTTTATTTTCCGTTTTAGTGGATCAATCCATAAAAAAGCCGAATTCACAACTCACGTCCCCTTAAGCCTTCCACTTAATATTACATCCAACACTTAGGGTTTGTATTCGGGGAACATCTTGCCCGGTAAGCACTAAATCAAGAAACTTGCGTAAATCTTCGCCGTTTACAGGCTTGGCATTACCTGGGCGTGAGTCATCAAATTGTCCTCGATAGACACACTTCATCTCGCCATCAAAAACATTGAAATCGGGAGTGCAGGCAGCATCGTAGGCTTTGGTCACATGTTGAGTTTCATCGAAAAGGTAAGGGAAAGGGAAGCCCCTGTTCCTGGCGAACTCAATCATTCTTTCTGGCGAGTCAGCCGGGTAGTTCACTATATCGTTGGAATTGATCATTATAAACGATACTCCCTTGGGAATATAATCCTTACCAACCTTAACAAGCTCATCAATAATGTGGACAACAAAGGGGCAATGATTACAAATAAAAACCACTACTGTTGCCTTATCCGATTTTAACTGTTCAAGTGTAAGTTCTTCACCCGAAATCACATCCGGAAGCTTGAATTCAGGGGCACTAAAGCCGAGGGGGATTTGTATAGTTGGTGTTGCTGCCATTGTTTTAAAGTTTTTATTGATTAACCACAAAGTTATTGCAATTGTTCATCACCATATTAGTTTAACACTGACCTCCTTCGTCGGACTCTTGCATGTTTTATCATCATATTACCAAATGTTTCATCCCCGCAAAGGTAGAATTTCCCCGTATGAACGGGACAGGCACTTTGCTCAACATTTAATTATTGGATTGTATCATTCCTTCATTCTCGCATTCAATCATTGAGGCATTGCCTCATTCTATCATTCTCTCCCCCCAGCCAGCCTGCTGATTTCCAAAATTATCACACATATAATTTTGCATATCAAATTTTTATTATCTACTTTTGCCGCCCAATTTTCGGGAGGACAAACAGTGGATTATTTAAAGCAATTTATAATCCCTTTTCGGGGCCTGAAACCAGGAGTTCATCAGTATGATTATCAAGTTGATAAACGGTTCTTTGAACGTATTGAATATGCTGAGGTCAGCAATGGAAACCTAAGGGTTGAACTTGAGCTGACCAAACAGGAACGCATGCTCATCTTCGACTTTACCATAGCTGGTTACGTGGAAGTGGATTGCGACAGGTGTCTTGGTAAGTTTAACCAGGACATTGAGGGAAGTGAAAAATTGTTTGTGAAATTTGGTGAAGAGTGGGAAGAAGAATCAGACGATGTAATCATTATCCCGGAAGGTGAATATCAGTTTGATATCAG
>Ga0208900_1000606_pt1 | contig 22126 bp, 18 predicted proteins | sample AntAceMetag02UKK_FD_184763 | JGI IMG/M metagenome (GOLD analysis project Ga0208900, IMG submission 184763) | Saline lake microbial communities from Ace Lake, Antarctica - Antarctic Ace Lake Metagenome 02UKK (SPAdes) (version 2) | ecosystem: Environmental > Aquatic > Non-marine Saline and... | reverse complement strand
TCTGATCCGGCTGTAGCCGTGGGTTGCTTTTGAATGGTGAGTTGCACACAATCGTTGGTATTTGTAAAACAAGGATTACAAGCCTGGGCTGTAATGCACAATTCAACAAGACCAGTTTCGATATCTGTTAAACTTGGGTAATAAGTCGGGGCTTCAGTGGTGTTATCCGAAAAAGTTCCTTCACCATCAGTAGTCCATAGCAAGCTGCAATAATCATCTGCTGTGCCCGAAGTAGTAAAAGCCGCTCCTTCACAAAGTGTTGCGTTCTCTCCGGCTGAAGCTGTTGGCAATCTTTGGATGGTAACTGAAAGACAACCTACGGCGTTCACTTCACAAGGGCTGCACGCCTGGGCGGTCATACAAAGTTCTACTCCGCCATTTAAAATATCGTTTTGCCCGGGTGTATAGTTTGTGATTAGTGAAGCATTATTACCAAAAACCCCGTCCCCATTTTTTGTCCATTGCAATGCACAATAGTTCGCTGCGCTTGCTTCAAGGGGAATTTCTTCTCCTTCGCAAACGGTAACATCTGAACCAACGCTAACTGTAGGTTGCTTTTGGATGGTGAGCTGCATACAATCGTTGGCATCTGTTAAGCAAGGATTACAAGCCTGTGCTGTAATGCACAACTCAACAAGCCCACTTTCGATATCTGATGCACTGGGGTAATACGTGGGTGCTTCGGTGGAGTTATCCGAAAAAGTTCCTTCGCCATCAGTAGTCCATAGCAAGCTGCAATAATCATCTGCCATGCCTGACGTAGTGAAAGCATCTCCTTCGCAAAGTGTTGCGTTCTCTCCGGCTGATGCGCTAGGGTTCAAGTTTACAGTAACCGGCACGGTGTCGGATGCTGTATTTGCACCATCATTTACTTCAACAATATAATCGGTTGATATGGATGGAGTAGCTAATGGGTTTTTTAAAGTGGAAGTAAACCCTGCGGGATTTGAACTCCATGAGTAGGTATAAGTTCCTGAACCCTCGCTTGCCAAGGCATCCAATTGCACAGAACTACCCGTGCAAATAATCTCTGGATCAGCCGTTGCAGTAACAAATAATGGAACAATTGTACCTGCGGAAATACTGGTTATGGCCGACAAACCATTATCGGCAAATGTGCTATCGTTAGGAAGTGCCGTATTATATACAACCCTTGCAGCATCTTCATTTGATGATGAGGTAAAAAATACTTTCCATTGAAAAACCTCATTTGCTGCAAAACCCTCTTTTAGCGGATCGGTAGTGTTATCGTCCGCAAATGCAACTACCACCTTGCTGTTAGTGCCATCCCATATAGAAAAGCCACCGCACTTCTCCTGGCTGGTCTCATCCATATAAAAAACACCAACGTAATCCCCATATTGTAAGGGAAGCGACCCAAAGCTTATTGAATTAGGTATTGAAATCAAGTGCGAAGAACTGGTTTGCACAACATCCCAAGCGGCAGGAAAATCATTAACATCAATATAGGCAGGCTTAATTTCCGTGCTTATATCTCCGTTCGCATCCATTACCTCAAGCGTAACACCATATTCTCCTGTGGCATTATAATAAACCGGTGGAGGAATTTGCCCTGAATAGCTTGAGGGTGTTCCCCCGGTGAATGTCCATGTCCACGATACCGGGCTACCGCTTGTTTCATCAAGAAAATTAACGCTGGTACCGGTGGTAATAAGGTTTGCACTGGATTGAAAATCAGCAGTTGCGTCTGCCATTAACTCTTCTTTTCCAAAAGCATTGGCGATACTAAATAGCATCAGGGAGGAAATGAAGATTAAAGATAAAGTAATGTTCTTTTTCATATTAATTTATTTTACTGGTTTATATTTGTACTATAATATTTTAAATTTTTGGACATCTAAAATACTACATATTTTACCGACAATGATTAATAATTATGGGTGTTGTGTAAAAATTCTTTTTACTAATTAAATTACGCACACAATATCAACATGTTACGAAATGAAATATTGCGCTTTTTGTTTTAACAAATGAAGTGAATTTCTGGTGAAATTACCTGGAAGAAGTAATTTTTTGTAAAATATTTTTACATTTCGCTTTTATTAATAGGGTTTTAAAAGATGTTTTTACCCAGTATATATAAGCATAAATTGATCAATGGAACAATCTGTGCTAAATTCTGTTCATCAAAGGGCTTTTCTCTCGATAAATATTTTACTTTCAGCATTTAGCGAAAAACGGATTCCTGTTTTGTAAAGAGCCATTAATCCTCTATCACGTTAAGGTAATGCTCGTATCGATAAAGGATGTCGTTTACATATTTGTAGGTTTCCTCGCCACGGCAATAGCCGTAATAAACCACAGAGTCGTTGTAATACTTTGGGTCGGACTTATTGAGCAGGAAAAAGTCAACATTATCATCCCAAATATTTGGATCGCGGCCATATTTCCCGGCCAAACGGCGTGCATCGAAAACGTGGGCAATCCCAACATTATATGCTGCAAGCACAAACTTTTTCCTTTCATCAATATCTTCAACAATGTTTTCGAAACGCTTGTCGAGTGATTTCAGGTAACTGATTCCCGCGGTAAGATTATCTTCGGGTGGCGACAGGCTATCTACCCCATACATTTCCGCAGTCCCGGGCATCAATTGCATCAGGCCAAAAGCACCCATCCACGAAATAGCCTTTGGTTCAAAGCGGGATTCCTGGTAAACCACCGAAGCCACTAAACGCCAATCCCAGGCAAGGGCTTTACTTTTTTCCTTAAGCAATTCATCCCAATTAGAAATTTTGCCACTTCTAATCGAGTAATATTTGTGCGCGTATTGCAGTGACCGTGGGTTAACAAAATATTTGTTGTAGATGAATCGAGCAATTTTTGTGTCGTAAAATTCATCTATCCATTGGTTAATGTTTTGTTTGAGCGAGTCGCTGCTTTTGGCTACAGCCCAAGCTAAGCGCTGCGGAAAGCTGATGGGGGTATTCACATCAATATCAGGAAAATACTTTTGATTAACAAGCGCAATATGTTCAGTACTCACTGTATATTCTATCTCTCCTTTGGCTACCATTTCGATGAGCTTTTCGGAGGTTTGTGGAAATTCAACAATAGTTATGCTGTCGCCCATTTCGTGTTGAAGGTTTCTTAATCGCTGGGCAAAGGGCGAGTGGCGCGGAACATACACTACTTTTCCGGCCAAATCCAAAGGATTACGAATCAGCGCTTCATCTATTTTTTCCATCGAAGTCATTCTTCGCCAGTTTTGGGGCTTTCGTTGCACAAGCACTTGCCTGGTTTGCCCCATCGGCTTGGTAAAATCAACAACTCGGTTTCGGTCGCTGTTAATGGTTAGTCCCATTGCAATTAAATCGGCCTTACCTGAGTTAAGCGCGGCTACCGCAGCCTCAAAATCATCATTCACAAGCAACTCCAGATCAACCCCGATATAATTCGCGTAGGCATTAAGCATCTCATATTCGTAACCCGCCGGCTCACCCCGATAAATAAAGTAATTTGTAGAATTATAGTCTGTAGAAGCTACAAGTTTGCCTCTTTCCAAAATTTTTCCGAAAGAATTATCCACAATTTCCGGCTTGCGAACCTGCTCATTATTTTCTTCAATGTTGCAGGAATGTGGAATAAATAAAGCAAACATTGCAAGAAATAAAACAATTTTATGTTTCATACTGCGCTGTTTTAAAATAGCTTTGCAAAAGTACTCTTTTCCTCAACTGTATATTTTCTTTGAAAACTTTAACAAATATTTAACCTGAATTTAATATAACAAATATTAGTATAGAAAGGTTTTTATTTAACTTTAATGCTTTGATTTTAAACATTATAAATTCAATAATTTATGTATAAAAATGTTCATTTTGTTCTGACGATCTTATCTGTCATATTTTCGGCTTGTCAATTTTCCCAACCGAAAAAATATGGTTTAGAAGTTGATTTTGTTACGCTAAATATAAGCAACAACCTGCGTGGGCTTTCGGTGGTTGATGACAGTGTGGTGTGGGCAAGCGGCACAAATGGCGTGGTTTTACAAACCCGGGATGGTGGAATAAATTGGCAAATAAACACAATCCCGGGGGCTGATTCTTTAGATTTTAGATCTATTGAAGCTTTTGACGAAAACAAAGCTATTGTAGTTTCAGCGGGATGTCCGGCCTCAATTTATTTAACACAAAATAGTGGGAAGACATGGGATCTCGTTTGGGATAATGACGATCCGGCAATATTTCTCGATGCGGTTTCTTTTTGGAATGAAGATGATGGCCTGGTGATGGGAGACCCTGTGGATGGTGCATTGTTCATTTTGAAAACAACGGATGGTGGAAATAACTGGCAAAGAATACCAGTCGAAAACATTCCCAAAAGTTTAACTGTGGAAGGGGGCTATGCTGCCAGCGGCACCTGCCTGGCCTTGGCAGATAATGGTCATGCCTGGATTGGCACAGGTGGAGATTCAGCAAGGGTTTACCTGTCAGAAAATGCGGGGCAATCATGGCGGGTGGTGAATACCCCTATTCTTTCCGGATCCCCGATGAAGGGAATTTACTCTTTATCATTTAAAAACAATAAAGAAGGCATTGCCGTTGGCGGTGAATGGAATATTGAAGCTCCATTGCGCAGCAAAGCATTTACAAATGATGGTGGCAAAACATGGATACTTGGCAAAGGAGCCGATACCTATTGTTCCGGTTCATCTTATGTGAAAGATGATGTTTACCTGGCCTGTGGACAATCAGGCATAGATTTATCGCAGGATGGTGGTGCAACCTGGGAACATATTAATGATCTTCACCTCTACGGCCTTGAATTTAGCAAATCAGGAAAAGCCGGCTTTGGAACCGGGCCTTCAGGACGGCTTGTTAAAATTTCATTAAAAGAAATGTAAGCCTGCCTACCCAAACAATTTCCTTAAAATATTTTTTGTTTCTGATAATTGATCGTCATTAAAGTCAAGATGCGTAACCATGCGTATTGTTTGCTTTCCAAAAGGAACGGCCAGTAAGCCTTTCTCGGCTATTTTATTTAAAAATTCCTTTTCTGAAAGTTTTGGATTTAAAGAAAACATGATGATGTTGGTTTCAACGGGCAATACTTCTTCGACAATGGGAAGCTTGCCAATTATTACAGCCAATTCTTTTGCCCTGCGATGGTCTTCCTTTAAGCGTTGGATGTTATGGTCGAGGGCATAAATTCCGGCAGCGCCAAGGTATCCGCCCTGCCGCATCCCGCCACCAAAAACCCGGCGAAATCTTCTTGCCTTTTTTATCATATCGGCCTTGCCCATCAAAACCGAACCCACCGGGGCACCAAGACCTTTGGAAAGGCATATTGAAATGGTGTCGAAAACTTCTCCATATTTTATGGCAGTTTCTTTAGTTTCGATTAAAGCATTAAAAATCCTGGCACCATCCAAATGAAAATTGAGCTTGTTTTCAACACAAACGCCTTTAATTTTCTTGATTTCATCAAAAGCCCAAATACTCCCCCCGCCTTTGTTGCTGGTATTTTCGACCACCACAAGCCGCGTGTCGGGGTGATGCACATTGTCGGGGTTAATATTTTGAAGTACCTCATCAGCGGTGTATCTGCCGCGGTTTCCGTTCATCAACCTAACCGAACACCCGGAATTGAAGGCAATGCCACCACCCTCAAAATTATACACGTGTGCCGTTTTATCACAAATTACCTCATCGCCCGGGTGGGTTTGAACTTTAATAGCAAGCTGATTGGTCATTGTCCCGGAAGGGCAAAATAATCCGGCCTCCATTCCAAAAATTTTAGCTGCTTTATTTTCAAGTTCATTTAATGATGGGTCTTCACCCAAAACATCATCGCCAACTTTGGCTGCAAACATGGCCTCAAGCATTTGGGCGCTTGGCTTGGTTACAGTATCACTTCTTAAATCAATTTTCATTTTTTTGAAATTAGCCACTGATGCACGGATGATATTGATAGATGTTTCTCCATAAGAGTCCTTTGGGCATTCATGTATCAGTGGGTGTTAATAATTATCATTAGCAATTTCTAAAGTACTATTTGGCAAAAGTATGCTTTTATTAATTTTACCAGCTAAATTTGATAAAATATGGATTTCGAAAAACTCATTTCTAACAGGGAAAGCATCAGTATCTTTCAACTCAAGTTTTGCCAAAAAATGGCAAAACTTGAGTTGAAAGATACTTTTGCAAAATTTCTAATTTATTATAACACAGAAAGAAAAATGTAAAAAAAACAAGGTTTTGGATTTAATAAAATAAATTAGAAATTTTGCTTAACAACTTGGACAAGCCAAAACCGGTGAGGTGCTACTTAATTTAGAAGCCTGTTTGGTTTTGGCTTGTCCAAGTTGGGGATTATGATCCTGACAGAACAATAGCAATAGAAAAGTTGAACCACATTCTTGAAGCGGGTCGCCTTGCCCCTTCGGCTGCCAATAAACAGCCGTGGAAGTTTTACCTGATCTCCTCCAAAGAAAATCTTTGCAAAATCAAAGCCTGCTACGGCAGATCCTGGTTTAAGGATGCCCCGCACGTTTTGGTGGTAGCAGGTAAAAAAGAGCAGGCATGGACTCGTCAATCTGATGGTTACAATTCATTGGAAACCGACCTAAGCATCGCGATGGATCATTTGATTTTGGCGGCTGAAGCCGAGGGCATCGGAACCTGCTGGATAGCGGCTTATGACCCGGCGGCTTTAAAAAATACAGGTCTCTTTGAAAATGATGAAATCGTTTTTGCAATAACGCCCTTGGGGTACCAAAACAAAGGTTTTACAAAAAGCGGTTTAAAAAATAGGAAACCATTTAACGACGTTGTCTCTTTTATTTAAAACACCATAAACCAAAAAATCCTCTGCCCCATGCTCACAATTAAAGATTTATTATTGGGTGAACTGTCGAAAAGAAATACCCGCGAGATTGCCCGTATGGCGGTAGAAAATAACAACATTATAAAGGAATTGTGGGATTATGCGGTAAGTGAAGATGAGCCTGTAAACTGGCGTTCGGCCTGGGTAATTAAAGGCATCTGGGAACAAAACCCTGAATTGGTAAGTCCTTTAATCGAAAAAATGATTCGTGCCTTACCCGAATTGAATAAAGATGGTGTGAAACGTGAATTTTTGCGAATGATACAGGAGTACCCGATTCCTGAAGATGAAGAATTGCTGGGCGTGTTGTTGGATAGCTGTTTCTCGTGGCTGGCCACGCCGGCTGAAGCCATTGCTATTAAAATTCATACCATGACTATTCTTTTTGAAATCAGCAAAAAAATACCTGAAATTAAACCGGAGTTGATAACAACCATCGAGGTGGCGATGCAGGAAGGTTCGGCAGGGATTAGAAACCGTGGCAGCAAAACAATCAGGGCGCTAAAAACAAACAAAACCAGGGTTTAATAATTTACAATTCAAGTACTTTACCGGTTCCGTTTCTTATAAAATTATGATGCCATTCCCGGCGAAATTTATCCATCGCTTTTTGACCGGTGCAATGTCCGGGTGCAACTTTTTCTACCCCTGCCTCATGAAATGTTTCAATAATTTCATCAATTTCCTTATCAGAATATTCTTCCAAATGAAACCCTCCCATAACGAGATAAACCTTTTCGTTGAGTTTTTTACTTACCTTCCTCACCATTCTGCCAATGCCCGGATGGCCACATGCCGATATTAAAACCAAGCCCTTATCGGTTTTAATTACAAGTGCTTGTTCGGGTATTTGAAAGCCCATTTCTTCCGTAATAAAAATATTGTAGGCCACTTCCCTGTAATTCCGGTTTATCGTGGTTCGTACATGATAATTTTCAACCATTTCACGGAAATTGCCGTCCAAAGTCGAGGGCAGATAAACTTGGATGTCAGGGTTTTTTTCGATTACAGGGAAAATATTCCCCAGATGATCGCCGTGATGGTGCGAAATCACCAGTGTTTGTATTGTTGATAAATCTATATTTAAAATATCGAGATTGTGAAATAAGACGTCTTTGCGGGTACCGGTATCGAAAAGAATGGTGTCGTTTTCCCTTATTATCAGGCAAGAATAGCCCCAGTCAGCAATCGTGCTGTCGGAATATTGATAGTTGTCGTAGAGTACAATTATTTTAACCGACTGGTTTTGCGAATGCACATTGCAAAATCCAAAAATCAGAATAATTAATAATAGGCTTCGTAAATATTTCATGAGTTTAATCTTGTGTAAAAAAGATATACACAATCTTTGCCATTTTTGTAAGCTCTTGTTATTCATTAATTTAAACTCATTTATTGGATGTGGCTTTGAACACTTCCTTATAATTACGAACACCAGGTGTTCGTTTTCGGTCATGTTGGGAGTTTTACTAATGTAAAGTCCAAATAGATTTCTTGCCGCATTTGCGGCATACCAATGACATGATTTTGCAAGTGCCAAGATACCAAGAGATTCCTCTCCGCCAGATGGCGGAGAGGAATGACCAGGCCTGTGCGGGTAGAGGGGTAGGGGAATCGGGCGCTTCGCGCCCGATTCCCCTACCCCAAATAACCCCCGGGCTTTGTCATTTCGATGCCGCATTTGCGGCAGAGAAATCTATCTTATAATGTCACCTCCTCATTATCCCCAAAAATTTTGGGTGAACTCTCGAAATGATCGGACTTTTTCAGGTTTGTAGGTAGTAGAACCAAATAAAAAAAGGCAGAATTAAAAAATTCTGCCTTGCAATATTTTTTGGCCTGATCGACCTATTTCAATTCAAAATACCCTTCTCCAATTTTCCCTTCATCAGAATAAACACTCACGCTGTAAGTGCCTGTCATGGCTTCATCATCTTTGTTGCCTTTATTCCAAAAAGCACAAACATCCACGGGTTCGCCTTCATAGCTAACTTCACGTTTTATCGAATACTGCATTTTTTCTCCTTTAAGGCCAAAGGAGTATTTGTCGCTTTCATCAATAATTAAAATAACATTATCGGGGCGGGCAATCCTGATGTACACCGATTTTTTTCCATTTTCTACAAGCTTATTTTCACCAAGTGTAAAACACACCCTTACACGGTCAGTCCTGCGGGCTTTATCAGTTTCTTTTTGACTTGCCCCCCTTTGCCTGATACCACTTGCCTGGATATTATATGCTTTTAAAACTGAAGCATTTTCGACAATTTGTTGCAATTCCTGCTTTTCAACCTTTAGCTCCGAATTTTTCATCTGTTCGGTTTTAAAGCTTTCCCTGATGCGTGCATTCTCTTCGGTAAGCTCATGGTTCACAGTATAAAGCGAGTCCATTTGTTTTACATATCCCTGGGCTGTTACCCGCAAGCGGTCGAGTTTCTTTTTTATCTGATAATAATCCCATTTATAGTTTAGTAAACTTTTGATTTCTTTGGCGTTGGCCTGAATCAAACTATCCCTTGATGCGAGGGTATCCGATAAATACCCATATTCAGTTTTAATCTGGTTATGTTCCAACATCAAATTATCAAGCTCACCCTGCAAATCACCGCGTATTTGTTCTTTTTCTGTAACCAATGCTTCAACTTCTGCAGATTTTTCAAAATACAGATACCCCGCAATACCCGCGAGGATTATGAATATTATTAGCAGAATAATATAAATGATTGGTTTTTTTTGCTTCTGTTCTTTTTCTGACATTTTTGTTTTCTTCCTGTTTAAATTGTGTACCCCATTTTTAAATACCCCTAAAATATAATATGCAAAATTATACAAATATCCATGAAAATTAGTGAAAATCAATAGGGTAGTTTATCTTGTTTTTTGTCGTTTTCCCAGTCTTTGATTTTAAATTTTCCGGGGTAAAGGTCGTTGATTTGGTCTTTCCAGCCATCAGGGTAACCAACTTCATCTATCTTACCATTGTCATCTTTAACATACCCATCGTTATACTTTGTAAGTAATGCCTCCCCCAATTCAATCCACTGGTCATGCACTTTTTCACCCCAATTATTCGAGAACGCTGTGAGCATGGCTGTTCGTTCAGGTAGGGGTAAATCTTTTACCAATTGGCTTATCGAATCCTGCTCATGAATCATATTACTTTCCAAATCGTGTTGCACTTTTTGGATATCCTGTATCATGTAAGAGTATTTCACATTGGCAAAGTTGGATACAAAGTTGAACGCCCACCACATCGAATCCCAAGAAAAACGATTGATGTCTCCAATAGTAAAAGGTTCAGGTACCGAAGTATTTCCTACAAAAATGGGAACATAGCAAGTGAAATAAGTATCGTCAACCCCAAACCAGCAGATGCCGCCCACATCGTTGGGCAACCACGAGCGCATTTGGCCTATGAATGAAAAACAGGTGTTGTAAGATGAAATTGGCCTTTCCCAGGAATACCTGTTTTCCAGCTCATCGTCCCAATAAAGTGGCCGCCAGCGGTTGGGCGTTCCGAAAGGGCCGGCATCAACACCTTTGGTCATATCAAAATCAGTCCCTTCGTAATGATCGCGAACCAAAGCCATTACATCTTCCAAAGCAAGTTTCTTATCTGGCTGAATCCATAAAGGATATCTTTCAGCACCCTGAACGCCACGATTGTAATCGGAAGAAAATTCTTCGGATGGCGCTGCCCTGCGGAATAAGCTCCAAACCCGCGATTCGCAATACTTTAAACGGTCGGGTGAGGATGGATTGTAAACTTCGTTGAACAAAAATGGCTGGCCGGATTCGGGATCGTAATATCCTTTTTCGACAGCAAAGCTGATTACGTTATTGGAGTATATGCAATTTTCGGGATCATCCAAGGGGAACTCACCGATGCGGGCCATGTTGGCATGGGCCGAAATCATTCCATCAGGAATTCTGCGGGCTACCCAAATAGCGCCTTCTCCCCCATCGCCAGTGCCAATCATTTCCAAAATCCAGGCTTCGTTGGGATCGACCAGCGAAAAAGATTCACCCTCGCTGCCATAGCCATATTGCTCAACAATGGATATAATTACTTCGATGCCTTCGCGCGCTGTTTTGGCACGTTCCAAAGCTAAGCTCATCAAATGCCAATATTGTAAATATTTGCTGTGATTCCACAATTCTTCCCTTCCGGTAAAGGTGGTTTCGCCTACCGCCAGCTGATGTTCGTTCATCTGGAAACCAATTACGGCATAGGTGTGTGCCACCTGATGAATTTTCCCTTCCACTTGATTGCGGCCACTTCGATAACTGATTGAGTCGCCTGGCAGATGATCGGCGGCGGGCTTGTTGGATAAACGGTAGAGCCATTCCCCATCGTTGGTATAAACCAAAAAAGCGGAGCCATCTGTTGAAGCCCCTTTGGTTACGATGAGGTTTGTGCATGGAAAGGTAGCGATAGAAAGCAAAAAGATGGTAAAAGTGAAAAAGAGTTGTTTCATTAGAAATGTAGTTGTTTTAAGATTTGCTAATTCGGTAGGTTTTACCTCTCACAAATATTTTGAATTGGGATTTAAACTTGGGGATTAACTCTTCAATATAGCGGAGGTTACTTTTCACAGCATTAAAAATAACAATCGTTATATTTCGATTGCTTATGTTTTGCTGTTAAACTATTCAATAGTTTTTGAGCTACCTTGAGGATAGAATGCGTTTGTTCTTTTTTAACTGTAGGAAAATCTTCAAGAAACGAAGAAATTGATTCTCCTTCTTCCAGATAATCGAACAAATTTTTGACGGGCACCCGTGTTCCTAAAAACACGGGTGTTCCACCTAAAATTTCATTGTCGATATTGATTGTTTTTTCCATTTCGTATTAGGTTTAAAGTATTAATAACGAAAACGAAAACAGGTAAATTTTAAAACTGAAAAACTTATATGCACCCTTATCAAATTGCTCAATAAACAAAGAAGCGTGCTTGTTTCTTAATGCCCATCACCAACAACTTTAAACTGATCGCCGGTTTCTTTAACAATTTTACGATACCAATCTTCGCCATAGCCGGGCTGACTAACATGCGGGTTTTGCTGCCCGGGGTTTGGTGCTTTGATGTTGCCATCCATATACCTCATAAAAAGGTACTTGTAAAAATCTTTCCAGGCGTAAGTAATTTTATCCCCGGCATTTGTTGAATAATCAGTAAGGAAGTTAACTGCCAGTTTTGGATTTTTATCATAGAGTGTCTTTGCCTGCTCATCAATCATTGGAATCAGGGTTACAAACTCTTCTTCGTAAGTATCAATTTTTGCTTTTACTTCCGGATAAATGGCACTCCAGCGTGTGTAAGTAAAGTTAGTTACCTGGTTGAAAGCCCAGAAAGCTGCATCATCCGACCATTCCATCATGGCTCCATTTCCTCTTTCCATGGTGCGCGGTGCGCGGGTCATGCTGCAATACATGGGCATATACACCGAGCATGAAGCATCATCCAAACCAAACCAAAAAATTCCTCCAATGGGGTCGGGCAGCCAACTGCGCATTTGCGACACAAACGAAAACCCGGTTTGCTGGGTGGCGGTAGCTCTTTCGTTGCAATAAGTAACATCATCAACTTTCCAAGTGAGCGGGCGCCAGCGGTAAGGCATGTCAAATGGGCCGGCACCCATATCCTGGCTCATATCCAATTCTGTCCCTTCGAGGTGATCGCGCATAAACTCGAACATATCCAGCACGCTAACTTTTGCATTGGGCTTTACCCACAAAGGCATGCGGTTGGTTGCATAATGGTCGGTGTTTTCCTGGCCATTGGCAAGTTTTTTACCATGCTCGATGTTTCCTTTTACATATTCCCAGTATTTGTCCATGCCATCGCTTACATCGTTGAACATGCTCCACACGCGGATTTCGCAAAAACGCGCTCCACCAAAGTCAACGGGGGCGTAGGTATCCGAAAAGCTAAAGTTTTCGTCTTTCCCCTTAAAAAATCCTTTGTCGCGGGCAAAGCTAATTACATCGGCAGCATAGATGGTGGTAATTTTATCATTTTTCAAAAACAGGTCAAAATCATCAGAAGTTGCGGATATTTTACCGTCAGCCAGTGGGAAAGTAGTAATCCGGGCCTGGTTGGCATGTCCGCTAACGTAGCCATCGGGAACCATGCGTGCTACCCAAACCGCACCTTTTTCGCCATTGCCTTTACCGATCAGTTCGAGAATCCAAACCTCATTGGCATCGGCAATCGAAAATGATTCGCCCGAGCTGTAATATCCGTAAGTGGAAGTGAGGTAGTGATACATTTTGATGGCTTCGCGGGCAGTTTTCGAGCGTTGCAACGAAATATACATCAGGCTGCCATAGTCGATGATTGCGCCTTCCTGGCTTCCCAGTTCGCTAAGGCCGCCATAGGTTGTTTCGCCTATCGAAACCTGGAATTCGTTGATATTCCCAACCACATTGTAGGTTTGGGCTGCCTGTTCTATTTTACCAAGGAATTTTCCGGTGTCCCATTCCACCACGTCCATCATGGTGCCTTCGGGCCAGGTAGCTGCCGGCCAGTGATAAAGCTCGCCATACAAAACGTGCGAATCGGCGGCATAAGAAATCATGGTTGAGCCATCGGTTGAAGCTCCTTTGGTGATAAGATAGTTGGTGCAGGCAGAGGCCGAATTGTTGATTCCGGCTGCCATCAAAAAGATAAAGGATAGAATTACTGTGAATCGTTTCATCATTGTTAATAGTTTTAGTAGTGATTTATTTTAATATCAATAAATAAATTTCGGATTTTAATTATGCAAACATCAATTTATCACCTTTTGGTTCCGGGATAGGATCATTAAATTCCTTTGCTGTTTCAAGCCATAAATCAATAGCTTGCTTTGCGTTTTCAAGTGCATCCTCCTGTGTTATGCCATGAGCACAACAACCTGCAAGTTCTGGAATTTCAGCAATAAACGCATCGTCAGTATTGCTCCAATAAATTATAATTTCATACTTGTTCATCAAATTTCCCTCAATAGAGTATTTTAACAATAAGTTTATGATATTTACCCATAATGATAAGCTCTTACTAAAACGCACAAAAATAATAGATTTGGTGAACCTTTTGTCTTTGTGTAATATTTTCATAGAAAGTAAAAAAGTATTATTTTTGAATCCAAATTTTAATACATCATGAAAAACCTCATCCTAACATTTCTTTTTTCATGTCTTTCATTAAGTGTTTTTACACAAATAAATGAAGTACCGTTTACCCTTGAAGACAGGGACAGATTAATAAAATTAGAAGTTGAAGTAAGTGCATTAAATGCAAGGGTTGACCAACTGGATAAAAATTTAAACGGACGTATTGACGAACTTGGCAACAGATTAGATGGTCGCATTGACGAGCTGAACAATAGAGTGGACGGACGTTTTGACGAAGTAAACAAAAGGATAGACCGCCTCGAGGATACTTTTACCAGTTTATTTATGTGGGGTTTTGGCATGATGCTAACCGCAATATTCGGGCTTTTCGGTTTTATTCTTTACGATCGCCGAACAACCATTGCCCCTGTTAGGCGCGAACACGACAAGTTTTTGAAGGTGCTTCGCGATTATGGCCTGAGTGATGAAAAAATGAGAGAACTCTTGAAGAAGGCCGCACTTTGGTAAAGTCATTCTAATATGGCCTTTTCCTTTCCTCTCGCCTATCCTAAAAAAGAAGAGTCTCTATTTCATTTTTTTGGGGTTTAATCACTGGACGACTTGGGACAAACTAATCAAATTAATGACAACAAAATATTTAAAAATCAGAAAGTATTGTAACTTTGTTCGACAAAATAAAAAATCCGACGAATTGAATTAGTGAGAAATAATGACCAGGAAATCGCAAATAGAAGTTGAAAACAAGCTCATTTCTATTGTTCAGCAAAATGAGCAGGACTTTATCAGCCTTACAGATATGGTGCGCGGTGAAGAAGGCTCCGACCACATCCGTAACTGGATGCGAAACCGCAACACTGTTGAATTTATTGGTCTTTGGGAAACTTTAAACAATCCACATTTTAAACCTGTCGAATTCGACACCTTTAGAAAAAGATGTCGGATGATGTTTACATAAACTATTCCGACAAAAAGAATTTGAATAATGAAAATAACTAAAAACAAATATTTTAACATGACATAGTAAACTGAAAATATTGAAAATATGAAGCGTTAGCTTTATCTTGACTACGGAAATCGCCAATTTACGAACTCGCCAGGAAAAAGTAAGACGCTCACGCCACAGGCGTGGGCTGTTCTTATTTGGTGGGTGGGTGTTTGGCGATACCTCGTAGTCGGATAGGTTACAGACCCACGCTTTTTTAATAATAATGTTAAACTGCTTTTGGGTCTGGGGCAATCCAAAAATTTAATATTATGAGAAATTATTACAAGATTAAAAGACATTTAACAATTGCTCTTAGCTCGCTATTTCTTTTTAGCTTGAGCTTGAATGTCAATGCTCAATTGCCCTTTTCAGATGATTTTGAAACCGGTAATTTCACATCTGGTGGATGGGATGTAAGCGGAAATGCCGAAATCAGTGACCAATCTCCTGCACAAGGAAGTTATTGTGTAAAAGGGCCAGGTACTTATGGAATTGAAAAATCCTTCACTAATTTTAATGAAAACATTATTACTGTTGAGTTTAGCATGAAAGCATCTCAAACAGGAAGCAATTGTGTTGTTTTTGGTGTTTTTGATGAAAACGATTATGAATCCGCTGTTGTCCTGTTTCGGCATACAGGCAATATTGAAGCAAAAGATGGTCCCTCCGGGTCAACTGCAATAGCATTAATGCAATATCAATCCGACACTTGGTATGACATGAAAATTGTTATGGATTTTCAAAATAAAACTTACGATGTGTTCATTGATAATATTTTAAAGGCAGATGATTTTGGTTTCTTTGAACCGAGTTATGGAACCCCGCAATCTTTTAATTGGCGTAGCGGTGAAACCTGGGGAACTGGCTGGATTGATTGTGTTAATATATTTGCCGGAACAACTGGAATAAACGATTTAGAATTAAACAATTCAAAAATCCAAATTTATCCAAATCCAACATCAGATTTTCTGAATTTTGAATCAGAACTAAATCAGGAATTTCAAGTCAACATTTTTAACTCACAAGGTCAGCGCGTTTTTGTTATGAATGCTCGAAATAACAAAGCGATAAATATTAGCAAGCTTTCAAAAGGAATTTACTTTGTGAAACTTACAGATGAAAATGGGAATATTTTTTCGTCAGAGAAGGTAGTGAAGAAATAACCAATCTCTAAGTTTTCGCGAACCAACAAAATCTCAAATACAAGCGGGCGGTCAGTGCCATTCTGAAAAGAAATTGCTAATTTTAGTGATGTGATTTTTAATAAATAGAATGGGGTTAATCGCCCGCAAGTTTTTAGCCCTGACTTTTTTATTGGGGTTTTGGGATTATCCTTAACGCAATATTCAGACTCTTTGTGTTTATCCTTTCCGATCGCCGATCAACCATTAGCTTGAATCTATAAAACTGATTTTCACTAATCAGTGTAAATCCGTGTATATCCGTACAATCCGTGTTACTTGTACTGAGCAAAGTCGAAGTATCCGTGTTCTATCAATCGGGATTTAATCTGCTGCATTGCTTCCTGATGAGAAATAGTTTTGCCTTGGTTGGCTTCATCTATGCTTTCATCCAGAGCTACTTTTAAATCAAAACTTAGCCCATCAAACCAATTGTTATTTGTTGATGCTCCTTTAGTTAGAATAGTTTTAATGGCCTCTAAGATATCTTTATCTTCAACATTTTCTATCAATTGATGTAGATCTGTTTTTAAATCTGCTTGGTTCATATCTGTTAAATTTAACGACAATACAAAAATAAGCCAAATTCACGAACCATTTTCTCCTTAGCTTTGCCGCCAATTTTGAAAACTCTACACAAAGCGCATATTGCCCTGCTTGGCACAAGCCTGATTTTTGGTGCCAATTACTGGGTAGCCAAAGGCCTGATGCCCGACTTTCTGGATCCTTACCAACTGGTTTTGATTAGGATAGCAGGAGCAACCGTGCTTTTTTGGCTATTGGGATTAAGCATCAAAAACGAAAAGATTGAGCGGAAAGATTTTCAACGCATTGTTTTTGCAGGCATCCTGGGAACTACAGTCAACCAGCTTTTCTTTTTCGTGGGATTGAATCTTACCACGCCGGTGGATGTTTCCATCATCCATGTTTCCAACCCGATATTTGTGATGATATTTGCCTCAATTCTGATTAAAGAAAGGGTAACACTCCGAAAAATTGGCGGTATAATCCTGGGGGCTTCCGGCGCATTAATTTTGGTGGTTTATGGAAACCATGTAGATTTTGGTTCCGACACTTTTAAAGGCAACCTGTTTGCCGTTTTTAACATGCTGGCCTACGCACTTTACATGGTTATAATCAAACCTGTAATGCGAAAATACCATCCCTTTACAGTGATGAAATGGGTTTTCCTCACGGGGTTTGTTACAACACTCCCCATCACATTCACACACATCCCATCAATTTCGTTTTCTGCTTTTGAAAGCACCAACTGGCTGGCCTTGACTTACGTAATTGTGGCTACAACTTTTGGGGCGTATTTACTCACCATTTATGCCTTAAAGCATGTAGATGCCAGCGTGGCCAGTTACTTTATTTATTTACAACCTATTATCGTAACAATCATCGCTTTTTGGCTTGGCCAGCAAAATTTTACCATGAGTAAAATGCTTGCGGCGCTTTTAATTTTTACGGGTGTTTTTCTGGTTTCGCGGAAGCAGGGAAAATAGTAGGATTTATTTTATAATTATCTTATGCGTACTAATCCCGGAAGGGTCAATGATTCTAATAAAATAAACGCCTTTTGAAAATCCATTTAATTTCAGCGGGAGGTTCGAGTCAAAATGAAAATCTTCAAATTCAAGCAGTCCTGTGGAATTCAACATTTGAATATGATAAATCTGAAAATCATTTGCACCAATAATGAAAAGCTCATCCCTTGCCGGGTTTGGAAATACTGATATTTCAGCTGTGTTTATTTCATTTACAGTTTGTGATATAATCGTAAACGAGGCCTCACTTGCAAATTCAGAACCTTCAAAATTATTATCAATGGCCTGCACACTCCAATAGTAAGTGCCCGGAGCCAGATCATTTATTACCCATGAAGTATCCTGGCACACATTGCCGGATTGTGGCACCAGGCGTTTGCCGGTTTTTACATTTGCCGTCGGCGACATAATATTTGTTGCTTCTGATGCTGTGCCTGCATATATGTTGTAAGTTAAGCCTGTGGACGGCGTTTGGGCATCAACGGCACTATGCCAGCCCAAGGCCACTGTATTACCAATAACAATAGCCGATAAGTTGGTAGGCGGCGATGGTTTAGTGTTTGCCGAAAAGCCGCCCTCATTTCGTAAAATCGTGCATTGTGGCCCTGTCCAAAAATCCATGCCCGTACACAGCAAATCCAAATCGCCATCGTTGTCGTAATCGCCCCACACCACCGCATCGCCAAAACTGGAAAGGCTATCTTCGGTGAGCACAAAATTATTTCCCCCTTCATTGCGGTACAATTCAAAATGAAATCCCATCATATTGGCTGTGCCCGGAAGCACGAAATCCATATCACCATCCCCGTCATAATCTCCCCAGTTTGCCGAAGGACTACCAATTTGCAAAATGCCGGCATCGATATCGGTAAAAATGCCATCACCTTCATTTTTATAAATCCTCGTATCCGATTCGCCATTGTATTCTCCAAAGAATCCCGATAGTAAAACATCTGTTTTTCCATCGCTGTTAAAATCAGCACACGAAATAGCGCCGGAACTCAGGTCGAGGAAATTAGTTTCTACTTCTGTAAAAATATCGTTTTGATCGTTGCGAAACAGGTGGCTTGCATGACCGCTGAAAGTCCGGCCACACAGCACAAAATCCTGGTCACAGTCATTATCAAAATCAATCCAGGAAACTGTCGAAAACCAATATCCGGGTAACTGAATTCCGGTTTCGGTAAACAGGCCGTCATCATTTCTGTAAATTTTGGTGATGTCCTGCGAGTTGCTGTTTCCTGTAATAATCACATCCTGGTCGCCATCGTTATCATAGTCGCCCCACGAGGCCGTACCTGTTGACAATGGGGCTATATCGGCGTTAATATCCACAAACTGATCGTTCCCGTCGTTCCGGTAAATTTTGGTGATGTCCTCGAAACCATTTGCATTTCCTGTAAGTAGCACATCCAGATCGTTGTCGTTGTCAAAATCACCCCATGTTACTGATGAAAGTGTTACGCCCACGAATCCGGCATTGATTTCAACAAAATTATTATTCCCCTCATTTTTAAATAATGAAGTAATACATACCCAGGGTTCGTGCTCGCCGGTGATGATAAAATCCAGATCGCCATCATTATCATAATCGCCCCAGGCCGCATCGCCGCTAACCACGCCAGGCAGCGATGTGCTGACAGCCTGAAAGATTTGTGCTTGTGCCAAAAATGGCAAGAGCGAAAACAAGCTGAACATGGTTAAATAAAAAACTGTTCTTGAAAAAAGGCTTCTTCTTCTTTTTACCTGATAAAAAAATGTTGATTTGTTTCGATGTGTTTTCATAACAATTATTTTTTGGTTAAACATACCTTGAATAATCCCAGCTTTTGGCTAAAGCCCTGCTTTATACAGGGGCTGCTGAAAAATTAGTGACTATTTGTTATTTATTCTTTACATAAATTATGTGCCGTTTTAATGCAAGGTTTTTGATAGTTCTCTACAAAAACCCTTGCATTTTCCCGATAGCTATCGGGATCGGTGCTCCGCACCTTACCTTTCTGTACGGGAACATCTATTCTACTACTTGCATTTAATATTATCGGTGCGCTGCACCTCATATTATTCTTACGGTTTCGCTCTGTTTGTCAAATACTGCATTTTTAAGCGGCAGAGCCGCGCAATCTGCCGCCCAAAGGGCGAGCATGCTCGATTTACAATCGGCATTTGTAGAAATCACATTCCCCCCTGAATCTATGTAAGGTGCAGCCCCGAATAAAACAGGGCAGGCGCACCGAAATATTATTATTCTTAGTTTCTCAGCAGACCCTACATAAAGCCAAAATATTTTAGTAAAATCCGTTTCATTGTTTTATAATTTTTTGATGATAAAAGTTTTGATTGTCTGTAATTTTCACAAAATAAATACCCGGTAATTCGGCGCTTAAGTCAAGAATAATCTTATCACTTCCCGCCATATTTGATTGAAGCACAATTTTTCCATAACAATCAAAAACCTGAACCTTGTTGTTTTTATCTCTATGATTTTTAAAATGTAATACAAAGTGTCCCTTGCCGGGATTTGGTGAAATAGTTAAAATATTCTCACCATCGTTTTCTGCAATCGTGGTTAAAGTATTTACCCGGTACAAGCCGTATCTTTCGGTGCCGAGATAAATATGCCCGCTCCGGTCAGGCTCGAAAAACCTCACCGAGTAATCCTCTACACCATTAAAAGTGGGCAAGCCATCGTTGAATAAATCCCATGTTTGCCCCTGGTCCAACGAAGTATAAACATCATCAGCCTTTACAAAAAGCATATTGTTGGCTGTAATGCCGAGTGCCTGGAAATGATCATCAACGGCAAGGTTTTGCGTAAGGTTAGTATAGCTAAGTCCTTCATCGGTAGTTACAAATATTGCCCCCGGCACATAAGCCGTTTGCATAATGTAAATGTTGCCGTCAGATTCTGACCAGGCCATTTCATCAAAAGTAAAGTTTAAATTGCTATTGCGTATTTCCCAGGTCTCCCCGTAATCGTGCGAAATGAGCAAATTTCCTGTTTGAAAAACATCGGTGGAAATCATATACACTGTTCCTTTGTTCCCAAACTTCATGTCGGCGTGCAGCATTTCTTCGGAGGGATAGGGATATGCTTCCCATGAAAGTCCCTCATCCCTTGATGTGAAAATAGTATAATCAAACAACGAATTAAGGTTATTGTACATCACTGTCATTATCACGCCTTCCCCATCAATGACAAGATTTTTAGTGTATAATTTATCACCAAAAAAGCTATTGATGTCTTCCCAGCTTTCACCATTATCAATCGAACGATAAATTCCATAGCCCTCCACGGCAGCAAAAATTATCCCTGAGGGGTGGCTTTCAACTTCCGTGATTTTGGGTGGCAGATGCGAAGGAAAAGGGATCCCCATATTCGTTTCCTGCCAGGATTCGCCGTTGTCGTAACTCACCACCACATTCCTTAAATCTTCGGAGGCAACAAAAATTTCGCCCGAAGGGCCAAAGGCAATATCATCGGGTGTGGACAGCATCAGGTTTCCGTTGGCATCAAGCCAGTCATCCCCCGAAAGGTTCATTTTAAATATTCCATTTCCGGTTGTAGCAAAAATATTGCTGCCGGTTTCGTCAACTTCGAGATGGTTTATTTCTGTTGACACTAAACCACTATTCATCGGACTCCAACTTTCCCCCTCATCAGCCGAAACAAAAACCCCGGCGTATTCTGTTCCTGCAAACAATTGCCCCTGGGTATATACCAGCGTGTTTACCTCGCCATCTGTCAGTCCATTATTTATTTCCTTCCAGCTTGCTCCATTGTCAACCGAGCGATAAACTCCCTCCTGAAATTTAGATGCGAACATAGTGCCTGCGCTGGTTTTAACAAACGAACGAACATGTTTGCCTGCGAGGAGGATATCCCAGCTTAGGCCCAGGTTATTGGAAATATAAAGTCCCTTCGAAGTGCATAAGTAGATGCTGTTATCCCCATCACAAAAAATAGTGCGATACACATAATCGGTCCACCACGAAAGCCCCGGAATATCATTTTCGCTCCAGGTAGATCCCTGGTTTTCCGACCAGGCCAGCGAATAATTATTGTACCATTCCACGGCCAGCCAAATGCCTTCGTTGTTAAAACCGGTTGAAGTAACCGTTTCGCCAAAGCCATTTGTTAAATGCAGCCAGTTGAAGAACCATGTGGCACCTGCGGTAGCCGTCCATTGAATGCCGCGCAACCAGGTGCCGGCCAATGCAACGCCATTATCTGTGGAAGCCAGGTTGCGGTAGTTCATGTAATATTTTCTGTTTACCTCGGAGTAGCTTAATCCGTGGTCGTTGCTTTTCCAGATGGTGCGGCCATGGATAGCATACAGCTCGCCCTGGGGCGAACAGCTCAGGTCATCTTTTGCGCCGCCGGTGAGGTTTTCGATCAATTGCCAGGAGCTTTGCTGTGGAATAACGGTGCCGGAGGCAA
>Ga0208900_1000605_pt1 | contig 22159 bp, 19 predicted proteins | sample AntAceMetag02UKK_FD_184763 | JGI IMG/M metagenome (GOLD analysis project Ga0208900, IMG submission 184763) | Saline lake microbial communities from Ace Lake, Antarctica - Antarctic Ace Lake Metagenome 02UKK (SPAdes) (version 2) | ecosystem: Environmental > Aquatic > Non-marine Saline and... | reverse complement strand
ACTGGAGCCCTGCCTCGTGAAGACTGACGATTTTGCTCTTTGATGGTTGATTCGTTAAAAGATCTATATATTGCGCTTGTCTTTTCTAAAAAAGACATATATAGTCCCATCCCTCAATAATAATCAACAATATTTTAAGTTCTAAATTTTCAATAAGTCTAAGAGGATTGTATAAATGGGTGGAGAGAAAACCGAGACAGAGCAAATAGATTTCTTGACGGAAAATGCCAGAACCGTTCTGGAAAGGCGTTATTTAAAAAAAGATGCAGCCGGAAATGTATGCGAATCACCGGAAGATATGTTCAGGCGGGTGGCTGGCCATATAGCCCAAGCTGAGAAGAATTATGATGAAAAAGCGGATGTCCAAAAGTTTGAGGATTTATTTTACAGCCTCATGGCCGAGTTCAGGTTCCTGCCCAACTCTCCAACCCTGATGAATGCGGGCAGATCCCTGGGGCAACTGGCAGCCTGTTTTGTCCTACCGGTGGAAGACAGTATTGATGGTATTTTTGACGCGGTTAAAAATGCCGCAACCATACATAAATCAGGCGGCGGGACCGGGTTTTCGTTTTCCCGGCTGCGCTCTGCAAACAGCAAGGTCGGTTCCACCGGCGGTGTGGCATCCGGCCCTGTCTCCTTTATGAAAATTTTTAATACGGCCACGGAACAAATTAAACAGGGCGGAACCAGGAGAGGGGCGAACATGGCTGTCCTTCGGGTGGATCACCCGGATATCATGACCTTTATCGCCTGTAAAAATAATAAAAAAGAACTGAATAACTTTAACATATCCGTTGGCGTGACAGATCAATTCATGGCTGCCGTGGCCCAAAAAGAAGAGTATGACCTCATTGATCCACACTCAGGGAAAAAAACCGCCCGTCTAAATGCTGCTGCAGTTTACAATGAACTGATAAAACAGGCATGGGGGACGGGTGATCCTGGCATAATATTTATAGATGAGATCAACCGGTTTAATTCAACTCCGGGTCTCGGAGAAATTGAATCAACCAATCCCTGCGGAGAACAGCCGCTTTTGCCCATGGAAGCCTGTAATCTTGGTTCCATCAACCTGACCCGATTCATCACAGGAACAAAAACAAAAAACAAACCTGAAGTAGATTTTGAAAAGCTTCGGGATACCATTCATCTTGCTGTCCGATTTCTGGATAATACCATAGATATGTCCAAATATCCCATGGATGAGATCAATGAAATGGTCAAGGGAAATCGAAAAATCGGTCTGGGAATCATGGGGTTTGCAGACTTGCTCTACATGCTTGATACCCCCTATGACTCAGAAGAAGCACTGGCGCTTGCCGAAAGAATCATGTCCTTTGTTCAAACAGAATCCCACAAAGCCTCTTGTGATCTGGCAAAAGTCCGGGGTGTTTTTCCCAATTTTGACCTGAGCATTTTTAAAGATAAAAAAGATCAACAGATGCGCAATGCCACCACCACAACCATTGCCCCCACCGGAACCTTGAGTATCATTGCCGCCTGTTCCAGCGGTATTGAGCCAGCGTTTGCATTGAGTTATGTGAGAACAGTCATGGACAATGACCGATTGATTGAGGTGAACCCGGTTTTTAAACGCCTGGCCATTGAAAAAGATTTCTACAGTGATGCCTTAATGGGGGTAATTGCGGAAAACGGCACAGTCAAAGGGAATTTAAATGTGCCTTCTGATCTTCAAAAGGTTTTTGTTACAGCCCATGACATTAAACCCGAACATCATATAAAAATGCAGGCCGCGTTTCAACAGTACACGGATAATGCTGTTTCAAAAACGGTGAATCTACCCCATGAAGCCACGGAAACGGATGTCAGGTTTATCTATGACCAGGCTTTTAAGCTTAAATGCAAGGGGGTTACCATATACCGGGACGGCAGCAAGGATAACCAGGTGCTTTCGGTTTCCGGTAAAGAGCATAAGCCGGATGATGAGGATGATTTTCTCCATGCGGGTAAGGCCCGGCCCAATGTCCTTGAAGGGTTCACAGAAATGACCAAGACCGGCATGGGAAATCTCTATGTGTCGGTGTCCGAGTACAATAACCGCCCCTTTGAGCTTTTCGCCATCATTGGAAAGTGCGGAAAATCCACCACGGCCAAGACCGAAGCCATTGGCAGACTGATCTCCCTTGCTTTCAGGTCAGGCATCAACGTGGAGGAGGTCATCAATCAGCTCAAGGGCATCAGCGGAGAGCATACGGTGTTTCAGGAAGGCGGTCTGGTTCTTTCCATTCCGGATGCCATTGCCAAGGTGCTATCAAAAAGATATCCACCCAAGGGAAATGGAAACGGTAAAAAACAGTATAAAAACAGCCTTAAATCCGATCTATGCCCTGAATGCGGCCAGAGCATAACCTTTGAAGAGGGATGTAAAACCTGCCATTCATGCGGTTATACAAAATGTGGTTAAATGATATCCTAAGCCCCTGTTTTTGATGTGATGAGGGCGTTTCCAAGTTCCATGATACAAGGACCGGAGCGGAAATTCTCCGTAAGATGAAACACCTCAGCCGCATAGTCTTCCTTGAATTTTCTGATAAATTTAACACTGGCGTTTCTGAACCCGTAGATGGACTGGTCATCATCCCCCACGGCCATGATGTTGAGTTTACCGGAATGTCCTTGTCTTTTGTCCACTTCAAGACGTCTGCCAGCCACTGCAGATCTGACGAATCCCAAGTTTTGCGTCAAGTTGGGCTTGTGAAAGGTTCACCTTAAGACGGGTGGCGGCAAGAAAATTGCCTATTCTGTTTGATTACATTACCAAAATAATATTTTGTGATAAAGTGCCTTTATTTAATTGGGAAAAAGAATAAGGTATACATATGCGGTGGAGCACCAGACAAAAGATTAAATTCATAGAAACCCGTCTCTATTGGGAGAGGGCGATCAGCCCTTTGGTCTTGAAATATATTCTACGCAATATACGGGAGGGCAATGCCGTTTACATAGAGTTCGTGAACCGGGATGAAAATATTGATTTTGATAAAAAAATAGCTGGATTGCAGGCTGAGTTTACCGATTTGCTGAAGGCAGAAGAATCGTCGAAAAAAGAACTGCTGAGTGTTTTTAAGGGGCTTGGTTATGAAATCAAACTCTAAAATACAATTTTCCGATGATTATAAAAATTGGTTGAAAAAGCTTAAGCAGAGGTTTCAGCAGGCACAGGTGAAGGCTGCTGTTAAAGTAAATAGTACGCTTCTTAAATTCTACTGGGAGTTTGGTGCTGATATCGTAGAAAAGCAAAAGAATACAGCTTGGGGGAGCGGCTTTCTGCAACAACTCAGTGCTGATTTAATGACAGAGTTCCCCGATGTAAAGGGGTTTTCTGAAGTAAATCTTCAGCACATACGGCGTTGGTATAAATACTACAGTAATGAAAACTCTATTTCCATAACAGGTTGTTATGAAATTACGAACCCCCCTGTTTCCCAATTAGAAGACTTCAAGCTCTCTCTACTTTTTCAGATACCCTGGGGACATAATATTGTTATCATATCAAAATGTAAAACAATTGAAGAAGCTCTCTATTATGTTAATGAAACTATCGCTAATGGCTGGAGTAGAGCCGTGCTTGTCCACCAAATAGAGAGTGGACTTTATAAACGCAGGGGGAAATCCATCACCAATTTTCAACAGACGCTCCCTGCTTTACAATCTGATTTGGCAGGTCAGCTAATAAAAGACCCTTACAATTTTGATTTTCTCACCCTGACCCAAGATTACAACGAACGGGAACTGGAACAAGGACTTATTGAACATATTACCAAGTTTCTTTTAGAATTGGGGGCCGGGTTCGCTTATATCGGGAAACAGGTTAAACTGAGAGTCGGAGAGCGTGACTTTTATATTGACCTGTTGTTCTATCACACAAAACTTCATTGCTATGTGGTTATTGAACTCAAAGCAGTTGATTTTGAACCGGAATTTGCCGGTAAACTTAATTTTTATCTCAGTGCGGTTGATGCGCAAATTAAAACGGCACAGGATAACCCCACAATTGGTATTCTTCTTTGTAAAAGCAGAGATAAAGCGGTTGCGGAGTATGCTTTACGAGATGTCAATAAGCCAATGGGGGTAAGCAAGTATGAGCTGACAGCATCACTTCCCGATAACCTGAAATCAAGCCTTCCCTCCATTGAAGAGATTGAAGCTGAATTGATGAAGGGAGATGAGGCATGAGATCGAGCCAATGGAACGGATCAGTCTTGGATTATTCACCTTTTTGTATATAGAATCAAAAATACCTGTCACCTTTTTCGGAATGGTCGGTGACAAGTTCAATCTCATATAAAGGACTATTTAAATGAAAAACGAAATAACGGCATCCCCGGCCCATGCCCATGTCTCCTATGAAATGGCAAAATGGTCCATTTTTGCCATTCTTATTCTGACGTATATACTGGTCTATTTTCACCGCATGGCGCCAGGGGTGGTATCTGAATTTCTCATGGCCGAATTTCATACCACCGGCACCCGGCTGGGGGCGCTTTCGGCCATCTATTTTTTTGTGTATGCCGTCATGCAGATCCCTTCGGGCGTGATCGCCGACACCCTTGGGGCACGCACTTCCATCGTGTTCGGTAACCTCATTGCCGGTGTGGGCTCCATCTGTTTCGGCCTTGCCGGTTCCTTTGAGATGGCCTGTGTGGGCCGTTTTTTTGTGGGGCTGGGGGTGTCTGTGGTGTTTATCAGTATCATGAAAAACAACTCGGTGTGGTTCCATGAAAAGGTTTTCGGGCTTATGAGCGGGTTGACCCTGCTGTTCGGGAATCTGGGATCGGTGCTGGCTGCCGGGCCACTTTCTGCCCTTCTGACGGTTTTTGCATGGCGTACGGTGTTCATGGGCATCGGTGGCCTTTCCCTTGTACTTGCCGTAGCGGGCTTTCTGGTGGTGAGAAACAAACCTGAAGATATGGGCTTTGTGGCACCCAACACCTATGATGGTTCAGCTTCCGATAAAAATCCTTCGGGAAACTGGCTTCAGCAGCTGGGCAGTGTGGTAAAGGTGCTGCGGCTCTGGCCAGGGTTCTGGGTGCAGTTGGGAATGATCGGCGGCTTGTATTCGTTCATGGGGCTGTGGGGGATTCCCTATTTACGGGATGTCCATGGCCTGTCCCGGGGGACGGCGGCCAACTACATGACCGTCATGCTGATGAGCTTTGCAGTGGGGGCGCTTTTTTTCGGCTGGTTTTCTGATCGGATCGGCAGACGTAAACCCGTGTTGATGTCAAGTGTCTTTGGCTACACCCTGTCATGGCTGGCGCTGATGTATGTTCCCTGGTCTCCGGGTTGGTTCGGGTTTTTTCTTTTTGGATTCATGGGATTTGCCGGTTCGGGATTTGTGCTCACCTTTGCCGCTGCCAAAGAGATCATTCATCCGGAGCTGTCGGGCATGGCCGTCAGTGTTGTTAACACCGGCTGTTTCATCGGCACGGCGGTGATGCAACCCTTGTTCGGCACCATTGTCGATGCCACATGGTCCGGTACCCTGGTCAATGGCACCCGGGTGTATGCCGCCGCCGATTATCACAACGGTTTTATTGCCATGGTGCTCTTTGCCCTGGTGGCGGTGGTGGCCTCCTTTCGCATCCGGGAAACCCGTTGCCAGAATATTTTTATATAAAACTCCGTCTAAGAGACTGCAATAATTTGAGTTTCATTTTTTATTGTGGCAGAGGTTTACTGCCATGCATGTTAAGTAGCAGGACATAAATTTTTTCCTATTGATACATCAAATAATTGCCTTGATAATGGGTACTATTCAGAATTCTAACAGGAAGAAACTTTCGTCCATCCACTTATATCTGATTTTAAAGGAAAATAATCATGTTTAGAGAATTACGAAGAAAAGAAAAAAAGATGTCCGAAGAAGAAACTCTGGAAGTTTTAAAGAACGGCAGGGAAGGCGTGCTGGCAACCCTGGGTAAAGATGGCTACCCCTATGCCGTTCCTCTGAATTACGCCTGCCACAATGGAAACATCTATTTTCATTGCGCCAAAACCGGACATAAAATCGACAATCTGGCCCATCACACAAAGGTCTCGTTCTGCGTGGTGGCGGATGCCGAAATTATTCCGGAAGAATTCAGCACTCGATTTAAAAGTGTCATCGCCTTCGGCAACGCAGTAGAAGTTTTTGAGGATGAAAAAGAGGCCGGTTTGCTGGCCCTGGTTCAACGTTATTCCAGTGAATATATTGCGGAAGGAAAGAAATACATCGCCAGCGATATGAATAAAACCAAGGTATTTAAAATTGAAATTGAACATATGACCGGTAAGGCCACCCGATAATACTGCAGCATCCCTGGATAATATGTGTTTGGCGTATCCGGCCGTATTGCCGGATATGCCGAGTTTCTTTGATCACCACCTATGCTCCCATGTTTTCATTCTTTCTTATAATGGACCCCATAATCTGAACCAATAGCTGATTTGACATTATTTTGTTTCCTGTAGTTTATCCCCGCATCAGGCTTTCAAGCTGTTTAATGCTCTTTGCACTTCCCATGACTACAATAGTATCCCCAATGACAAATTTTGTATCAGCTTTAGGGTTAAACATCATTTCCCCTTTTTTATCCTGTATGGCAATGACAATAAGATTCATCTTCTGCCGGATCCCGGAATCCACCAGGCTGACATTGGCGAGTTTTGCTCCTTGCCTGACACGGATTTCCTCAAACTGAAATTCGGTTGATTCGTCATTAAATGCGGTTTCAAGGAATTTAATGACCGTAGGGCGTAAAATCGCGTGGGCCATGCGCCGGGCACCGATATCATAGGGTGATATCACCTTGTGGGCACCTGCTTCTTCCAGGGTTTTCTTGGATGAATCCCGGGATGCACGGGCCACGACAAAAACATCAGGATTCAACTGCCTGGCCAACTGAACAAGCAAAACATTTTCCTCATCTGTTCCTACGCCTGCAATAAAGCCGGAAGCCCGTTTTATACCGGCCCGGATCAGTACATTTTCATCAGCCGCCTCTCCGATGAGGTAGAGGACACCATCTCCATCCAGCTGGGTTTCATGCTTAAAGTCCCTTTCTATGACCGTCACATCGATGTACTTCTGGACCAAGTACTGTGTGAGCAAGTGGCCAATCCTGCCATAGCCACAGACAATATAGTGGCCGTCGAGTTTTTTAATTTGATTTTCCATTTTTTGCCTCCTGAGAACGAATTAGATCCATCCTTAGGAACCAGTCTTAAATAACTTGCCCATTTCAGAACACGCTACCGTTGAAGGATAGTGTTCCCCAATTTTTAAATGGGTATGTTATTTTGGACTCATTCCTTACCATGTTTTTGACAATGATTTGTATTTTGAAAAAAATTTAAGCAAAAGTCTCAATAACGCAAGCCTGCCCCCTCCCCAGAGTGGCCCTCTTGGAAGCGGTGAACAAGGGCGGACTGGGTGGCCACGGCAGCCGGATTACTCATGAAGTTGTAAAACAGTTCAAGCGGTTTTGTCTTCAAATCCTTTTGCGGACAAAAAGGAGGGAGCCTGTTAAAAATACAGGATCCAATCCCCCACAGAGAACTTATGAATGATGACTTAACAAAAACCCGGCTTTAAAGGGATCTTTGTTCTCTGCTACAAATTGATGAAATCCGGTGATATAGGCTCTGCCAGTAATTTCGGGCACTATGGCCTGCCTGTCTTTCACCCGGGTTTCTGCGACGATCCTGCCCGTAAAAAGGGTATTCAACATACTCGCATGGCGATAGGTGTCTCCCACACCAATCCGTCCAACTTCATGAAGCCAGGCCATCTTTGCACAGGTACCCGTACCGCAGGGAGATCGATCCACCTGACCATTGCCAAAAACAACCATATTTTTTACGGGATCACCGTTTTGGTATATTTCCGTAAGATCCACCCGGGCAGGCTTGCCCGTGCCGGGATGCACAATGGAAATAGAATCATTAACCCGATCACGGATTTCAAGGCCCAGGGCTTTTAATTGATCCAGGTGGGACAGCTCCAGGGGCATTTTAAGCTGATCCACATTGACCAGGGCAAAAAAATTCCCGCCATAGGCGATATCCACTCGGATTTTTCCCAACGCTTGCAATTGAATTTCCACGGTATCATAATAAAAGGCGGGCACATTCTGAACAGTCACCTCGTCTGCGCAGCCATCCTGGATCTTCACCCGGGTCGTGACCATTCCGGCAGGGGTATCCAGTATAATTTTTTTTTCCATGCCGTTGCCAAGGCCATCCACAGGGACCATCCCGGTATCCACCAGCACGGCAGCCGCCCCCATGGAACCATGGCCACACATATCCAGATATCCGCTGGAATCCATGAACACAACCCCGGTGTGGGCGTCCTCAGAGGCCGGAGCCGTTAAAATGGCACCAAACATATCCTGGTGCCCCCGGGGTTCCCACATGAGCATTTTGCGAAGATCATCCAGATGCGCTTGTATCCACATTTTTTTTTCTGTCATGGTTTTACCGGGGATATGGGGGATTCCCCCGGTGACAATGCGCGTGGCCTCCCCTGCTGTATGGGCATCCACTGTGGTTACTAATTTTTTAATATTCATTTAACCCCGATATGTTTTTTATTACATCATTTTTTTTTATATGAAAGTCTCAGCAACATGCTAATATTAAATGACTTTCGTTTTTCGTTGTGAGCAGGCCGGGCCAGAATACGGTCTGCCCGTGGCAGTTATTAGAAAACAAAATTTCCAAGTAGCCTCAGCAGAGCCCCCCCCGATGGGTAATAGGAACCGGCCAATTGGGCCGTCTACGGTTCCGGGCCGGGCCCATTGCCCGTCGGGGGGGGCGGCATAATGCTATTTTCAATATTCGTTGTGGCTGGTGGTTACAGCCATGTAGGTTATAAAAAAAATGCAGGCATGACATTACTTTCATGTATGCATCAAGCCTATTTTAAGCCTTCATCTCCACCAAAATCACGGTACAGGGAAAATTCATCCATAACAACGGCGTCCCCTGGGGTGGTTTCTTTGGTGACCATTCTGGCAATAATCTCCCCCAGACCCGGCCCCAGCATATATCCTTGACCACACATGCCCGTGGCATGGAGCAACCCGCCAATCTCTTTGTTCCATCCCAGAATGGGACTGCCGTCCGGGGTCATGGGATAAAGTCCCCGCCACACCCGGCGCACCCGGATGTTTTTCAACCGGGGCAAAAGATTTACCATACGGGCTGCCACCTGGGGAAGGAACCGGGAGGTCTCCCGCTTGTCCGTGCCCACAATGGAGGGATCAGGGGTGATGCAGAAGATAATATGACCATGGGCATTTTGATAAAAATAATAGTTCCGGGAACCCGGGGCCGGGCGAAGATCCACCAGCATGGCCTTAAAAAAAGGTTCCACTGGCTCTGATACGCCCCCTTCATGGCAATCGGGGAACACGGGAATGTCCTGGCCCACAAGGGCTCCCAGTTCCCTGGAAAAAGGACCTGCGGCATCAATAATAATCGGCGCATTATACTGGCCTTTATTGGTTGTTACCCCACACACTTGATCCTTTTCCTGGTGTATTTCCATGACTATCTCATTGAAATTAAAATCAACATTCCCTGTGGCCACGGCCCGGCGAAAAAAAGCACTACCGGTGACCAGAGGAGATGCAGATCCATCATCCGGGGAAAAGGTGCCACCCAAAAGGCCCTGCCGATTAATACCCGGAGCCACGGCGGCCACGGTGTCGGCATCCACATAATCAATATTGAGTCCATGTTTTTTCTGGATGGGAAGAAATCCCTTTAAAAGGGTCTCTTCCTCCTGTCTGTAAACCGGAAAAAGATACCCGCCTTGGAGCCATTCAATGTCCTCCCCATGGGTCTGCTGCCAGGTGGAAAAGATTTCAATGGATCGCATGCAGGCAATGATCTTACCCGGATCCGAATGGGTGGCCCGGATACCCCCAATGGCGTGCTTGTTCTCCCCTTGCCCCGGGGAGGCCATCTTATCAATCACACAGGTTTTCACCCCCAGGGCCCCCAGGGCCATGGCCGCCGGAACCCCCACTGAGCCTGCACCAATAAGAATCACATCATATTGTTTTGTCATTATTCACCTCCTTTGGCACCAGCCAGGGTGCCAAAGGGCACCTCCACAAACAGGGGACGATGGGTGCCATCTGTCACCTCTTTAAGATCAATGCCCTCGTCCCGGAACAGACCCATGACCATGGGTCGGCAGGTCTTGGAACCGCAGGCCCCCATGCCCGTACGGTTTAAGCCCTTGAGCTGGTTCATGTCCCTTACGCCCTCCCGGATGGCAGCCCGGATCTCCCCTGCGGTGATGCGTTCACACCGACAGATAATGGCGTCATCGGGGCAGGCAGAAAGATCCGGGATATCCAGGGAAGTCAGGGGGCTTTTCTGCTCCTTGATCCCAATGGCACTGGATGCCAGTTCATGCGCCATTTTTATCTGAACCATGAGGGTGCCGGGAAATTTCTTTTTGTTCACCACCACCCGTTGCACCGGATAATCACCAATAACGGCACCATCCACATCGGTGACCGTAATCATGGTGCCCTTTTCCACGGCATCCCGACCCATCTCATAGGGAAGGGTAACGGTGGGGGTAGCCTTATCCTTTCGATAATCCACCACACTCACGGCAAGGCCCGGGCAGATGGCCACACAATTGAGACATCCCTTGCACTGATCCACGGCATCCACATGGGGAAGCCCGGTGATGAGATTTTTTTCCGTTTTAATAATATGTTCCGGACAAATGGAGGTACAAGGATTACATGGAATCTCCTGGGTGCAGTGGAACACCGGCATGACCCCTTCCTGTGCAGGTAGTGACGGCGCCTGATTTTTTATCTCTCCGGGACGGGATTTCAGAACACTTGCCTTGTCCAGCCAGGCCTGGGGAATCTCTCCTTCATATACCCCCAGGGACTTTCCAATTCTAACCCCTTCTATTTTCCCCGTGAACATAGCGGCCGATGCCTCGGCAATTTCCTGGGCATCCCCGGCAGAATAGACATCCATTCCCCACTCCTTTGCCTTATGAAAAAACTCATCCACTGGAGAAAGTCCCACGGCAATGAGCAGGGTGTCCACTTCAACGGTTTTTTCCGTGCCGGGGATAACCTTCCAATGGTCATCTATGGCCGCCATGGTCACCGATTCCAGACGGTCCTTACCATTGGCGGACACAACGGTGTGCCGGGTAAAAATGGGCACCCCCAGTCGTTTCAACTTATCCGCATGGACCTTATACCCCCCCACCTCGGGCAATCCTTCAATGACAGCCACCACTTCAATGTCCGCCTGGAGGGCATGGTATCCGGCAATGATCCCCACGTTGCCGCCCCCCACAATGAGCACCCGCTCCGATGCCTTTATCAGATCCCGGTTCACCAGGGTCTGGAAGGCCCCGGCCCCATAAACACCGGGCAGGGTATTTCCGGGAAAAGGGAGCATTTTTTCCCGGGCTCCAGTGGCCACAAGCACCTTTTGGGGCTTGATCATCACATATTTGTTTTTTTGTACCACCCCTACCACTCCGTCGGAAAAAACCCCCACGGCCCTGGTTTCAAGCCAGGTCTCCACGGTGGGAAATAGGGCCACTTCATCGGCCAGGATATGACCGATATCAAACCCCCTTGTCCCAGCCCAAGAGTCCTCCACCGACCCAAAAAACTTATGGGTCTGGAGCACCAGTTTTCCCCCCAGCCGATCCTTGTCATCAATGATCAGGGTGTCCACCCCCAACTTGCCCAGCTCAATGGCAGCAGAAAGACCTGCCGGCCCCCCACCAATGATCAACACCCCCACCTCCCGGGTGACAACATCTTCCCGGGCAATGGGGTCATCCGCTTCCGGAACCCGTGGCAATCCTTCCATGGATTCCACCACCATGCCTTGTTTCAAAGGTGTCATACAGGATTTCGCAGGAAGGCCGTCGGCCATCACAAGGCACTGGGAACACTGCCCATTGGCGCAGAACATTCCCTGGGCACTGTGGTCCTTGGTGTGGTGGCCAAACACCTGGATACCATTGGCAAAAAGGGCGGAAGAGACCATCTCTCCCTTCATCCCCTGCAATGGTTTTTTATTCCATGAAAAGGTCACAGTTTCTCCCTGGCCTACGGCCATGACAGGATGTTTTGTCAATCTTTGCTTAGACATTGGGTTCCTCCAAAAAAATATAACATACATGGCAGTAGATATCTGCCACAACGAAGATAGAAAATATAATCAACGGATCTGGGATTCTTTTTTCTGCATGCGTTCGTTGAATCGACACACATGCTGTTCGGCAAGACGGGTGGCTTCATGGGGTTGCTGTTCCCGCATGGCCCCGACAATTAGCTTCAAATCCAACAAATTCTCTTCCATTCTTTCCTGGGTAAACTCCAGAAAATTATCATAATATTTACGAATATTATCATGGACCACCTGGGCCGCATATTGATACAGGGCATTTCCGGCAATGCGCCCCATCTCCTTGTGGATGGTCTGATCAATGTCAAGGAACGCTTCCACCGCCCCCTGGTCGGTCTTTGTCTGGGCTTTTTCCAGCAGCGCCTCAAGACAGGCAATATCCTCCGGCGTGGCTCGCTGGGTGGCCAGTCTTGCAATCTGACCCTCCATCCCCTGTCTGAATTCACCAATGTCCTGGACGGAAAAGTTGCCTGAACGAATCATGAGCCCCAATGTTTCCGTGAGTTGCTCTGTACCGGCATTTTTGACCATGGCCCCGCCACCGGTGCCGAGACGAATTTCAATGAGCCCTTTTTGTTCAAGAACCCGCAACGACTCACGCAGGGTGCCACGGCTGATGTTAAAGGTTTCCCGCAGCTCCCGCTCCGGGGGGAGCATATCCCCCGGACGAAGTGTGCGATTCAAAATAGCCTCTTGTATTTGATTTACGACATCCTGAAATATTCTGTTTTTTTTCACTTTTTGGAAGTCTGCTTTTCCCTTCAGAGCCATACGCGTCCTTTTTTTGAATGGTTGAACCATTAGTATGGTATATCTATTTACTTGTCAAGGCTCCTTTTTGTCATGGGCAGTTCCAACCGTAAAAGCTCGAAAAATCGGCATCCTTCATTTTCACTTTACACTTTCCAGAGCAATGTCTCTATTTTCGGGAAAGTCTTTCAAAAAAGTGCAAACTACTTTTGGGGTCATATCTAAGGATGCCGAAAAATCTTGACATTTAACCGATAGATATCATATTCCTGTCATAATCAAATATTTTCAGTTAATTGGTTCATTTGCCCCCCTTCACCAGGGTCCGCAAGCCAAAATCATATTAACTCAACCAGACAAACCCTGGGATTGATCACAGGATGGGCCACTTATACAGATGCTGATTCTTCACTATTTGCAACTATGAGTAATTAAACACTTTAATTTTAAAAAACGAAGCAATGATCAACCCCCCAAACCCATGCTATTTAACAGGAGATATTGAATATTAATGTTTATCCTTGGAAATTTTTTTGAGGCCGTTGCCGTTGTGCTGGACTATGCGTTGAGCATCTTCATGTGGATTATCATTGCCAGGGCCGTCCTCTCCTGGGTCAACCCGGATCCCTACAACAACATCGTCAGATTCATCAACAACATCACTGACCCGGTGCTCAACCAGATCAGAAAAAAATTACCGGTTAATTTTGGCGGCCTGGACATTTCCCCCATCATTGCCATGCTGGCTATCATCTTTGTCCAGACCTTTGTTGTGGGAAGCCTTCATCGCCTGGCCATGACCCTGTCTTGAGCATTGCCCCAAGCAAATGGCTCGACTTGAACTGTTACATAAATATCATAAGGAGACATAATGGGCATCACACCGGCTGTCATTCAGCAAAAAGAATTCTCCACCCGTTTCCGGGGCTTTGATGTACGCGAAGTGGACACGTTTCTTGATGAGGTGGCCCAGGAACTGACCCAGCTCAACGAGAAAATTAAACTCATGGATGCGGAAACATATCGTCTGGACCTGGAAAACCGGGGATACCGGGAACGGGAAAACACCATGAAACACATCATGGTAAGATCCCAGAAAGTTCTGGATGAGATGAAAAAAAATGCCAGCAAATCCGCTGAATCCATTATTGCAGAGGCAGAGACCCAGGCAGAAAAGATATTAAACCGGGCACACCATCGCCTTGCCCAGCTATACAGTGATATCACGGAACTCAAACGCCAGCGCATGCAGATAGAGGTTCAAATTGGTGCGGTGGTTGAAAATCATTCCAAATTACTCAAAATGAGTAAAGAAGAAAACAAGGCTGCAGAAGAGGCAGATCCCTCCCTGAGGTTCATGAAACAGGGATAGCCCGAACTGACATCCATACAAACCAGGAGACTTCATGGCAAAGATAGACGCTTTTTTCAAATTGATGAACGAACAGGGTGCGTCCGATCTACACCTTGTTTCAGGGCAGCCCCCGGCATTGAGACTCCATGGTGACATTGAACGTATTCGATACAACGTCCTTTCCAATGATGATCTAAGAGGACTTTTATATGAGATCACACCAGAGGAAAAAATAAAGATCTTTGAAGAGACCGGGGATGTGGATTTTGGCTATGAAATCCCAGGTCTTGCCCGGTACCGGGCCAATTACTTTATGCAGAAATACGGCATTGCCGCCGTATTTCGTGAAATCCCATCGGACATATTAACAGCGGAACAACTGGGGCTTCCGCCGGTTATATCAAAGCTTGCCCAACTTCCCAGGGGACTTGTGCTGGTCACCGGCCCCACCGGCAGCGGGAAGTCCACCACCCTTGCCGCCATCATTGACCAGGCCAACCGAACCCGAAAAGATCATATTATCACCGTGGAAGATCCCATTGAATTTGTCCATAAAAGCCAGAGCTGCATTGTGAACCATCGGGAGGTGGGGCAGCACACCAAAACGTTTTCATCGGCATTAAAGGGGGCCCTTCGTGAGGACCCGGACATTATACTGGTGGGTGAAATGAGGGACCTTGAAACCATTTCCCTGGCCGTTGAAGCCGCATCCACCGGTCATCTCGTATTTGGCACCCTGCACACCTCTTCTGCCCCCAAAACCGTTGATCGGATCATTGAAGTCTTTCCCGCATCGGAGCAGGATCAGATCCGCTCCACCCTGTCCGATGGACTTCGGGCCGTGGTGGCCCAGGTGCTGTTTAAAAGAATTGACAAAAAAGGCAGATGCGCTGCCATGGAGGTCATGGTGGCCACCCCGGCTGTGCGAAATCTGGTCCGGGAAGGCAAAACCCATCAGCTTCCCTCCATGATCCAGACGGGTAAGCAATACGGCATGCAGTTGTTGGATGATGCCATCATGCAGCTCTACGAAAAAAGGTGGATCAGCCCGGATGAAGCCTATGCCAAGGCCAACAACAAGTCATTGTTCAGACCCTTTCTCAAAAAACCGCCAGCGGACTTCACAGACGCTTAAAAAAGCATCGCAAACAAAATGGCTCAGATCGGATTCGTGTGAATTAATTGAGATTGAAGGTTAAACATTGGGAGGTATGTTCGGCAATCACATTTAAATCACACCAATCCACGAAGATCCAAAAAAATTAAGTCACGATACAATCAGGAACCGACCATGCAAAGACAAGAGATGGATCACATACTGTCCAAAATGCTCGAATCCCAGAGCAATGTTTCCGATTTGAACTTTACCCCGGGAAAACCATTGCAGGTGGAAAGTTCCGGCGAACTGGTGCCAGTTCACATGGAGCCGGAATTTGATTTATTGACCCCCTTTCAAACAGAGGCCTTTGCCCTGAATCTCATCCACGACGATCGGCGTCTCACCGAGACCCTTTTAAAAGAAGGCTCCTGCGATCTCTCCTATGCCCTGGGAGACAAGGCAAGATTCAGGGTGAATATTTTTTCAAGATCCGGCAAATACGCCATTATTTTAAGGAAACTGGAAACCCAGATTCCCACGGTAAAACAACTGAACCTGCCCCCGGCCTTTGACAAAATGGTCCATGAAAAAAATGGCATCATCTTTGTCACCGGGTCCACCGGCAGTGGTAAAAGTACCTCCCTTGCGGCCCTGCTGGATGAATTCAACGACACCCGGTCCGTTCATATCATCACCCTGGAAGATCCCATTGAGTTCCAGCATCCCCAGAAAAAATCAACCTTTAACCAAAGGGAATTGGGCACTGACTTTGACACCTTTGCAAGTGGTCTGCGTGCGGCCCTTCGCCAGGCCCCCAAAATAATTCTGGTGGGGGAGATGCGGGACAGAGAGACCGTGGAGATCGGCCTTTCCGCCGCAGAAACCGGCCATCTGGTGTTATCCACCCTGCACACCGTGGATGCAGGCCAGACCATTAACCGCATTGTGGGCATGTTTTCATCTGAAGAGGAAAAACAGATCCGAATTCGCCTGGCCGACACAGTCAGGTGGATCGTATGCCAGAGGCTCCTACCCAAAACCGGGGGAGGCCGGGTGGCCGCCTTTGAAATCATGGGAAACAACCTGAGAATCAAAGACGCCATCACCAACGGGGAATCCGAAGACAAAACCTTTTATCAGATCATCAAGGACGGTACGGCATTTGGCATGACCACCTTTGACGACTTCATTCTGAATCTTTACCAAAGGGGACTGATCACCGAGGACATTGCCATGGGCTATGCCTCCAGAAAGGCCATTGTGGGCAGGGGTCTGGACTCCATCAAAAGTGCCCGGGGAGAAAAGACCACTGAAATTGAGAACCTGGAATTAGACCATAACTACGAAGGAGCGTGACACCCGTGGAAATCACCTGCACCGGCTGCAGCGCCAAACTCAATATACCGGATCATAAGATCCCAAAAGACAAAAAATCTTCTTTTCTCTGCCCCAAGTGCAAGCAGCGCATCTACATTAATAAACCAGACTCCCTGGACACCACCGCGAATGGTGATCCGGTTCCCCGGAAAACAGCTGCTGTGGAACCTGCACCCAAGCCCCAATCCAGCACCCCTGACTATGATGCGGCAGAAAGGCCCTTTGACTATCTGGATGAAAATGCAGAGACCGCCCTGATCTGCCTGGGGGATACCCATACCGCAGGCCATGCACGCACGGCCCTGGAACAGATGAAATATCACATTGAAGCAGTGGATGATATCAGAACGGCATTGACACGGATGAAATACCATCTGTTCAACATCATTGTGATGGATGACACCTTTGACTCCGAACACATGGGGTCCAACACGCTGTTCCAGGAATTAAAAGAGCTGGATATGATCCTGAGAAGACAGATTGTGGTCATTCTCATCTCCAAAACACTGCGAACCCAGGATAACATGGGGGCCCTTCACGCCAGCGTCAACCAGATTATCAACCACAAGGAGATGGCTTCCAACGCCTTGAATCTCTTTATAAAAACCCTGAAAGACCATGGACAGTTCTACGCCATATTCAATGAGACCCTTAAAAAAATAGGTAAGGGTTAAGCGATTGCTTTATCCAGCTCCCTGCTGATGATTCGAAGCCCCTCCAAGGTGAGCGTATTGTCCACAATTTCAATGCTGTCGGTGAGTTCCGCAATGAGCACCGCAAGCCCCCCTGTGGCTATCACCCGGGGGGTGGTCCCCATCTCTTTTTTCATGCGGGCCACCATGCCGTCCACAAGGGCCGCATTGCCATGCATAAGCCCTGATTTAATACTGTCGATGGTATCCCTTCCGATCACCGATTCCGGGGGCATGAATATCTCCACCCGGGGAAGGCGTGAGGCCTTTTGAAACAATGCCTCGGCTGAAATCATGATGCCCGGAACGATGGCCCCCCCCAGGTATTCACCTTTTTCGGTGATGACATCAAAGGTGGTTGCCGTACCAAAATCAATAATGATCAAACTCTCTTTATACTTTTCATAGGCAGCAATGGCGTTGACCACCCTGTCTGCCCCCACTTCGGCAGGATTGTTGTAAAGAATGGGCATTAACTGCCTTACGGCATCAGGGTTCACCCACAAAGGGGCCTGATCAAGGTATTTCTGGCAAAAATTATCCAAAATTCTCACCGCCGGAGGCACCACACAGGAAATCACCGTTTTTTTAATATCAGAAAAGGCAATCCCATTGCCACTGAACAGCCCCCTGGCAAGAAGATTAAACTCGTCGGCGGTGGTATCCCTCACTGTGCGAATACGCCAGTCACAAATCAGATGATCCTTGTCAAACACACCCAGCACCGTATTGGTATTTCCCACATCAATTACCAGCAGCATCTTTTTTCCTTGTTTATTTAATGGTCACTGTAAAATTTTCCGGTTTTGCCTCCACAAGCATCAACCCCACGGGCACATTGATCACTGCCGGTCGCACATACACCCCGGCGGGTAGATCTTTTAAATCAATAGACACCTGAAAATCCGTATCAACGCCCTTGTCTTTAAAGCGATTGACAGGCCCTTTCAGGATAATTTGCATTTCAGGGGGGCTTATCTGCACCCCAGGGGGGCCATTTCGGGTGGTTACTGGAACGGCCCCATAGGTATGGGTGGTTATTTTTTCTTGAATGGCAACCATCACGGTGACCAGGGAGGCGGCGGTGGAAACCCCCAGGGCATCAATATTCAAAGACCCCATTTTTTTTAGATCCGCATCTGCACCGGTGATATCCACGGGTTTTGTTTGAATCCCAGTAATTTTTTTAAAGAGTGATTCCGGCCCTGTGAGGGCCACCGTTGCCGGTTCACTTTTCGTGTGGGCCACTTCATACCCCATGGCAGGTTCACCGGTGAGCACCACCGTCACCGGCAGACTGCGAATTTCTTTCCTCTCCAGCTCCACCGTAATATATGCTGGCTTAACATGGATAATGTCAACGCCCGGGGGGGTGGGCAATCGTTCTTTGATCACAGGAATGGCATAAAATGCCGGTGGAATAAAGGCGGTGCCATCTGCAGGATCCGAGGTCAAATCCGCATATAGATCCACAAGATAGGTCAGGTTCAGTGCCTCCACTCGGCGAATCTGACCCTGGGTTCCCCTTACCCGAACTTCAATGTTCCGGGTGTAAAACTCCGTTTGGATAAGTCCTGCTGGCATGTCGGCAAATTTCACAGGAACCAGCAGATCTGTCTCAACAGGTTCAGGCGCACACCCTGCAACCAGAAAGAGCAGTATAAAAATGATATAATGGAATGGTTTTACGGGGAAAGCCAGCGCAAGGGTATCCCTGGGGGATGCGCCAAAAAGGTGCCTCCCCAGGAGGATCATACGGTTTGGATGGCGTTGATAATGCAGGTCAGGGGACGAACGAGATTCACATCGTGGACCCGGACAATCTGTGCGCCATTCAAGATACAGACAGCAACCGCCCCCAGATTACCCAGCTCAATTTGGCTCATATCCACGTCTGTCCCATCCAGTTCTTTGGACAAGAGGTTCTTGATAAAGGATTTCCTTGACGGCCCCATCAGCACCGGGCAACCCAGCGAATGAATCCGGTGAAGATCTTTAATGAGCATGAGATTGTGATCCACGGTTTTACCAAATCCAATGCCAGGATCAAGAATAATATGCTCCCGGGCTATGCCAGATTCAACGGCAAAGGAAATTCGCTGTTCCAGGTAGGTTGTTATCTCATTTATGAAATCATCATATTGGGGATTCACCTGCATGGTTTCCGGGCTCCCCTTCATGTGCATGAGTATGACAGGCACTTTTTTTGCTGCTGCAAGACCTGCCATGTCCGGGTCCCGTTCCAGGGCTGTGATATCATTGATGATGGCGGCACCGGCCTTGAGTGCTTCCCTTGCCACACCTGCTTTCACCGTATCAATGGAGATGGGCACCTCAATTTCCCGGGAAAGCAGTTCAATCACCGGAACCACCCGGTCCATCTCCTCCTGGGCAGATACCCCCTTTGAAAAGGGACGGGAAGATTCACCGCCAATGTCAAGAATCCCGGCCCCGGCGGCAACCAGTGCCCGGCCCTGGGCCACTGCGTCATCAAAGCTGAAAAACCTGCCGCCATCGGAAAATGAATCCGGGGTGGTGTTAAGAACGCCCATAACACAGGTTTTACCCGGGGTCAGATCAAGACGATACCGACCCCATTCAATGATAAAGGATTTCATTGTTTTTTGCTGTCCCCATCCTTTTCAGCCTTTTCACCCTCTTCTTCCTGCGCATCATCTGACGCATCATTAGGGGTATTATCCCCTGTTTCAGCGCCTTGCTTTTTCGGGTCTCCACTGCCTGGTTTGTCATCTTTGGAGGATGGCGTGCCCTCTTTTTCCACTTCTGCCATCAGTTCTTCATCTTTAAAGAGATTTTCCGGTTTTGGCGGATCAAAATCAGGCTTCATGGATTTAATCAGGGCATCCAGTTCTGCACCCATGACCGTCTCTTGTTCCAGGAGAAGCTTTGCAAGGCTGTGAAGGATATCAAGATTCTCTTCCAGAACCTCCTGAGCCTTGTGATAATTTCTGTTAATAATGCCAGACACTTCGGCATCAATTTTCCGGGCAGTATCTTCGGAATACTCCTTGGCATGGCCCACATCTCTGCCGATAAAAATCTGCTCTTCCCCGGAGTCATAGGCCATGGGACCTAATTTTTCACTCATGCCCCACACTCGAACCATGCGATTGGCCATGGCCGTGGCCTGCTTGATATCATTTGACGCTCCGGTGCTGATGCGTTTAAAAATCAACTCTTCGGCCACCCGTCCCCCAAAGGCCACGGCAAGATCGTTCTCAAGCTGATCTTTATATTTAAACCCACTCTCTTCGGGAAGAAACCAGGTCACTCCAGCAGCCCTTCCCCGGGGAATAATGGTCACCTTATTGACAGCATCAGTATTGGGAAGCAGTCGTGCCACCAGGGCATGCCCCCCTTCATGGTAGGCCGTGGTGCGTTTTTCATCCTTGCGAATCACCTTGGATTTTCGTTCAAGCCCCATGTAAACCTTATCTTTGGAGTCCTCGAAATCCATCATGGTCAATTTTTCATGATTTTTCTTTGCCGCCAGCAAGGCCGCCTCGTTCACCAAATTTTCCAGATCTGCACCGGAAAAACCAGGGGTTCCCTTGGCCAGGGTCACCACGTTCACATCCTTGTCCAGGGGTGTTTTTTTCATGTGAACCTTGAGGATACCGATACGGCCCTTGATATCGGGCATGTCCACCACCACCTGGCGGTCAAACCTTCCGGGTCTGAGCAGGGCCGGGTCCAGCACGTCGGCCCGGTTGGTGGCAGCCATGAGGATAACTCCCTCATTGGACTCAAATCCATCCATCTCCACCAAGAGCTGATTCAGGGTCTGTTCCCGCTCATCATGGCCACCGCCCATGCCAGCCCCTCGCTGACGTCCAACAGCATCAATTTCATCAATAAAGATAATACAAGGGGCATTTTTCTTGCCCTGGGCAAAGAGATCCCTCACCCGGGAAGCACCGACGCCCACAAACATCTCAACAAAATCAGACCCACTTATGGTGAAGAAAGGCACCCCGGCCTCCCCGGCAACGGCCCGGGACAAAAGGGTTTTTCCGGTTCCGGGAGCGCCAACTAACAAAACCCCCTTGGGAATGCGTCCCCCCAGGCGGGTAAACTTCTCTGGCTCTTTAAGGAACTCCACCACCTCTGTGAGTTCTTCCTTGGCTTCATCAATGCCTGCCACGTCATCAAAGGTAATTTTAACCCCTTTATCAGACACAAGGCGGGCTTTACTTTTACCAAAGGACATGGCCTTGCCTCCCCCACCCCCTTGCATTTGACGCATGAAAAAAATCCATACCCCAATGAGCACAACCATGGGCAGCCAGGAGATGATGATGGACATAAACCATGAAGATTCTGTGGGCGGCTTGGCCTTAATGGAAACCCCGTTCTTTCTCAGGGTGCGAATGAGATCTCCGTCCCCAGGTGAAAAGGTTTTATATTTTGAGCCGTTAGTGTCCGTAAGGTATAATTCCTGACCCTGTATGACAACGCTCTGAACCCTTTCAGATTCAACCATGGCCAGAAAATCCGAATACCCCATGCTGTTGTCGACGACCTGCTGTTGGTTGAAAATATTATACAGCATCACCATCATCAGTACGATAACAAGCCACAGAGACAAATTTTTATAAAACTGATTCAATGGGTGTTCCTTTTTGAGTCTGTTATTGATCCCATTTAACTGGGGGGTTAATTTTA
>Ga0208900_1000604_pt1 | contig 22207 bp, 20 predicted proteins | sample AntAceMetag02UKK_FD_184763 | JGI IMG/M metagenome (GOLD analysis project Ga0208900, IMG submission 184763) | Saline lake microbial communities from Ace Lake, Antarctica - Antarctic Ace Lake Metagenome 02UKK (SPAdes) (version 2) | ecosystem: Environmental > Aquatic > Non-marine Saline and... | reverse complement strand
GGCCCCACAACATTTCGCCTCTGCAGTGAATGCCCCCCTCACTTCCATATTTTGTTCAACGGTGCCTTCTTTTGGTTTTGGGCCGCTCTCGGACAATTCTATTGTAATAGAAACTGATGAGAAGCTTTCGTGCCGGCCCTGTGGTTTACATGGTTTCGGGTCGTGCCCCAAAAAACACTTTAAATGTGCTATCAATATAAAAAAGGAAAAATTACTTGCCCGTATCAGCTAAAATATCTTTAATTTTGTGGATCTATTTGCCTGGATAATGGTAATGTTTTATTCAGGTTAACCGATGCTGAAACTACTAACTTATGCACCACGAAATCAAAAAATCCCTGGAAGTACTCAAAAAAGGAGGGCTGATATTGTATCCTACCGATACTATTTGGGGCATTGGTTGTGATGCTACCAATCAGCGAGCGGTTGACAAGGTGTATAAGCTAAAGCGAAGAATAGAAGGGAAAAGTCTGCTCGTTCTCGTCGATTCGGCTGAACAGATCAAAAACTATGTCGAAAATGTAAACCTGCTAATTATCGAGTTGGTAACAAACTACGACAGACCGCTAACCGTAATTTATCCACGGGCCAAAAACGTGGCCAAAGGTGTTGCAGCCAGTGATAAATCCATTGGGATCCGCGTGGTGCAGGACAGGTTTTGCAGTACGCTTTGCGAACAATTTGGAAAGGCTATCGTTTCTACTTCGGCAAACCTATCGGGTGAACCCGCCCCCATTCATTTCAACCAGATTTCGGAAGTCCTGAAAAATGGTGTTGATTACATTGTTGATTTATATCATGCCAGGGTTCATGATATGAAACCATCCCGCATTATCCGCGTAAAAGAGCATGGCGATTTTGAAATTGTCCGTCACTAGCCATTTTTCGTTTTTCCACCTTTATAGACGAACACTAATTATAATCTGGCAAAAACGAATGCTCCTCCCCATATTCAAGCATCTGTGTTCCAAAATCATCAGGATAGGAGATGAGCACATCTTTTAGCGAACCATCCTTATTGTGAGCAGCAGTAAGTTTTGGATTGATAAATCCTGCAAAAGGTGCGATGTTGAGTTTTTCCCATCTTTCCAAAACTTCTAAATGGATTTCGAGGTCAACTTTTACACCATAGCTTTCTACTAGTTTTTTGCCGGCTTCAAAGTCTCCTTCCGATTTGATACGCTGAACTTCACAAAGCAATTGGCCAAACAATGTCCGTAACTTTTCATAATCGTTGACCACAAAAAATGTTTTGCCATTTTTATTTTTCTTCTCAATTACTTTTTTAGGCAATCCTTTTTCATAAGCCCACTTGGCAATTAGTTGGCGGTTGCGCATATGTGATTCTTCGATGTTTTGTCCTGGTTCAACCCTAACAAGTTGCGTCATCATTCCACCACGGATATAGGAGTTGTACTCAGTTTTCCCGACATCAAGGTTTGGCATTAGCCCAAGTTCGATTAGTTTTGGATCGATTGCATAATACAAGGCAAAAAGATCTGCACGTGCTTCCTCCAGGGTTGATGCATAACTTTTCAAGGTATCTGAAGGATTGGCAACACCTTCTTTTAGCTTTCCTGAACCATGTCCAATAATTTCGTGTAAATCGACATGCAGGTTAGATGCAAGGATCCCATATTTTTTTGAAAGCTTAATCTCTTCCTCCGAAAAGGCAAACTCTTCTATGGCGCCCGTTTCTCGTGAGGCCAAATCGTAAGCTATCATTATGTTATTGATGGTCACCGATTTTGATCCGTATTCAGCCCTGATCCAATCGGCATTGGGCAGGTTGATGCCAATGGGGGTGGAGGGTGAGCAATCACCAGACTCAATTACAACGTTAATTCCTTTGGCCGTTATACCCTTTACTTTTTCCTTTTTGTATTCGGGATTTGTTGGGGAATTATCCTCGAACCATTGTGCATTCTCACTTACAGTTTTGGCACGACGGGTGGCCGCTTCGTCACGTATTGAAACCACTGACTCGAAGGTTGCTTTTCTGCCCAAGGGATCACCATAAACTTCAATAAAACCATTTACAACATCAATTTTGGAATCGGTGTCTGCAAGCCACAGTATATTGTATTCATCAAAAGTTTTGAGATCACCGGTTTTATAAAAGTCAAGCAGTTTTTCCAGAGCTGCCTGCTGGTTTTTGTTTTCGGCGACAAGCACTGCACTTTCAAGCCAATAAATAATTTTAATGATCGCATCATGGTACATCCCACCAAGTTTCCAAACCTTTTCAGTGACTTGCCCGTTTTCAGAAATTACTTTGGAATTTAATCCGTACAAAACCGGTTCTGCATCATTGGGATTGTTTAGTTTGTTGTAAAATTGTTCAACCTCATCTTGCGTCACATTTTCGTAGAAATTATTTGCTGAAGCTTTAATCATGTCTATTCCCTCATCCTGCACCAAGCGTTTTGATGCAATGTTTTCATCAAAAATTAATGGCGAAATTTTATTGAATGTTTCATCAGGAATGCCGGTCTCTTCTATCAATAGTTTGAAATACTGTTCAGAACATTCAGGCAAAAACTTATCCATCGAATAGTGATGATGTATGCCATTTGAGAACCAAACTTTTTTTATATAAGTCACAAACTGCTTCCATTCCTCACACTCCCGGTCACCGGCGTAGCCTTTATAAACCTTTTCGAGTAATCGTCTGATAAACAGGTTATGTTTGAAATTTTGATCATACAAAATATCTCTGCCCGCCAGGGCTGCCTCATAGAGATAGTAAAGCAGTTCTTTTTGCTTGAGAGGTAGTTCGTTAAATCCGGGCACCTGGTATCGAAGGATCCGTATGTCGGCAAATTGTTCGGTCTGGATTTTGAATGTTTTTTCTGTGTTATTTTTCATGCGTTAGTGGTTGTTTTTTGCTGATTGATGGTCACTTGTTACTGGTCTCTGGTTGCTGGTATTTTCGGATACTGATTACAGATTACCGATCACCATTCACTAATCACCTTCCTTTCCCTACCTCCTCCAATAATCAACCGCCACGTACCATGGGCTTTTATATTCGCCCTTGCGCTGCAAAATAAAGTCTTCATCAGTAAATGGGTTAACTGCTTTAATAAAATCGAAAGTGAGTGAAATTCGGTTGCCCTGTTCTCCGTAAGTCCATGTTTCGATATTGTCACGTCGATAAACAATTTGTGGCAAACCGAAAATAATATAGGTCATTCCACGATCGGTTTTCCAACCTTCTTTAAACGAAGTAAAAAATTTGTTGGCATACTCAACGCGGCTGTAGTAATTCTTGATCAGCTCGAGGGCACGCTCCTCATTTCCGGCTGTTTCGAGCCAAAAAATATCCACAGCCTGCTTCTTGTTTTCTGATGACAATAATTCATTAAATTCTTTGGTAGTGGTCAGGTATCGCAGCGGTGGTATCAATTGCTCAGCTTCTGTGACCTGCGGGAAATCATCATCGAACCTGAATATGGATAAGCCAAAACGGTTGGCCGTATCAGCCTGGAAATGGTAAATCCCTTTGCCGGGAAGTTCAATCAACTCGCTTGCACCATCCTCGAGCTGAACAGTAAAGTTGTGATTGGCATCATATTTATAGCTTGCTGATGTTGACAAGGAGAAGGGTGGCCGTGCAATGTTAAAGTTGTCGTCGTGGTGGAACAAATAGAGTGTTTTTGTATTTCGATCGCTGCAAAGTACCTGGAGTTCAGTATTGCTCTGTATCCAATCTTCAAAAATTATTTCACCATTTCCATTGACCGGCAAAAAATTCTGGGCAACATTGGGCGGACCTTTGTAAAGATCAATCGGGTAGGAAGTTGAACTTTGATTATTCAGGTCGTTGATTGTCACTTCCAGAAGATAATTTCCGGAATAGCTTGTCGGCACATCAAAATCAAAAACCAAAGCCATATCTTGATGATAATACAGTGAATCGCTCAGGTTAAATACGGCATGGTTGATAGCAACATCGCTTTCATAGGAGGTAAATAACTGGTACAAAATGCTGTATTTAGCTTTGTGATATGATTTTCCGTATGGGATTTTGTATCTTAAATCGCTGAGCTTGTAACGAACAAAAACCTTACTGATACTATCTGATTCATTGAACACCCTGATGCCTGTAAGCGAAGGTTTGTTATCGGGTTGATAGATACGGGCAAGATTAACGTAGGTGATATTGTTGGCCATTTTACAAGCTGCCAACGTTGCTAGTATTGCAAATCCAGCGAGTAGAAAGATGTGATTTTTATTAATCTTCATGTGACCTTTCGATGATTGCTTTAGGTAATTCTTTCGAGGCTTTGGCCCCAAGCTTTTTAATGTTTTCAACTTTCGATACCAGATTTCCATGTCCTTCAGTAAGTTTTTTCATGGAGCTTTCGTAGCTGGTTTGTGTGCTTTTAAGTTTTCTTCCAACATCCACCAAATCATCCACCAGGCTCACAAATTTATCGTAGAGTTTTCCGCTTTGGTCGGCAATCTCCAGCACATTTCTGCCCTGGTATTCCTGGAGCCACATACTTGCTACCATTTTAAGTGAAGCAATCAAGTTAGTAGGGCTGATCAGTAAAATCCCTTTGTCATAGGCGTAATTCCAAAGACCAGGGTCGTGCTGGATTGCAAGCAGGAAGGCCGGTTCAACGGGCATAAACATCATCACAAAATCGAGACTGTTTAGTTCATAGATATGTTGATATTTTTTTGGGCCCAGTTCGTCAATGTGTTTCCTTACTGACACAAGGTGATCTTTCAACGCAGTTTCTTGTTCATCTTTATCTTCAGCAGATGTAAATTTTTCGTAGGCCGTAAGCGATACTTTCGAATCGATCACCACATTTTTATCGCCGGGATAAGCAACCACAACATCGGGTTGTAAACGCTTTCCATCTTTATCAATATAAGATTTTTGGATAAAATATTCTCTGTCTTTCACCAGGCCCGATCGTTCCAGGATGTTTTCTAAAATCATTTCACCCCAATTACCCTGCGTTTTCGATTGCCCCTTCAAAGCTTGTGTAAGGTTGTGGGCTCCTTTACTTACCTGCTGGTTTAGTTCGGCAAGGCGTTTTACTTCTTCTTTAAGCGAGAATCTTTGCTGCGCTTCTTTATCGTAAACATCGTCAACCTTCTTTTCGAACTCCCTTATTTTTTCGCCAAGGGGTTTCAAAATCTGGTCGAGATTGGTTTTGTTTTGCTCGGTAAATTTTTTGCTTTTCTCATCCAAAATTTCATTGGCAAGATTTTTAAACTCAATGGTGAATTTCTCCCGAATACCTTCCAATTCCTCCTTCTGCTCTTTTAATTTTTCTGAAAGGTGGCCATAATCTGATGTTTTTGCAGTAAGATCGCGGGTAAGTTTAAGAATGTGCCCTTCTTTTTCCTTAAGCTGATTATTTACTTTTTCCAAATCAACTGTCAGGCCATTAATTTTTTCTTCAGCCACCTTTATAGATATTGATCGCTCGTTTACTTCAATTTTCAGCCCTTCAATTTCCTGCTCGTTGATAGGATTTTTCTGCGAAAGCTTACCTTTTAAGAAAAGCCATGCAGCCACGGCCCCTATCAGAATTCCGATGAATAAAAATACAACTTCCATGGTCAATCTGTGTTTAGGGCATAAAAGTAGAAAGAATAAACTAGAGCAAGTGTTGATTTTTATTCACACATGCCCAATTAAAATATTGATGCGTGCATAAAATTTTTAACTTTACTGTTTGTTATTATTACCTACACTTTTAAAGATTGATGCTATGAAAATACCCAGTCCATTGCTTTTCACATTAATTTTCCTCGTTTTATTACTACCATGTGTTAGTTCACAGGAATACATTCAGGCAGATGTGTATGGTGGAAAATTACAACTCAGGGATTTTATTAAGGAAGAATTAGTTTACCCACAAAAGGCAAAAGATGAGAAAGTTGAAGGAACTGTAATTTTATACTATACAATTAAGAGTGATGGTTCAGTTAGCAATTTGGGTGTAACACAAACAGTGAGCCCCGAAATAGATAATGAGGCAATCAGGATTTTTAAGCAATTATTGTGGTCTCCGGCCGAGCACCGGGGAATAAAAATGGATGAGGAGCAAACGATGGAGTTCCCGTTTAAGTTGGGTAAATACAAAAGATGCAGTAAACAACGTGGTTACGATGAAATTGAATATCCGTTTACACCCATTGATACTTCGATAAAAGTTTATGAAGCGAAACAATTGGACGAACGTATCAAACCAATTTACACTGAGAAAGGGATGAATTTTAGCAAATACATCTCAGAAAATTTACATTACCCCGAAGCTGCCATGAAACAAAATATCCAGGGAACGGTTGAAGTTTTTTTTGTTGTGGAGCCATCAGGCAGGGTTTCAAATGTTGAGATCCGCAAGGATGTTGGTGCCGGCTGTAGCCAGGAAGCTGTTAGATTGATAAAGTCGCTGGACTGGATGCCCGGTATAAAAAACGACATGGCTGTTCGTACCCAACTTGTTTTAAGTATTTCCTTTAATCTGGAGAATTTTGAAGAACGGCGCTACATATCTCCCAATAATGCCAATCAACTCTAAGGTCATTTGTGGGCAGTAGTTGATTTTTTCCGAGAATAAAATGCCAAAACACAAATTTCTAGTGACAAATAAATTTCATTGTGCTGAAACAGTTTTGAACATTGAGATTTTGATATTGGAATTTTTTTGCCAGCCTTGCCGGCCAGGCAGGAGTTTTGGGCTTTTGCCAGAGGCATCACAATGTGAGAATTTTGAATTTTCATGTTAAAAAAGTAATATTTTAGTTTAAAGACAAACCCTAACTATAGATGACCAGAATAGGTTTACTTTCTGATACCCACGGCAGCATACCTGCAAGTACATTCGAGTTTTTTAAAGATTGCGATCAGATTTGGCATGCAGGGGATATTGGTAATGTTCAAGTCATTGACCAGCTTGAGGGATTTAAACCACTTGTTGCAGTGTATGGTAATATTGATGGTACCGAGGTCAGGATCATTTGCCCGGAATTTCAAAGTTTCATTGTTGAAAAAGTTAAGGTTTTGATGACTCATATTGGTGGTTATCCCGGAAGGTATGAACTTAAAGCTTTAACAAGAATAAGAAAAGAAAAGCCAGGCTTGTTTGTTGCTGGCCACTCACACATCCTCAAAGTAATGTACGATCAAAAAAATAAACTACTTCACATCAATCCGGGAGCTTCTGGTAAATCCGGGCTACATCAAAAAATTACAATGGTAAGGTTTGTTATTGATGGAGATCAAATTAAAGATTTGGAGGTTTTTGAGAAGGAAAGGTAAAAGGTATAAGGGTATAGGTGTAAAAGGTATAGGCTAAAGCACAAAATCCAAAGTTCAAAACTCAAAATCATAAAAGTGAAATATTGACCATGTGATTTTTGAAATAACAGAAATTGTGTGTTGGTAAAATAGAAGTTGCTAGATGCTACATTAATTTGAAAATTAAAACCCATCGAAGCACAAAAACCGATAAGGGTGTTACCTACTGGGCTTAATTCTATTCCTTAGTCCAAATTCTAGTATTTAGGTTCATTTCTTTAATAATAGTTTCTATTAAACTAATTAAAAAATATATTTCTTTCACCGCACTAAAATCGGTATCCGTTTTCTTCCCCGAAGGCTCAAATAAACCTTTTATCACGCCATTATTGTTATAAAAATTAACAGCACAATACACATTATCACCAATAAATGAAAAAAACAATTGTCTGTTACAAACTTGATAGGTATTCATCATCGCTTCCATCATTGCAGGTGTAATGATATACCTGGCTTCTTGTTGCGAATCGGCATATACCGAAAATATTTTCTCAAATTCAGGATTCTCAAGCTTTACCAATTTGCCGTAAAATCTCACATCCCTTTTCTCTTGCCCTAGTTTATTAGTTATGCCTTTATAATTGTTAGGAAGTATTACTGTTTTTCCTTTAATGTGTTTATTAAATTCCGCATAAAAGAATATACCATGAAAGATTGTTGGCCCTTTGGTCCCTTTATATACATCATCCTTTACATAGTGATATTGACGCGCATGAAACTCTGAAAATTTAAAATTAGTTTTATCAATTTTTCCCGTAACCATATCATCACCTTCACACGCAAAAGATTCTATTTCAAAAATCTTACTTTCATTAAAATAATGATTTTCAATATGCCCATTAATGCTATACTTGAAATCAGGATTAATAATATTTATCACCCTACTTACAATCTCATTTTTGTAATGTGGAATTAGTTTTTTATACTCCAGTTGTGCTATCGAAAATGTATATATTGCTCCTGAAAACCCCGCCAAACTGCTAATAATTCGGGTTAAGGTATTTCCAAAAAAAAGTGACAAAATGGTCAGTAGAATGATTAAAATACCATAATTTTTCCAGCGATTCATTTTTATACGAATATGGCTGTATTTTAAAATCGAATCTTTTAATTCACTATTGTAAATATTTTCTATTTGCTGTAAAGGTTTCATTCAATTTTTCTTTCTCAAGTCACTAAAAAATTAAAGTGGCAACTATATATGAAACATGCCAAATTGATAGTATCTATCCTTCTTCCGTATTTTACATTACAATTATGAACATCTAATTTAAGGGAGTCTTTTGATTCTAATGTATAAAATCTAATACATGATTTTTTATGACAGTCTGTCTTGCTTTTTTAAAACGATGCCTTGATAAACCACTAAAATAAATAGACCAGCAAAAATAACTCCACAGATCATCAAAAGAAATGATTTGAATGTCCATGCAATTTCAAGAACTGATTCTTGAGGTGAATCTGGTTTGTAATGGATATTTACACTACTTCCATCTGGATATTTCTCAACAATTTTTCTGGCATTTGACTCTGAAGCTTGATAAGTACCATAGTAAATTTTTGAATTCTCATACTCCTTGTTATCTATAGTGTACTTATAAATAACATTTGGATAATAGTCTTTATCGATAGGATTGTTAATGATTCCAGAAGGATCTGATTTAAGAATATACGATTTTATTATAGTTCCTTTAACTATTGGCCATTTGTGAGCTTCCAGATTCTTACTCATATCGTTGTATCCTAAAGCAATAAAACTTACTGCTGATGCAAAGAGTACCAGATAGATGATAAAAGGCGGTTTTTTGCTCTTATTAATACTTTCTACCTTGCTAGTCATATTTCATTTCTTCTTCGATTAGTTTGATTAGTTTTCTAAACTTGCCAGGACTGTTTTTTTCTGCCTTGCATACAACTGGCAAATATCGTTAACATGTTAGTAATAGTGGTCTTCGTAAGAACATAACGCCCAACGCCCAACTCAAAACGTCAAACGCCCAACGCGAAACGCTCCCTAAAAATAAATATCCCGCTCACCCTGCTTGATTCGTTCGATGCGTTTCAATAATTCATCTTTATGATTGTATTCGCCAAGGTCTTCAAGATTTTTGTCAATTACTTTCCAGCCCTTAACAACAACTTCCGGTGTGGCATAGTCCATTAAATATTCGGCCAGGGTAAGAATGGCATTAGGTGTACAAAATTTCTTGATAAACCCTGGTACCGAAAACTCCATGAAGTGTTCGCCGGTGCGGCCTTTACGATAACACGCTGTGCAAAAAGAGGGTAAATATTCTTTATCCAGCAACTCCTCAATCACCTCACCTAACGAGCGGGGATCGTTAACTTTAAATTGCTCACGGTTCAGGTTTTGTTCTTCGTTAAGCGAATCGGAATAACTACCAATTTCCAGTTTGGTGCCTCCGTCAATTTGCGATACTCCGTATTGCATCACTTCAGTCCTGACATCAGGAGATTCACGGGCTGTGAGGATCATTCCGGTGTAAGGGATAGCCAATCTTAAAATAGCTACCAACCTCACAAATTCATCATCATTAACCAAATACTCAGGATTAAGCGTTAAATCAGAAGCATCTTTTATTCGCGGGAAAGAGATCGTATGAGGCCCAACATTATAAACAGCCTCAAGGTGATTTGTATGCCTTACAATCCCCATTACTTCATAGCGCCAATCGTAGAGCCCAAACAGAGCACCAATGCCAACATCATCCACGCCTGCTTCCTGCGCCCGGTCAAGTGAAGTAAGCCTGAAATTAAAATCCCTTTTTGGCCCGGATGGGTGGTAAAACTTATACGAATCAGGATGGTAAGTTTCCTGAAAAACCTGGTAGGTGCCAATGCCAGATTTCTTAACAGTTTTAAAACCTTCAATGTCAAGTGGTGCCGCATTAATGTTCACACGCCTGATTTCGCCATTACCAGATTTTACACCATAAACCAAATCAACAGTATGTGCAATATATTCAGCACTGTACTTGGGATGTTCGCCATAAACCAGGATCAGGCGCTTTTGCCCATTATCTTCGAGGGCCGTTACTTCACTAATGATTTCCTGGTCATCTAAAGTGCGTCGCAGGGCTTTCTTATTCGAAGCCTTGAACCCGCAATATTTACAGTTGTTTATGCAATGGTTTCCAATGTACAACGGTGCGAAAAGTACGATGCGATTGCCATAAACTTTCTTTTTAAGTTCCCTGGCGCCAGCCTTAATTTCTTCAATCAATTCCGGGTCTTCAGCACTGATAAGCAGGGCTGTTTCTTCCAGCGTAAGACGTTGTTTGCTTAACGATTTTGCAATCACTTCCCTTACTTTGGTTTTGTCGGGTTTTGCATTTTGCAGATGCTCCCAAATCTCATCCGGGTCAATGAAAGGTTTCATCGCCTCATCTTTTATACTGCAAATTTCTGGTGTGAATTTCATGGTTTAGATTTATCTCGTAATTTTATAACTGCTCACTTAAACTCTAATTGTATGGCCTTTGTCATAGACCCCCTCTAACTCCCCCTCGAGGGGGAGGATGCCACCGCACCGTCCACTGCAGTCGCTTGTGCGGCTGGCCTCCCTTCCCCTCTCCGCCTGCCAAAGCGAAGCGGCGGACAGGAAGGGAAAGGGTTGGGGATGGGGTCATATGGATTTAGCAAATAATAAATCCAACTAAATATTTTCTTCGTTTCAATGTAACAGATTTTCATCCTTATTGTTTGATACTAAGACTTACATTTCTTTTCAAATTACAGAATTAAGTCATGTCAATTTCCATAAAGAAGACGCTGATTTTCACTGGTTGGACGGATTTTTTTATCCTTTATATCCGTGCTGATCCGCGTCAGTTCTTCCTATTTGCGTGTCCTTATCTTCTAAAATAAAAGTCCTATTTTTGATCTACTAAAATCCACAATAAACATGTTTAAGATATGAAATTATTCCCACGTAGTGCCCGCCTTGCCGCGAGGCAGGGTTTTAATTTTCCACACAGTAGTGCAATGCACAAATTTGCACATCGTCAAATTTCCAAATTTATGTAGGATCTTATTTTAAATTTCAATCTTCAAGCCATCGTAGGCGGGTTTAATAAAATCAGGCAGCTTCTTTTCAAGGTCGGCATGTTTGCCAATAAAGTGGCTCATGTGTGTAAGGTAAGCCCGTTCGGGCTTTAGTTCCTCAAGAATTTCCACAGCTTCGCCTACCGATAAGTGGGAAACATGTTTTGAGTTTCTCAATGCATTTAAAACTACGACTTTCGAACCCCTGATTTTTTCCATTTCTTCAGGTTCAATACTGCTTGCATCAGTTATGTAGGTTAAGTCCCCAATCCGGTAACCCTGAACAGGGAGTTTACCATGCATCGCCTTTATGGGAATAAATTCATGACCATTCAGCGTAAAGGGTTTGTTGTCGATCAGATGCACATTTAATTGTGGTGCGCCAAAATACCTTTGCTCAGTAAAAATATACGGGAACTCAGATTTAATCATCTCCATGGTTTTCTCTGTCCCATAGATGTCGATACTTTTGTTTAAAACATAATTGAAGGCCCTCACATCATCCAGCCCGGCAATATGGTCGCGGTGCTCGTGGGTAAAAATAATGGCTGAAAGGTTCATTACTTTCTCACGAAGCATTTGCATCCTAAAATCCGGCCCACAATCTATTACATACACTTCTTTGCCTATTTCCAGCATCACCGAAGCACGAAAGCGTTTGTCGCGTTTGTCTTCGGATGTGCATACTTCGCAATCGCAAGTAATTACCGGTACGCCTATTGAAGTGCCTGTGCCCAAAAAAGTGAGCGAAATTTTTTCTTTCAATGCTGTCATGTTAACGTCAGTTCAAGGTTGTATAAATGCTAAAATATAAGATAGCCAATGAATGATATTTCATTTCCTTTTTTGGAACAATGGAAGGGTGGAAAAATGGAATAAAGCCGGGTGTCTTTTACCCAACCTTCCAATTTTCCAACATTCCATCTATTAATAAGCTTTAAAATACTCATGATTTCATTAAGTTAGCTGCTTTCTTATGTCCAACTCGGATTATTAGTATATCAGTTCGTTGCTAATTTTAACCATCTCGTCGATTTGCCGCTTCAGACGGTCATTGTTGTTCCAGCTTATGTTGGATGTCAGCTCTTTGTGGATGTGAACTTTTCCATTTTGTCCTTCCTCAACTTCAACATCATCAAAAAGTAAAACTTCAACGCCTTTGCCCGTCTTTTGCTGGTGATAGTCGCTAATCAAAAGCCCTTTGGTATTGAAGCCATTAATATCTGCACGGATGGCATAAATCCCATCGGGTGGAATGAGTTTTTCACCCACTTCAATGGCAATGGAGTAGGTCTTAAATCCAAGTTGTTGAAGGGCATTGCTACCTGATAAAAAGCTTGTGTCAAAGAAAAAGATATGGTCAAGGTATGCGTTGGCATGCATTATTTTACCATCCTTTAATGACTTCCTTATTTTGCTTGATCCTACCGTTTCTTTTTCCAGTTCCTGTTTTGGGATTTCTACAACCTCAAAGTCCAATTCCTGTCCTAGCTTAATTAGCTTATCATAATTACCTTCTTTATTGTGGCCAAAATAATGGTTGTAGCCCACCACAATAATTTTTGCCCCAAGCTTTTCCGAAAGAATATCCCTAACGAATTCTTCGGCTGAAGTCCTGGCAAATTCCCTGGTGAAATTTATGATCACCAAGTTGTCGAGGCCGGTCCTGGAGAGCAGTTCAATTTTTTCAGATTGAGAGTTGATCATCTCAAGGTCTTTCCCTGCACTATCAGGATAAAGCACCTTACGTACATGCGGGTAAAAGGTAATTAAAACCGTTTCGCCATGTATTGAGTGTGCCAATTTGACTAACCTGCTAATCAGTGCCTGATGGCCAATATGCACACCATCAAATGAGCCGGTGGTTACAACAGCATTCTTAATTTTGGGTAACTTAGATATGTCCCTATAAATATTCAAATCTTTAAGATTCTTGTTTGAGCCTATTCCGAAAAGGCCGAACATTGAAAGATTGCCACAAAAACACTAAAACACAAAAGCTCACAAAAAAGAAATTCAATGAGTTAGCTTTAGTGGAATTTAGTGATTTTGTGCTTTGGTGGCAAAAAAACACTTTTCTGACTGGGCTCTTGTTTTATTCTATGATTCTATCTTTGATTAGGAATAAACACGGCAAACGTCGATCCAACTTCAGGTTCGCTGTCCACGGTGATTTTCCAGCCATTGTTATCGATGATTTTTTTAATAATCGAAAGGCCCAGTCCGCTTCCGGTTATATTTCGGGTTTCCCGATTCTTTATCCTAACAAAATCCTTGAAGAGTTCTTCCTGGTCATCCTTTCTTATCCCTATCCCGCTATCCTTAACCCTGACTTCAATCCCATCAATACCCTTTTCGATGTCGATATCAACACTTCCTTGATCTTTGTTGTATTTTATGGCATTTGATACCAGGTTATTTACAACAATTTCCATTTCTTCGGGATCGGTAAAAATGATTTCGCTCTCGGGAACGTTCAGGTTTACTGTCACCTCTTTTTGAATAGCAAAAGGCATCATGATGTCGATGGCATTTCTGGCTATGGACACCAGGTCGGTACGCTCGACTTTTTTGTTGCTTTTGCCGGATTCAATTTTGGTAAGGTCCAGCAGGTCAAGGATCAGGTTTCTCATTCCCTGGATCCGCTTCAGTGAGCGATCGACCACTTCATTGTAATCGTCTATGCCCGGGCCAAGTTGGCGGTCTTTCACCATTTTCAGATAGCCTTCAACAGCATTTAAGGGAGCTTTAAGTTCGTGTGACAAAACGGATAGGAACTGAAACCGGACCTGTTTTCCTTCCTGTTTCATCTGTTTGGCCATGCGCCGTAGGTAAAGTTGTTTGGTAATATTTTCGAGCGACGATTTGAGCTCTTGAGGTGTAAATGGTTTTGGTATAAAATCGTATGCCCCGTCACGGGTAGCCTTTACCGCCAGTTCAAGCGAAGCGTAGGAAGTAATCATCACCACCAGGATATCGTATTTCTTTTTGCGGATGTACTCCAAAACTTCTACACCTTGTATGCCCGGAAGTTTGTTGTCGAGCAAAACAATATCGGGCATCTGCTCATCGATAATAATTAAGCCATCTTCGCCAGAAGCCGCCTCTAATATTTCAAAGGCATACACCTCATCCATAAAAGGATAATCAACCTTAAAGTTCCGTAAAATCCTTTCAATGCCCGACCGGATGCCCGGTTCGTCGTCAACAACAAGTATTTTTAAATTTGCCATGCTATATCTTTAATAATTGCTTGATTTCTTTTTCCAACTGATCGGTACGGATGCCTTTATCGAGAAAAAGGTCTGCTTTTATCCAATTGTTACTGCCTTGTTCATCCAAATCGAAACCCATGCCTGTTTCGGCAGTAACTGCGGTAGCAAGTATAACTGGTACATCTGGATATTTCTTTTTAAGTTTATAGCTAAGAATAAAACCGCTATCATCTTTTTCCATCATCAGGTCGAAAATGGCCAGGTCAGGCTTGAATGATTCGATGATTTTTTCACCTTCCCGTTGGCTTTCTGCAGTGATGACTTCAAAACCAAAACGTTCAACCTTCATCCGGAGCTGAAACAGATAATCCATATCGTCATCAACTATTAATATCGTTTTTTTCATTTTCACCAATCTATTATTAATTTCTGTTTTTTCGAATTCCAATCAGCCTAAAATCAACTATCGATTTAAAAATTTTGTTTCAGGTTGCAAGTTTTCAACCTGTAACCTGTAACCTGTAACTTGCAACCTATTAAATATTTTCTAATAATCTCCAAGGTTTCTTGGCAGGCTAATCTTAAATGTAGTGCCTGTTGGGCCATGATCTATGTCGGCATTGGAAACAATATCCACCTTTCCCTTGTGCATTTTTACGATGCCATAAACCAGGGGCAATCCCAGCCCGGTTCCTTTGCCAATTTCTTTGGTTGTGAAAAACGGAGTGAACACATGTTCCATATTTTCTTTGCTGATACCGCATCCGGTATCCGACAGGTGAATGTAAATATTGTTTTCGTCATCAAGAAGTTTCAGTGTTAAAGTGCCTCCATCTGGCATGGCTTCCACGGCATTTTTCTCCAGGTTGGTCATCACCTGCATCATCTGATCAGTGTCAATATTAATGATTGGATTTGTAAGCTCACTGATAAAGTCAATGATGATATTGTTAGGTTTGATAATGGATTTAATGCTTTGCTTTACAAAATCAATAAGATTGACCTGGCTAAGGTTTACCTGATTTTTACGTGCGAAGTTGAGTAAGCCACCAACGATTTGTTTGCACCTTGCTGTTTGTTCTACAATCAAGTCAAGATCCTGACGGATGGGTGCATCATCGGGGGCTTCATCTTTTAAAATATTGCTGTACATGGTAATGACACCAAGTGGATTGTTGAGCTCATGGGCTATACCTGCTGATAGCTGCCCCATGCTGGCTAGTTTTTCTGATTGCTTCAATGCCTGCCTTGTTGATGCCAGGTTTTGGTTCGATTCATTTAAGTCACTTACCGATTGATGTAATTTTTCGATGGTAAATGGTAGGCACATTTCATGTTCGGCAAGTCCCTGAACGATAGCAACGGCATGTTCGCGACAACTGGTATATCCACAAGCACCGCAGTTGAGGTGGTCCTTTTCGCTAAACTTGCCGATGTCGTGTAATACTTTTGTTATTTCCTCTTCTGATGGGGCCGACAATCTTCGGTCATGCTCCTTGTGTTGCTGGGAAAGATTAACATGACTATAAGTTTCAACATCCTTTTGCCATTCATCCATGTCCATTTCTTCCAGCTTTTGCTGAACAAAATTGCTTACACTCTTACGCCGGTTATAGCGTTTTCCGCCATGCGACATGCCAGGCCCCATAATGCAGCCTTTGCAGCAAAGTAACTCCAGATTTGGTTTGTCGTTATCTGTGGATTCAAATACACTGATTGCCTCCTTAAAATTATGATGCCCGGATGCGACAATTATATTTTCTGATAAAATATCCTCTGAAATATCAGCAGTTTGCAACAGGCCCCGACTGACAGGGAAAATCGAGCCTTTCCCGGCGCGTGGTGGGTCAAATGGAATGGGTGTTGTATTTTCGGATGTAATTCCCTTTTGGGTAAAATAATCCCTCAGTTCGCTAAAGGTAATCGCTTCGTCAACTTCGTTAGATTCTGCCTTTTTTGCTACACAAGGGCCAATAAAAACAATCCTGGCATCATGTCCGTATTTTTCCTTTACTATCCGCGACATAGCAACCATAGGTGAGGCAAGTGGTGCAAGTGACGATATCAGATGGGGGTGGTAATGTTCGATATAAAAAACAATGGCAGGGCAGTCCGAAGAAATGTAGCCGTCTTCAGCAACATTCTCGTGATGTTTTTTATATTCCCGGGCTACCATATCTGCACCAAAAGCAACCTCACAAACATGACTGAAGCCAAGTGCTTTTACCATCCCCACGAATTTTTTATGATCTTCAATTTCGGTGAACTCAGCCGGGAAGCTGGGTGCAATTATAGCAATTGTTTTTTTGTGTTTTGATAAAATGTCTTCGACAAGGTCGATGGTTTTTAGGTAAACCTTGGCTCCCTGGCTGCAAACAATGGTGCAACTTCCACAACCAATGCAACGCTCGTTGATAACCTCGGCCTGGCCATTGATAATTTTAATGGCTTTTACAGGACACTCCCGTACACAGGTGTAACATACCCGGCAGCGGTCTTTTACCGTAAATACCAATTGCTTATGTATGGAATGGCTCACTTGTTCTATTGTTTAATGTCAATAAATAAGTATCAGATTCTAAAGTAAAAGTTACAAGTTGCAGGTTACAAGTTACATGTGGCTACCTGCAACTTGAGACCTGTAACCTGCAACAGTTTTTTAAATCAGTACATCACGCTTTTGATAAGTCGTTTTAAGTTTCTCAATAAACGAATCCTTCTCCTTGCCCTTGTATTTATTCAACAATTCGATAACTGCAGGGTTTTTATAGGATAACTTAATTGAGTCCTTATCGTCGATATCATAAAGGGTCTTTTGTCTTGCTTTAACTTTTTCTTTACTATTGGCAATGGGTTGGCCACCGCCATTAATGCAGCTTCCTGGACAGACCATCACTTCGATAAAATGTAAATCACCCCTTCCTTCTTTTACCTGCTTAATCAAAATTTTTGCATTTTCTAATCCATTAACTGCAGCAAAGCCAATTTTCTTATTGCCCATTTTTACAAAAAACTCCTTTACATTTTTATTGCTTCTCAAGGCAGTTACTTTGAGGTTGACAATATGCTTTCCGGTTAGCCGATGATGCAAGGTGCGATAAACAGCTTCGGCCACACCTCCACTAACACCTAATATTTTTCCCGCTGAACTGCGGATGGCGAAGGGGTTGTCGGGAAGTTCGGGTGTGCTTTGCCGCAGGTTTAAACCGTATAGTTTTATCAAACGGATTACTTCACGGGTAGTAAGCACAACATCCACATCCGAAATGCCTTTGTGCGTGTGTTCCTCACGGTGTGCTTCGAATTTTTTTGCCGTGCATGGCATGATAGAAACCGAAAAAATATTTTCACCTTTTATCTTTTGCTGACGGGCATAATGATGTTTTATCAGGCTTCCCAACATTTGTTGGGGTGATTTACTTGCGGATAAATTTGGGATTAGATCCTCATGGTATTCTTCGATGTATTTTACAAAAGCAGGGCAGTCGCTCGAAAACATCGGCAGGTTTTCCTTTTGGTCGATGCGTTCTACTACTTCATCAACAATTTGCGTTACCATCAGGTCGCCTGCAAAGGCAGTTTTAAATACCTTTTGAAACCCCATTTTACGAAGTATCGATACCAGGTATCCATCGAAATCTTTACCTGATTTAGCACCAAATTCTTCGGCAAGTGAAACGGATACCGTTGGTGAAACCTGTACAACCACATGTTTGTTGGGGTCTTGCAAGGCTGCTTGAACCTGTATGAGATTGTCTTTTTCGTGCAGGGCACCTGTCGGGCAAACCTTGATGCATTGTCCGCAATTGATGCAGTTGGAAATATTGAGGTGTTGGTTAAAAGCAGGGCCCACCAGGGTTTGCATCCCTTTGCCGATGAAATCGAATGTGGATACGCCAATACGCTCTTTGCAAACCCTAACACAACGGCCACACAAAATACATTTATCAGGATCGCGAACAATACTGACACAGGAATGATCCTTTTTTTTATCCAATCGAACAACGGGTAACCTGCGCTCGCGGATCCCCAAGTCATCGGCCAGGTTTTGCAATTCGCAGTTTTTATTTCTGATGCAGTACAGACAATCATCCGGGTGGCTCGAAAGCAGTAATTCAACAATTGTACGCCTCGCCCTAATGACCCTTGGTGAATGGGTTTGAATTTTCATCCATTCTTCAACAGGGTAGGAGCAGGCGGGTACAAGGTCCTCTTTTCCTTCAACTTCAACAGCACATATGCGGCAGGCACCTGTTGGGGTAAAGCCTTCCATGCTGCACAGTGTAGGTACACTGATCCCATTTTTTTTCAAGGTTACCAGGATGGTATCTCCTTTCGTGGCCTTGATGGTATTTTGGTTGACTTCGATGTTAAAAATCATTTGAATTCCTGTTTATTATTTCTACCTCGTTAATTGTGGCCATTTGCTTCGCTGTCATTTGTTGTCATTAGGCTTCGCCGTCATTAGCTTCGCTGTCATTTATTGTCATTGAAGGGATGCAAGCCCCGACAAACCAACCTACATTTCGTTTCTGTTGGCAGAGTGAGGGGATAGCGGCCCTGGTTTTCTATATCAAATCAATGGCGTTGAATTTACACACATCATAGCAAATACCGCAGCTTGTACATTTGTCTTTTAAAATAAAATGTGGATTACGTGCTGTGCCAACAATGGCATCTTCGGGGCATTTTTTTGCACACATCATACAGCCTGTGCAGCGTTCGAAACTAATGATAAAGCTGCGCAGGTTTTTGCAAACATTGGTACCGCATTTTCGTTCGTAAATATGCTCTTCAAATTCTTCCCTGAAATACTGAAGCGCACTCAACACGGGGTTTGGTGCGGTTTTCCCTAATCCACAAAGCGATGTTTCTTTAATGACTTGTGCTAGGCTCTCCAGTTGCATTACTCCCCTGAACCTGTTAAGGCTGCCATGCCCGGCGCCATCAACGGGTTTATTGGTAATCGCATTGAGGATTTCGTACATTCTATTTGTCCCCTCCCGGCATGGAATACATTTGCCACAACTTTCCTTTTGGAGGAAATCAATGAAATATTTCACCATATCGACAATGCAGGTACTGTCGTCCATTACAACAAAACCACCCGAACCCATGATCAGATTTTTTTCGGAGAACAAATCATAATCTATACTAAGGTCAATAAATGATTCGGGAATTAGGCTACCTGAAGGTCCACCAATTTGAACAGCTTTAAATTTCCTGTCATCCTTAATTCCTCCACCAATCTCATAAATCAATTCCTCAATAGTAATCCCAAATGGAACTTCCACAAGTCCTGTATTCACTGTATCGCCTGTTAATGCAAACAGCTTGGTGCCATTACTTTTTTGTGTGCCGATATTTTTGAACCATTGTGGCCCGTGTTGCAAAATGGCGGGTAGGTTAAACAAGGTTTCCACATTATTTACTACCGTGGGTTTGTTAAACAAGCCTTTTTGAGTGGGGTAGGGTGGCTTACTTCTTGGCATGCCGCGCCGCCCTTCAAGGCTTTTTATCAAAGCAGTTTCTTCGCCACACACAAAAGCTCCGGGGCTTTCGTGAAGGATGAGTTGTAAATTGAAGCCGCTGTTAAATATATTATCGCCCAACAACCCGACATCACGTGCATTTTGAATGGCATTTTTTAGCCGGCTCACTGCCAGTTGGTACTCGTTGCGGATGTAGATGTAGGCCTTGCTTGCCCCAATGGCATAGGCAGCAATAGCAATTCCTTCGATGAGTTTATGAGGGTTGCCTTCGATTAGGGCACGGTCCATATAAGCTCCCGGGTCACTTTCGTCTGCATTGCAAATCAGGTATTTTTTATCAGAAAAAGTTTCGCGGGCAATCTTCCATTTGTCAGCAGCAAGGTAGCCACCACCACCGCGTCCCCTTAATCCACTCTCTTTTACAATCCCAATAACTTCGTGTGGCGGATAGTTGAGAATGGTTTTAATAAAAGACTGGTATCCATCGCGGGCAAGATATTCGTCAAGGCTGTTCGGGTCAACCTCACCACAGTCGTGTAGTAATATTCGTTGCTGCTTTTTGAAGAATGGGAGGTCGTTGATAAGAGGTACATTTTCCCAATATTCAAATTGATCATTCCTGAACTGCCCCAGGACCTTCTCCTTTGGGATGTGTTTGCTAAAGCAGCCATCAAGAATGGGTGCAACCTCATTGGCTGTCACCTCTCTGAAACTTACCCTTGCTTTTCCCGGGGTCTGGAAATCCATCAGCGGTTCAGCGGAGCATAAACCAATACAACCTACTTCAGCCACTTCGGCATCGATGTCATTTTTTTTCAGATAGTCTTGCACAGCAGCAAGTGTTTTGTCAGCTCCGGCAGCAATACCGCATGTTCCGGTACCGATGTATATGACAGGTTTTCCTGGTTTGTGCCTGAGAAGCCTGTCAATGGAATCCTGGAATTCAGGTGAATTTTCCGATCCTATGTTAGTCAGAAGTTGATCGACCAGTTGCTGGGTGCTTGTATTTATTGATGAATTTTCCATTATTTCCCTTCCTTTGCTTTAATTCCGGAAATAATATCAACGATCTCTTTTTTGCTCACTTCGGGATAAAACTTGTCGTTAATTTTAATTACTGGTGCCTGACCGCAAGCGCCCATACATTGTGTTAGTTCAATGCTAAATAATCTGTCTGATGATATATCGCCCTGGCTAATTTCTAGCTGTTTTTCTAATTCTTCCAGTAAGGTTTCGCTACCGATCATATGACAGGCTGTGCCTTTGCATAATTTAATGCGGTATTTTGCCTGTGGTGAAAATCTGAAGAAGTCATAAAAAGTTGCTACTGCATATATTTTACTGATGGGTACCATGAGGTGTTTTCCGATCGAAGTCAGGGCTTCCTCGGATAAGTAGCCATCCACTTCCTGGACTTCCAATAATATCGGCAAAAGGTTCTGTCTTTCACTGCCTTTGTGTCTTATTAAAACATCTTCAACATTGGTCATTTTAATTTATCAGATTATGCTTAATACTCTATTGATTGATATGGGTATTTGTTCGTTTCCAAAACGGTCACTTACTTCGTTGTCATTTATCTCTGTGGTCATTAAGTTGTCAATTGCACTCCGTGCGTCATTTATTGTCATTTAGCTTCGCTGTTATTTGTTGTAAATAATAACTAACAATTACTACAAATGACCATTAATGACAACAAATGACTTTAATTACCATCAATGAACTTAAAAAACTCAACTATTCATGCTCAAATAAATAAGGTGCAAAAATAATCATTTTATGTTAATTAATTCACACTGTTAATTATTTAACAAATATTGTTTAACTGGATAATTTTATAGATTTTTGCATCAACAAAATTTACAATGATTTTATGCCCAATAAAATTAACATCGAGATTTGTTTAGGTAGTTCCTGTTTTGCAAGGGGCAATAAACAGTTGGTCCAGGATATCAAGGCATTTATCGACCAAAACCAATGTGCACATAAAGTGAACCTTCGTGGTAAACACTGCTTTGGAATTTGTGATAAAGGCCCCAATTTGAAGGTGAATGATACAATATTCGAAGAGGTGGACAAAGACAAGCTTATCGAAATCCTGGAAA
>Ga0208900_1000603_pt1 | contig 22242 bp, 11 predicted proteins | sample AntAceMetag02UKK_FD_184763 | JGI IMG/M metagenome (GOLD analysis project Ga0208900, IMG submission 184763) | Saline lake microbial communities from Ace Lake, Antarctica - Antarctic Ace Lake Metagenome 02UKK (SPAdes) (version 2) | ecosystem: Environmental > Aquatic > Non-marine Saline and... | reverse complement strand
AAGCATCAATAAAGAATTGCAGTCGGAACCAATGGCACAGTCTCCATCTATTAAAAGCCAGTTTGCTGCCGTAGCGGGAATTGTAACATCAGTAACATTAACAGGGACTTTTCCACCATCCCAGTTTGATACATCATTCCAGTCCGAAGATGTAGTTCCGGTCCATTCCGATTGAGAAACACCGGTGATGCTGATGTCATCAATGGCCCAATACCATCCCCATGAGCCTGTATAATTCCACTTGAATTTCACATCGGCTTGTCCGGCAACCTCAGTACTCACATCCTGATCAAATAAAATGGGATTATCTGTAGTGGATGCCCATGTTTCAATTGTATTCCATGAAGTTCCTCCATTTATACTGTAAGCAAATGTTGCAGATGAACCGGAATAAAATTGGAAATAATGTTCAAAATACAAATTAACACTTGTGTAAGCAGATAGGTCCATTGTAGGTGTAATTAAATCTGCATCCTGACTGCTGCCACTGCCATAATGATCGCTGTCAAGTATTGCAAATCCATTACCAGAGCTTGCAGTGTTTATAGTCCTGCCACCAGGGTTATTGAATTCCCAAACTTGTCCGCTCCCTTCATTGTCTATATTTTCCCAACAACCTGGTAAAATGCCGGCGGAGAAATCCTCAGAAAATGGTAAAGTATTAATCGTTCCACACGATGTAGTAAATGTTTTATCATCACCATATCCCGTTCCGTTGTCATTAAGGGCATACGCCCTGTAATAATATTTGGTGTTGGGATCCAGGCTTGATATCCCAATTGAATAGGTTCCCGTTGTAACAGTTGGGGAAGTTTGAAGCTGTATTATACCAGCATTTCCAATTTCGGGGCTTGGATTAAGGCTATAAACAAACCCGCTTTCGGTAATCGTTGAACCGAAGTCATTAGTGATTTCACAATTTCCAGTGGCTGAAACAGCCGTAATATCAGTAACATCATAAGTTATAACAGCAGGCGGAAAAGCACAGGTGCCTGTAACATTTAAAGTAGAGGTATAAGGTTTATTGTTATGTTTTGAAATCGTTAAGGTTGCGGTTGCCCCCGGAGCTGTAATCGCGTAAGTGATGGTTCCGTTTCCGGAGCCATCCAGCGTTGTTTCTGCAATTAATCCATTATTATAAACCAAAGTTGCCAACGCACTGGCTGTTGAACCGGTAATACTAAAAGAAGTAGCGTTACAATCAATATCAGTTACGTGTGTTGCAGTAATAACATTATCATTGGGATTTGCTGTCCATATTTTCATGGCAGGGTCGCCGAACCAATGAAAAAGTTCATGTGTATATTTATTATTTCCCCAGTTTAATACCATGGCATACAATCCCTGGTTAACCACATCTCCCATAGTAAAAAGATCGTTTCCGGCGCCAATGGTATAGTTAGTTCCCGTTCCCCCTGTACCAAAGACTCCATATAATCCAGGATCTGACCAAATGGCATCAATCATTCCTAACGATAGTGCATCGTTGTAACCACTGTAACTGTAATAGGCTGCACCAACAACACCCACGGCTCCCTTGTCTTCCATCCGAAGAAATTTTTCAGCAAAACAATTACTTAATTGATATTCTCCAGTATGACAATTCATACTGAATACAACGGGCAATTTATCGTTGTTGGCAAGGGATGGCATCGAGGAAGTTGTATAGTAAGGATGTGCCCAGCCGGAGCCTCCAACATACCCATGGTCCCTGTGAAATACCAAAAATTTGCCTGCATCAATTGCTGATGTTATATCGGCAGAGCCTCCGCTCCAATCGAAGGAAACATCCCTTAATTCAGACGGTAGTAACCCACCTGTAGAATAATAACCATCATTATAATGTAAATCGTTTACATCCCAGCTTGTTGATGTATAATAAACCCGCTCGGAAACATACCCTTGGTCATTTTGCAAATAATCCCTGATATTTTCACTTGTCTGGCAAAACCTTCTAGCAGCATATCCATCGGCTGGTTCTGAGTCTTCTACATCTTGGTACTGTGCACAATTTAAAGCATTTTGATAAAAGTTGGCATCATTTATCGGATTTAATTCATAGTTAATAATTTTATCAATTATCACCTGTGCTTCGGCTGAAGATGAAACAGAAATACGGCCATGTGCCATATCGGGTATCCAATCGCTTCCACCATCCATACAGGCAGCATAAAGGTCAGTTGCAAAATCTTCCCCATCACTCGGATCCTGATGGATTTCGCCAGGTACTGCATAAGCACCATCATGGTCGCCAATAATTACAAAATAGTCGGGTTTTGGTGTCCAGCTATTGTACCTGTCATGAATTTCGGTTTTTACCTGGTCTGCTGTCCAACTTGATTGTGATACTACTTCAACGGAATATCCCATTTGTCTTTTCCAGTTGGCAAGCTGGTTTGCCTGCGCTAAATATTCGGAGTGGGTGATAATGATATAATTTTTTTCGCCTGCTTTTGAATTAGCGTTTTTATACGGAATACCATCAGGAATGCTTTTAGAGTTTATTACATTCCGCTTTAACAGGTTAGTATATACCAATGAATTGTTTTCACTGATGTTGTTGAAAGATTTTACGCCTCCAAAAAATTCTATGCGATATGAAATTTTTGTATAAACCCTTATTTTTCCGGTAACTGGGTTAAACTGTACAGGCCGGATCTGTGATACTGCAAGGGGTGTTTCCCTACTCAATAAAATATCGGTTATTTCAATGATATCCTTAGGGAAAAATTCATCTGTCCCGTAAATAGCTTCATCTTTTTTAAACTCAGGACCTGGTGCCCCCTCTGTATCCCTTGCGGGCTCTAGGGCAGGGTGAATATTAAATCCTTCGTATTCTACATATTCGGTGTTAAGGATAACTACTTTGCCTGTGGATTTTTCAGGCATGGCAATAATTTCATTGTGGGCCGGCAAAGCAGGTGCCCCAACTTGCTGCATTTTTGCAAACCCTTCTATGCTGAGAAATTGATATTTATTTCCATTAACAAAGGTTTCTGATATATAGGCACCAGTAAAATTATACCCAATCTCAAAGTATGAAGCACCCCCATTTTTTACAATTCTTACTGGCTGTGTTTCTTGTTCTGCAGAAACAGAAAAACCTTCGGTAAAAGAAAAGTGCTGGCCAAAAGAAATGGAGGATGACGTTATCCAAAACGCGATTATAAGTAAAAATGATTTTTTCATCTTAGTGTTTTTTAGGTTAATTTACTGTTTTCTTTTACCTAATCAAGATAGTTTATAATTTCTACTTTGGCAGAAAAATAAATTTCTGCCAAAGATATGCGATTTAACCCGGATGCAGAAAATAAACAGTTTCTATATTTTTAAGTTTTAGGTTAAGTTTATAATATGAAATGTCCTTTCATTTCCAAGGATTCCTAAGCAAATCATGCTCCCCAACTATGCAAACCAGAACACGTAATATCTCCCATAAAACTCAACGATTCGAAAAGTCAATCCTTAGTGGTGGGACAGCTTAAAACTTTTTAACAAAAAAATATCTTCTTATTCTATTGATTTTCAATAGCAATTGGTTATAATTAATTTAACATACTGGTTGCCATATCTACCAATAAAAAATTAGTTTAGCTTTGCATACGTTTGAAAATTAGCTCACTAAAGCTGAGTGAAATATGATAAAAAAAGTATTGGTTGCTAACCGCGGGGAAATTGCCATCCGGGTTATGCGTTCTTGCAGGGAAATGGGGATTACATCAGTGGCGGTTTTCTCGGAAGCCGACCGAACTTCAATGCACGTAAGGTACGCTGATGAAGCCTATTTTATTGGGCCTTCCCCATCCAGCGAAAGTTACCTGAACATCGAAAAAATCATTAATGCCACTAAATTGTCGGGGGCTGATGCCATCCATCCCGGGTATGGGTTTTTATCCGAAAATGCGGAATTCTCAGAGAGATGCGAAAAGGAAGGAATAATTTTTATTGGTCCTTCAGCATTTTCAATTTCCAGCATGGGCGATAAAATCACTTCCCGTAAAAGGATGATCGCTGCTAATGTCCCTGTTGTACCGGGAACTACTGAACCTATCACTGATGAAGATCTTGCCATTAAAACAATTGAAAAAATTGGCCTTCCGGTAATGATTAAAGCTTCGGCCGGTGGTGGTGGAAAAGGCATGAGGCTGGTCAAAAAGAAAAAAGATATTGTTGCAGCTATCCGGTCAGCCCGTTCTGAAGCCAGCGCAGCATTTGGCAATGATGCCGTTTACATCGAAAAATACATTGAGTCGCCCCATCATATCGAGTTTCAGGTGCTTGCTGATAAGCATGGCAACGCCATACATCTTTTTGAAAGAGAGTGCTCGGTACAAAGGAGACATCAAAAGGTGGTGGAAGAAACGCCTTCGCCGTTGATGAACCCGGAGATCAGGGAAGAGATGGGCCAACATGCTGTGGCTGCGGCAAAAGCTGCCAAATATTATGGTGCCGGCACTATTGAGTTTATTGTTAACGATAAGCTGAACTATTACTTCCTTGAAATGAATACCCGCCTGCAAGTGGAGCATCCCATAACTGAGCGTGTTGTTGGAGTTGACCTGGTGAAGGAACAAATAAATATAGCCGATGGCAAAGAATTAACCCTCAAGCAGGGTGAACTGAAACAGTTTGGCCATGCCATCGAATGTCGGATTTATGCCGAAGATCCCGAAAATAACTTTATGCCTTCGCCTGGTGTGATCAAGCATATTACTGAGCCTTTAGGTTTAGGTGTGCGCCACGATGGTTATGTTTACGAGGGTTATGAAATCCCTATTTATTATGATCCGATGATTTCGAAATTAATTGTTTGGGCACTTACCCGCGGTGAAGCCATCGATCGTATGAAACGGGCATTATGGGCATATAAAATTACAGGGATAAAAACATCCATCCCATTCCTGGCAAGGATCATGGAAACAGAAGATTTCATCAGTGGAAATTATAATACCCACTTTATTGAGGATAACCAGGCGTTTTTAATGAAGAAAGTGCCTTGCGGTAAAAGATGCCAGGATATGGCCGTTATTGCTGCTTTTATTCATTACCATGATAAACTGGAAAAGGCAAAGCCATCTTCAAATGGAAGTGCTGAAAAGAACGTGTGGAAAGAATTTGGTAGGAAGAAATCGGTGATGGGGTGGTAGATCGGAAAGTCATTGGTTGTCATTGGTTGTCATTGGTCGTCATTAATGGTCATTGGTGGTCATTGGTATCTTAAAAAAAATGACAGCGTAGCTCAATGACGCGAAGCAATTGACGGCGAAGCCTAATAACGCGCACAGCGCAAATGACAAATTAGTTTTTAATACACGTTTGTAATTTATTTTAGTTCATTGCTAATAAATACAATTTAAAATATGTCCCTCGAAATAAAAATTGATGATCGTACTGCGAAGGTAAAACTTCTGAAAAGAGAAGGAAACCTTGTGAGTATTGATGTGGATGGAAAAGTTTATGACCTCGATTTGATGATGGTTGAAAATGGGGTTTACTCGATACTGTCGAATAATAAATCCTACAATGTCGAATTAATCGAGAAAGACGACCACCGGCATTTTAATGTAAATACGCTTTACAATTCATACGATATAGAAATTATCGATGCGGAAACGAAATACAAGCAGGGCAGGACTACTGATGAAGTTGACGACATAAGAAAAATTGCCAGCCCTATGCCAGGCAAGGTGGTGAAAATCCCTGTTAAAGTTGGCGATGAAGTAAAGGCTGGCGATACTGTGATTGTGGTTTCGGCCATGAAAATGGAAAGTGAGTATAAGGTGCAAGTAGATCGTATAGTAAAAGAAATATTGGTTAAAGAAGGCGACACGGTTGATGGAAATCAAACATTGATTGTTGTGGAGTAAGGTGAAGAAGGTATAGGGTATAGGTGCATAAGGTATAGGGTATAGGTGCGTAAGGTATAGGGTATAGGTACATAGGGTTTATAGGGGAAGTGTAATCAAGTGGGTTAGTTCGAAGTTTTTAAACAAGTTATTAAAACACTTTAGAGGCTTTCTTTTGAAAAGAACATTTTTATATATCAAATTAACTTCGAACGGGTATCAGCGATGCTTGAAAAATGGTTATAGGAATAGAGAGAAGGCAGGAAATAGGGTAGAGAAAGTACACATGAGTAGCTTAGTTCGAAGTTTATCTAAAAGTTATTTGACTACTCAAACATTTTCGTTTGGTGGAAGCATTTTGAAGTATGAAACATCTTCGAACGAATAACAGCGACCTGTGAAAATGGTGGTTGATATCATATCAATTATTGAAAATCGATCGCTACAAACCAAAAAATAAAAATATTTAACAAATAATAAAATGGCATCACTGGAAGAAAAAATAAAACTGTTTGAAGAAAAGAATAAGCAAGCTGAGTTGGGTGGTGGTGAAAAGCGCATCCAAAGGCAACACGATGCTGGCAGAAAAGTAGCACGCGAAAGGATAAAAGATCTTCTTGATCCAGGTTCTTTTGTTGAAACGGACAAGTTTATGACCCATCGAGCTACCGACTTCAACATGCAGGAAAATAAATTTCTGGGGGATGGTGTTGTTTCTGGTTATGGCAAAATTGATGGACGCCTGATGTATGTTTTCGCACAGGATTTCACAGTATTTGGTGGAACCCTTAGCAGGGCCAATGCCGACAAGATCATTAAGATTATGAAGCTTGCCATGAAAATGGGCGCACCGGTAATTGGGCTCAATGATTCGGGTGGTGCCAGGATTCAGGAAGGCGTACAAAGTTTGGCTGGATACGCCGATATTTTCCTGCTCAACACAAAAGCTTCCGGAGTAATACCTCAAATTTCAGCCATCATGGGGCCTTGTGCTGGTGGCGCTGTTTACTCGCCCGCTATCACCGATTTTATTTTCATGGTCAAGCAATCCAGCTACATGTTTGTTACCGGGCCAGATGTTATCAAAACAGTTACCCACGAAGAAGTTACCAAAGAAGAGCTTGGTGGTGCCATGACGCACAATGCTAAAAGTGGTGTTGCACATTTTACCGGCGATGACGACGAACAAACCATGCAAATGGTGAGGGAGTTGATGGGATATTTACCATCCAACAATATGGAGGATCCCCCACGTAAACCATGTACCGACGATCCGAACCGTGAGGAACCAAGATTAGACACCATTGTACCGGATGATCCCAATAAGCCTTATGATATGCGCGACATCATTTGCCCGGTTGTTGACAATAAAAATTTCTTTGAAGTTCAGCCACATTACGCGCAAAACATTATTGTAGGATTTGCACGTATCGATGGACGTTCCGTAGGAATAGTTGCAAATCAGCCTAATTTTCTTGCTGGCGTACTTGATATAAACTCATCGATGAAAGCTGCCAGGTTTGTCAGGTTCTGCGATGCCTTCAATATTCCATTGATTACTTTTGAAGATGTACCGGGTTTCCTTCCGGGAACTGCCCAGGAATTTGGTGGGATAATTAAGCATGGTGCAAAATTGTTATATGCCTATTCTGAAGCTACGGTTCCAAAGATTACAGTAATTACCCGTAAGGCATACGGGGGAGCTTATGATGTGATGTCGAGCAAGCACATTGGGGCTGATGTAAACCTTGCCTATCCCAATGCCGAAATTGCTGTAATGGGTGCCGACGGCGCTGTGAATATCCTGTACAAGGGCAAGCTAAATGATGAAGAGCGTGCACAGGCGGTTGAAGATTATAAGGATACTTTTGCCAGCCCATACAAGGCTGCTGAGTTGGGTTATATCGATGAAATCATCTATCCAAGGGAAACCAGGAAAAAACTAATTCAGGCCCTTGAAATGACCCAAAACAAGAGCGAGCAAAACCCACCTAAAAAGCACGGGAATATTCCTTTGTAATTGGGGCAGAAAAAGTGCGTGGTTTTTCAATAAGCGTTTTTGAATCCATGAAAAAAACAGGGTTATTGAAACTATGTCAAGCCGATAAAGAAGAATTTTCGCAGGAAACTTTGGAAAAAATAGAGAAGTCGAAAACAAAACAGATTTCATTGTGGCCGAAATTTCTAACCACCAATAGAATTCCTTTATTTATTTACATTTCGATAGCGTTTAATTCTTCTTTCGAGTTTCTGTATGGCCACATTTAGTTAGTTTACCAGCGGCAGCCTTATAATAAAATTTGTGCCATCCCGCTCAACCGATTTGTAGGAAATATCCCCACCCGAATTTACAATCACGCTTTTAACAATGGCAAGGCCCAGTCCCATTCCGCCCGATTTAGTCGTAAAATTTGGAGAGAAAATCTTATCCTTTAGTTCGTCAGGTATGCCTCCCCCATTATCAGCAATTCTGATTTCGCAGTTTTGATTTCTACTTTTAATAATGATATCTATTTTTCCATCAGGGCGATCTCCGATGGCCTGAATTGAATTTTTCAGCAAATTATTAAAGGCCCGCAATAGTTGTTCTTTATCAGCATAAACTATGAACTCGTCAAAACTTTGTTTATCAAAGCTAATTTTTATGTTCTCATAATTTTTAAATAAACTTATCGTGCTTTGGATTATTTCTCCGAGGTTTGTGTTCTCTTTTTTTGAAAGTGGCATTTTGGCAAAATCAGAAAATTCACTTGCTATTGCCGAAAGCGTATCAATTTGCTCAATCATTATTTTGGTGAATTTCGCTAACCTCTTTCCCCAATCAGGGGATTGATCATTCCACGCCCGCTCCAGGTATTGAACGCTCAATTTCATCGGTGTTAGCGGATTTTTTATTTCATGTGCCACTTGTTTGGCCATTTCGCGCCAGGCACTTTCACGCTCCGACCGTGCAAGTAATTCAGCACTGTGCGAAAGTGCATCGATCATACGGTTATACTCTGTTACAAGTTGGCCAATCTCATCCTTTCGCCGCCAAATAATTTTCTCATTTTGTCCCAGCAATTTCACTTCTTTGATTTTCGAAACAATTAGTTTTATCGGACGGGCAACATAATTTGAAATAACCAAAGCAATTAAAATGGAGAGCGCAATCAATATTACATAGATATTAATGTAGGCCACGAGGAAGGACGAAATCTCCCTTTTTAAATCATTTTCCTTTGCAAAATAAGGAAGGTTAAGGTAGGCTACAACTTGTCCCTGATCACTGATAAAAGGGATGTAAGCAGAAAGGTAATTTTGTTGGCCGATGTGCTCATCGTGTATAAACAATGAATTGTTATTGATGGTAAGTTCGGTAAAGGCAGTAGGGTTCATTTTGCGACTAATTAGTTTCTCCTCATAAATCTGCGGGCGCGATGAATTGATGATGGTCCCTTCAAGGTCGAATAAATTGATGTCGGTAAAAAACACATTTGAAAATTTCACCAGGAGGTTTTCGAGCAATACCGGAGAAGAAAATATTTCGTCATCCCCCGAAAATTTGTGCTGTAACTCTACCAAAATTGAATGTGTTTTTTCACTGAGTATATCACGGTTTTTTTGTTCGTTTAGGTTGTTAATATAAAACAAGGTGAAAGCACCAATAACAATAAATGAAAAAAGAATAATTGAGGAAATTGAAACTTGTAACCGCGTTCTGAAATTCAGGTTGATATTGCGGTGTGAAACAGGCAGTAAAAAAATAAAATATATGAGCAATACAAACAAGCCATATGATAGGAACAGATAGGAAAATGGCGCAAGAATATCCATAACCGTCTTTTGCTTTTTGCTAATAATAATATCCTTTGTGTCATCAGTTTTGTAGTAAAGGTGATTATATCCGTTACGGTCGAAAAACGAATACTGCTCATCAAAATCGCCATAATGCAATAAACTGATATTGTAAAAATATTTACCTACCCGCTTGTACAATTTTTGCGAAATATACTTGGCGTAACTGTATTCTGCCAAATCGGGTGATGCATCTACTTTTTCATTCACTAACAAATCGGGAAAGCCGAGGTTCCTGACGTAGTTTTGAGGTGTCAATTCAACATAAATATTTACTGGTACAAGTGAGTTTTTAAATGGTACATCATAGGAGAATGATGAAAGATATCCATTTTCAGCAAGTGTATAATTGATAACAAATAAATTTTTGAAATCAGTAATTGTTCCTTCTGTTGTGATAATCTGGTTGAAATAGTCAAAACAGTTGATCTCTATATTTTCTGGCTGAATTAGCAGGTTTTCATCCTGGGTGCAAATTGTTATTTGCATATCGAATTTCTCCCAGTAACCGGCAAAATATTTTGCCCTCAAATATTCATTCAAACTGTCTTGTGTAACATCTTCCTTTAGATAATTGAGAAGAAAACCAATTAATATTGAATCGTTTTGTGCAGTATTGTAAATTTCTGAAAAGAGATATTCAGCCAGGGGATCTCTTTGTTCGGACGAAATTTTTACAGCAATCATTTTACGGTATTCTTTTTCCTTACTGTCGTTGTTTTGATGCAGCGCATAAGTCGAAACCACCGAAAAGAAGAGGATATAAAATACAATGTTTGACAACGAGGGTTTAATACTTCTGTACCTGAAAAAGAACCAGAACGAAAGAATATACGACAGGACAAAGAGTAAATAAAACTGATGACAATCATGGGATAAGAAACAAATAATATTGAATATGACGAAAACAAGCAAAGCCAAAATAAAATAGTTAGCCGGTTTACTACAGTATTTGTAGGCAAAATACATCAGTTTTGAAGTAACAAGAAAATAGGATAAAATGAAGCAGGCAATAATTAAAAAGCTAAACATACTAAGCCCTATAAGGCTGAAAATATTGTTAAGGTCAAGTGAGATATTTGAATCGGTAACGAGACTTTGGAAGAGAAACAATATCCCCTTGAAAAAGATAAACACATGCATAAACAGTGTAAAGATGACAAACTGCTTATAAAACCTGTTTCTCTTCAGATTTCGGGTGCGAAATTTAATTTGACTAAAGAGAAAAAAACTGATAACAAGGAGAAAAACAGTATGTAAAAACAAATCACCAAGTGATGGGATGAGGTCGGAATAGGCATAATACTTAGGGCCGAAGAGATCGGTGTTATAAAGTATTCCGGGTATCTTGAAAAAGTACAACAGAAACCTTACAATAACTACGTCGATAATAAACCCGCCAACAAATATGAATCGATATCCATTGCTTCGATAAAATTTTAAATGGGCTTCATAAATTGCCCCTAAAAAGAAGAGAATAGCAAAAAGGTAGAAGAAAAGTAATAGGAAGGTTTGATCAATGCTTAGCCCTGATGAAGGATAAAACTTTACGGAGAACAGAAACAGATTGCTTTTACTAAAAATATTATAGTCACCACGTGTAGTGGATAATTCGGCGTTGCAAGCAATATCGAAGGATTGGTGGAAGCAATTCGACAGATAGTCATTTTCGTAAGAGTACTGGTATTTGAGCAGGTACAAACCATAAAAAGTATTCTGCCCGCTTTTTTCACTCATCAAACGGAAATATGCGTTTCCGGCATTAATTAATGGGGGAATTGTATCCTTATTAAGAAAATCAACCGGCAGCGAATTATCAGTCCAATAAATAAGCGAATTATTTTCTTTTATAAAGAAAATCAAACCTTGTTGTTGGTACAATTCAGAAAAATGATCTGTTCTGAAAAAAATGGAATCAGGAGATTTTAGAAATTCTGTTTCCAAATTCTGCAATTCATTTTTAAGTGTGTTTTCCTTTTGCTGAATATTATCTTGAAGATCAATTATTGAATCTTCCGGTGAAAAATCTTTTAGCATTATTTTTCCAAGCACTAATGCCACAAGTAAAAATGCAAGCGAGCTGAATATGAAAAAAAATAGCTTTTTATTTGTTTGAAATTTCATAAAAACCAAAAAACACTCCTAAAGTATTAATTATCAATTGTTTAAAATATAATAAAATGCATGATTTATAACGAACGATCCTCAAGTTTTGATATTGTGATATTACACAAAGCAAAAAATACGCCAGAGAGGCTAAAATTAGCTCAAATCCTTTCTTAGGACATAGATTAGACTAGAAAATTCGTTCCCATTCTTTTTCGCCCATTTGTTCGACATAATTCCTTGAAAAAATGCATTGATGTAATTCATTTTCCCTGATCGATATTTTTCGCTGAGTAAGCTCACATAAAACGCATCAAATTTCATGGGAAGTGTTTTTACTATTTTGAACTTATGTTTTTCAGCAAGCAGCGTAAATGTATTTTGCGAAAAATGATAAAGGTGTCGTGGCACATCCCAAGCAGCCCATTCTTTATTGTAATATTGCCCATCCCATGATTTGTAATTTGGCAAGGCGATGAAAGCAACACCATCATCTTTTAGGATATTCTTTAATTGTTCCATGCGGTTATTCAAAAGTGGAACGTGTTCCAAAACATGCCACATGGTAATTATGTCAAATGACTTCTCCTTTAAAGTTGAAATGTACTCTTCCTTCCCTACCGACAAACCTAACTTTTCAACAGCGTAGGTCCGTGCACTGTCAGATGGCTCAATGCCTGTTGTTTTCCAGCCTTTTTTGTTAAAATATTCAAGCACTTCTCCGGTGCCACAGCCAATATCCAGGATTGATCCTTTTTCAATAAAGCCTGAAATAAGCTGGTATTTCCTCTTTATTGAATAATTGCGAATTAAATTGTAAATCCTGCTGAAGGCTCCTTTTTTTGCTTTGCTGTGTGAAAGATACTCATCAGACTGGTAATAATTGCTTAATTCACTTTCAACTGGAATTGGATTGGTAAACAAAAAACCACAAGCACTGCATTTAGAAATGGCAAAATTCTCTTGAGATAAAAAATAGTCCTTCGTTTCAAAAGAGGGTAATATATCGGTTTTACCACAGACGGGACATCTAAGTATTTTTTTCATAATTTGATTCGTTCCACGTGAAACATACTTCTATCTTCCAAGATAAACAAGCAATACAGAGATATCGGATGGAGAAACTCCGCTAATTCGTGAAGCCTGTCCAATATTTGCTGGCCTCAGTTTTGATAGTTTTTCCCTAGCCTCATAACTTAGCGAACCTAAAGAATTATAGTTAAAGTCATCACTTAGTTTTATATGTTCCAGGTTTGATAGTTTGCTGGCAATTTCTTGCTCTTTTTTGATGTAATTGTTATATTTTATCTGAATTTCAGTAGCCTCAATAATCTCGTTATTGTTAATACGCTCCGCTTGAATGAACTTGGTTAGGGCAGGAACATGCTTTATAAGGTCAGTTAAAAAGATCTCAGGCCTGAGGATGAGATTATGCATTTTTTGCTTTTGAGCTAGAGGTGCGGAATCTTTTGATTCAAGATATGAATTAATCTCATCCGGAGCCACACTCTCCTTTAACAGAAAGCTTTTTATGTCTTCAATGGATTTTCTTTTGCTATTCACGCGCTTCATTCTATCATCAGACGCAAGGCCAATTTGATGTGAAAGCGGTGTAAGCCTTAAATCAGCATTATCCTGCCGCAACAGGATCCTGTATTCAGCCCGTGAGGTAAACATCCTGTATGGTTCGTCAACACCCTTTGTTATCAAATCGTCAATCAAAACACCAATGTAAGCATCCGACCTTGTAAGAATAAATTCTGGCAATTCGTTAAGCTTATGATGGGCATTAATTCCAGCAATTATACCCTGTGCTCCCGCTTCCTCGTACCCCGTTGTACCATTAATCTGTCCGGCAAAAAAGAGATTTTCTATCAGTTTAGTCTCAAGGGAATATTTAAGTTGTACAGGTGGAAAGTAATCATATTCGATAGCATAACCAGGCCTAAAGATTTTTGCATTTTCGAAACCAGGAATCTTTTGCAAGGCTTTATGTTGAATGTAGTCGGGAAGCGATGAGGAAAAACCATTTACATAGTATTCAACAGTATTCCAACCTTCGGGCTCTACAAAAAGCTGATGACTTGTTTTATCGGCAAAGCGATCAATTTTATCTTCTATCGATGGACAATACCTTGGGCCTACTCCTTCAATCCTTCCTGTAAACATAGGAGATTCAAGAAAGCCAAGCCTAAGTGTATCGTGAACCGTTGAGTTAGTGTAGGTAATAAAGCAACTACGTTGTTTTTTCAGTTTAGGTGTATCCGTGTATGAAAACTTCTGTGGGTTTTCATCACCAAATTGCTCCTGCATTTTTGAGAAATCAATCGAACGGCCATCAACCCTTACGGGCGTTCCTGTTTTCATTCTTGAGGACTCGAAGCCCAAATTGTTCAGGGACGCTGTTAACCCAACTGAGGCCCGTTCTCCTATCCTACCACCACCAAACTTTTTCTGACCAATATGAATTGTACCATTCAAAAAGGTGCCATTTGTGAGAATAACTGATTTGGCCTTTATTTCTTGTCCCATGGAAGTTTTCACCCCAAAAATCCTGTTTTCCTTTACCAGGATATCTACCACCATATCCTGCCAAAAATCTAGATTAGGTGTGTTTTCAAGCATGCTTCTCCATTCCATCGAAAAGAGCATACGGTCACTTTGCGCACGTGGACTCCACATAGCAGGGCCTTTCGATTTATTCAGCATCCTGAATTGGATCATTGTTTTATCAGTGACTATCCCCGAGTACCCCCCAAGGGCATCAATTTCCCGCACAATTTGTCCTTTAGCTATTCCTCCCATGGCAGGGTTGCACGACATTTGTGCAATATTTTCCATGTTCATGGTTATCAGCAAAACCTTTGAACCTAGGTTTGCCGCCGCCGCCGCTGCTTCACTTCCGGCATGGCCCGCTCCAACTACTATTACATCATATTCAATAAACATTTTCTATACGTTTCACGTGGAACAACCTCTTTAACCGTTTATATTTAAAGGCCGTAAGGCCAAATAGAAATTTTCTTTTGAGGTCATCAATTGTTTTTCTTTTTCCGTTTTGTCACCAAACCCACAAAGGTGTAATACTCCATGAACAATTACACGATGAAGTTCATCCATGGTAAACGTCGAAAAGACCTTAGTGTTATCTTTAACCCTTTCGATGCTAATATAAAGTTCACCCGAGATAATATTATTTTCTGTATAGTCAAAAGTTACAATGTCGGTTAGTGTATCATGGTTTAAATATTCGAGATTTATCTTATGCAGATACTCATCGCTACACAAAACGATGTTTAACTCCCCTACCCTTTTGCTTTCTCCGGCGATTACATCAAATAGCCATTCACGCAATAATCTTTTTTTTCTGATACGGTAAGTACTATCTTCTGTGAAGAATAGGATTTTGTTTTGTAACATATGCATGTGGATTATCGTTCCTCGAAACGATAGAAATACTCGGTAACTTTATTTTTATAGAATGGGTTTAGATTTGGAGGTACTGTTTTCAATAGCTCTACTTCACGATTCTTAATTTTATTGTACTCAAAAAACTCATCCGGGTTGCTTATTTCGTAATCGTGTGCTTCCTGCGACTCCCTGCGTTGCTCTTCTTCGCGTTGTAATTCTGCTTTTTCTGATTTTAGCAGACGCGTTAAAATTTCTTCTTGACGTTTCAAGGTTTGTTGGGTGATATTATTGTTTACAATTTCTTTCTCAGTTTTTTCCATATCCTCAAGCATCTTCGCAACTTCACCATTGTTGCCCCTACCCTCTTCTTTAAGTTGATCACGGAAACTTTCCATTTGCCTTCGGATAGCAGCTTGCTGTGCAGCCGATCGTGCCAATTGCTCACTCATCTGCTGACCCTGTCCTTGCTTTTTACCTGGTTTCTGTCCATCCTTCAAACTTTGCAATTGCTGATTAAGCTGCTGCTGCATTTGCTTCATGGATTTCATTTTTCCCGAACTCGAACCACCCGGTTTACCAGGTTTATTGCATGAACCAGATCCCGATGATTGCATTTGCATCATTTGTTGTTGCATTTGTTCAAGAGCCTCCCCAAGTAAAAGCGCAAGATTGTTTACAGAGGTCATTACAAGTTGTTGGCTTTGGGAGGCCTCGCCTTTTCTACGATTGTTCATTGACTCAACAGCTTTGTCAATATTGTAATTGATTGAAGAAAGTTCTTTATTAACAATTTGTTTAATTGCCATCTGACGCTTACTTAGTGCATGTAATGAATCAGCAATCATATCCATGTCGTCCTGAAGGTTTTTTTGTTCTTCGATAGTTGAGACATATTTTGGATCATTGGTGCTCATTTCTGTATATCTGCCCATTAAATCTTCCTGGTCGAAGGAGACTTGCAGGAGGTTTTCAAGTATTTCCCTTAAAGTCTCTATGTCTTCACCCATCTCCTCCTCTTGCATCTCCTCCATCATTTGCTGCAAACCTTCTGATAATTCCTGCATTTTTTGTGACGCACCCTTCTGGCTTTCTGAGGCTTTAGAGTTTTGTTGTTTATCTAAACTTTCCGAACTTTCCTGCATGTCCTCTTCAATATCCTGTTCTTCGGAATCCGTGTTATCCATATCGTTCGGATCCGCAAGTTCTTCATTTTTCTTTTCCAGGTCGTCAAGATCCTTCCTCAATTCATCAAATTCCTTATTAAGTTGATCTTGCTTTTCTTTCAATTCTTCGCTCGCTTCTTCATTTCCCTCATTCTGTTTGGTCTCTTCCGACAGTTCATCCTGTTTTTCAGCCAGTTCCTGTAATTTGTCAATTGTTTCCTGGAGTTTTTGTTCGAATTCGAGTTGTTTGAACAGCTCAAGATTTCTATCAAGCTCTTTTTCAAGATCTTCACTATTCATTTTCATCTCTTCCATCATTTCATTCACCTTGTCCTTGTCCAGCTCGTCAAGTAGTTTCTGGATTTCCTCCATCATTTCCTTCATCTCATCAGTAAGCAAGTCCTCCATCATTTTTTGGAGCTCTTCATGCTTACGCAATAGTTCCTCATCAACCTCTTTATATTGCTCTTCATTCCTTAGCTTTTGATCATTCACTTTCTGTAGGTTGTCAATCTTTTTCTGTATCGACATCTGACGGTTCAACAAATCCTGCAATTGCTGTTTTTCTTGCCACGAAAATGTTTTCTTCTCAAACAGCTTTTTACTCATATCATCAATATCTTTCTGGAGCAATTGCAAATCCTTTAAGGCGCCTTCCATATCATCTTTGATTTGTTCGCTGGCAGCTTCTGACTTTTCTTCGAGCTCCTCAAAAGAAGGTGCTTTAAAGATCATTTTTTGTGAGCGCGAAGATTTACTCCCGTTGATGGCATCATTGTCCCAAACTTCAAAAAAGTATTCTACTTCATCGCCAGCTTGCATATTTAGTGAGGCTAAATCGAAAAAATGGAAAAACTGCTGCTGAATAGATTGCTTGGCAATTTTTAGTGTTTGCGATTGATATTTCGTGGATGATGTTTTGTTGGGATTATTACTGTATCTGTGAAAGAAAACAAGGCTTTTGAAACCATAATCATCCTTAACAAAACCTCTGAAATAAAGACGGTTATCGTAAATAGAATCAGAGAACTCTTCAATACTAATTGATGGATAGACATCTGGAATTATGCTAATTGAAAAAAGCAATGAATCGGTGTTTTTGAGATATTCATTTTGGATGCTGATGGAGTAGGCCTGGCTTTTAAAAAACTGGTTTGCAAAAGCAAATTCATTTGACTTGTCCTGAGCCAAAGCAAACAAACTGTCGTTAAATTGCATATTCATTTGGCTGGCATCCCTGGTTTGGAAATTCCATTTTACTTTGGTACCTTCAGGGATAATCAAATCACCAGTGTTATCAAGCACCTCATCCTGTCTTCCAATATAGTCAGGATAATCAAGCTCAGTCGTAAAACTTAAAACAATGGGCTTTGGCAGTACATTGATTGTATATTCTTTTGAAGAAAACTTTCCGGCCTCAAAATTAAAATCCAAATCTTTTTGGAGATTTCTGAAAGTGTGTGTGTAAAGTACATTATTGATTTTTCTCATCCGCTGAGGTGTTCCATCGCGCTTAATAAAAACCTGATCTGGAACACTTTCACCTTCAATTTTTACCTTTACTGTAAAGTCATCCTGTTGAATTGCAGTTAATTTTGAGTTTTCTAAAACGAATATAAAAGGAGCTTCACGTTCGAAATTTTCGCTGTGCTGAATAATCCTGTTTGTTGGTTCAGTAATGATGCTTGGGGAGGCAAGTAATAAAATCAATACCACTAAAACCGGAGGAATTGCATATTTCAGATACTTTCTATTCGTATTAAAATCGATGGCTTTGCTAAATGGAACTGGTTTTAGTTGTGCAACCCGCTGGTCAATACTGGCATTAATTAAATCAGTGTTATCAAACGAACTATCGCTTAACTCTTTTAATTGCAATGTGTTGAGAAGTCGATCCTGAACATCGGTAAAATGCATTCCAATAATATTGGCAGCTTGTCGGTGAGAGATAAGTTTTCCTATCCTGAAAATCTTAAATAAGGGGACAAGAATTAGCTTGAAAAGAATTAATGCACTGACAACCAAGTATAAATAGAATATTATTGTTCTTTCAACTGTGCCCAGGTAAGCGAAGTACTCCAGCAGAGTCATAGAAAGGTAAAATACAATCAATGCAGCAATACTATAAATTACACCTTTTATTATCTGGTTTTTATAATATTTCCTGATAAAAGCATCAAGCTTTCGTATGAGTATTTGATAATTGTCGGCCATAGATTGATTTCCTAAAAAGGGATAAAATGCTGATTATTCAACAAGTCAAAACGGCAGCAAGCCCTTAATATTTCAAATTGTGGGCACAAAGGTATGAATAAGCAGAAGGAATTGGTTTCAAAGATTTTCTCCCGGCAAATTTATTAGAATTATACCTTATAAGGTAGAGTAACTAATCAGTCAATAAAAAAACTTAATCAAACTGTTCATCCCCTACGGGGAATCCCATATTTCTCATACTATTGGGCTTGCTACAATACTAAATCACCTACGGCGAATTCCACGTAGTGGATTCAGCATTGTAGTTTAAATTGAGACAACACCTCATTATTCCCCGTAGGGGATTAACTGATTGGTTACATGCAGAGTTATTCCTTGCTATCTGGAAACAACAATTTTGTTTGCAGTTTGTTTGCGGTTTCCACTAACAGGATCATCATAATTAACAAAAAAGAAATAGATGCCTTTTGGAACTTGCCCCGGAACCCAATCCAATTCAGTTTGTTCATTGTTATGTAAGAAGGTCCCAAAATCGTGCAAAACCTTACCTGAAACATCACAAATTGAGCAATTAAATTCTGCCAAATAAGGCGACTCGATAGTAATATGGGTTTGATTACTGCAAGGATTTGGAAATATTGAAACGTGCAGTTGGTCGATTTTACTTATTTCGTTAATACCTACAAGACTAAAGAATTCACCAAGGTAATGTTCCGATGGTTCAATCATGTAGGCAGGAATTCCAATTTGAGCAAAGGAAAAGCGAATTTTATCGTTTTGTGGAAGGTATTGAATGGTCTGCAAATTAGTGGTCACACCAGCAGTTTTCAAAACGTTCCAATTTCTGGTTTTGCTCATTTGATTTGAAGCTTCAATAGAATCGGAAATCTTTTTGTAGCGATAACAATAAGTTGAAGATTTTAATAAGCGAAAGTGATTTGTTGATACAAGGTTATCGCCAAACCCTTGTGGGTTTTGTTCAACAGTTCTGATGGTATCACCATAACTATTATGAATTTCGAGAATTTCGACAGGCGGATCAAAATAGGAGGGACCAGCAGTGTTGACAATGTAGGTGCTGGCCACATTGTGGGCACGCACGGCATCGCTAACATCGCGAGGCGTACAAATGCCATCTCCATTGTAATCTTCCATTTCAAGGCCATTTCGTTGGGCCAAATTTACCGGATAAAAGGAATCTCCTACAGGATTGGAATAATAGTTGCCCATATTCTGGAAAGTTGCAATACCCGATTCGTTAAATCCTGACAAAGCACCAATCAATCCCACAAAACCAAATGAAACCCATCGCTGTTCATCCGGTCCACCAGGAGCCCAAACAACAATCAGTGCATTTTCTATCAAAATTGGGTCATTGTCCCAATCCAAATTACGGCAGATTACAGTTTTTCCTACCATTTCAGGATCATTTAAAGTAGCCTCACCAAAGCTAGCCATATCGGAGCAGCCCGGGCCTTTGTTGTTCCATGATTTTGCAAAAGCCGTAAAATCAGGGATTGAATTGGCGATCAACACATCTTTGTAAGTCAGGTTATCGTTTAATGTTGGAGAATACAAACTTATTCCCGCATCTTCAATCCCTTCAATCATCCCCTGGGCAATATCAATGTATTTATCGTCAACAATAAATTTTGTATCAAATATTTGACGGGCTTGTGCATAGCTATTTGCACCCCCAAAAGTATTGATGATTACATAGTTTTCGAAAAGATCCATAATACGCTCACCTAAAAATAGGCCATAATTATAGCCATTTCCGTAGTGATCGGCCCTGAGCCAAAGCACCAGCTCACCTCCAATTCGCGTAGTATCTGCAGAGACAATTGGGTTGGAGAAAGTGTTGAGCGTAAATAAACCAAGGAACAAAAGGAGCGACAGCTTTTTCATAGTGGTTGATTTTTATTTGTTTACAAATTTAGTTAAAAATGTTTGATGTGTTTTTGCCAGTGAAATTCATAACGGGGATTCATAAGCGATGGTTGTATATCTTTGCACGCTAAAATTTCAAGATGGAAAATAAAAAAGTAAGAGTAAGATTTGCCCCCAGTCCAACCGGTCCATTGCACATTGGTGGTGTACGTACAGCATTGTACAATTATTTATTTGCAAAAAAGAACAATGGTTCTTTCATCCTTAGGATTGAAGATACCGACCAGAACCGCTATGTGCCGGGTGCTGAAGCCTATATTATTGAAGCTTTGAAGTGGAGTGGAATCCAATACGATGAAGGCCCTGATGTACCGGGTGGATATGGCCCTTATCGACAGTCCGACAGAAAGGAGATTTACAGAAAGTACGCCGATCAATTGGTTGCAGAGGGCAATGCATATTATGCTTTTGATACTGCCGAAGAACTGAATGCCATGCGTGAGCACTTAAAGGCCGAAGGCTCCATTAGTCAGCAATACGACGCATCAACCCGTGGAACAATGAAGAATTCGTTGACCATAAGTACGGACGAACTTAAGCAAAAGTTAGATAGCGGCGAGCCTTATGTAATCAGGACAAAAATTCCAGAAAACGAAGAAATCGTCGTTAACGACATGATCAGGGGTAGGGTAGAGGTGCAGTCTTCACAATTGGACGATAAGGTACTTTTTAAATCTGATGGTATGCCCACCTATCACCTGGCTAACATTGTTGACGATCATTTGATGGAAATCTCCCATGTAATCCGTGGCGAGGAATGGTTACCTTCTGCACCTTTGCATATGCTTTTGTATCGTTTTTTGGGTTGGGAAACTCCACAGTTTGCACACCTTCCACTCCTGCTTAAACCTGATGGAAACGGAAAACTCAGCAAACGTGATGGCGACCGTTTGGGATTTCCTGTCTTTCCATTGCAATGGAAAGATCCGAAATCAGGAGATATTTCAAGTGGATATCGTGAATCGGGCTATTTCAAGGAAGCCTTTATCAATATGCTTGCATTTTTGGGTTGGAATCCGGGAACTGAGCAGGAAATTTTTTCATTGCTAGAATTTACAGATCACTTTACAATTGATAGGGTAGGGAAGTCGGGGTCGAAGTTTGACGCTGAGAAAGCCAAATGGTTCAACCATAAATATCTTATCGAAAAAACGGATGATGAACTGGCAAGTTTGTTTGGAGAAGTACTCGCTGAAAAAGGTCTTAACCCTCACAGGAAGCTGGTAATAAAAGTAGTTGGCCTGATTAAGGAGAGGGCGAATTTCGTTGCAGATTTTTGGGCACAATCGAGTTTCTTTTTTGTAGCGCCCACCGAGTATGATACTAAAATTGTTAAGAAACGCTGGAAGGAAAGCACGCCAGAAATGATGGCCAAATTAAAAGATGTTATTGCTAATGTTGATGATTTCAAAGCAGATAACATTAAATCAAGTATCATTTCATTTTTGGAAGCCAACGAAATTGGTATGGGTGCGGCAATGAATGCACTCAGGCTGGTACTGGTGGGTGGAGGCTTTGGCCCAGATTTGATGCAGATTTGCGAAGTTCTTGGAAAGGAAGAAGTGATTCGCAGGGTTGATTCTGGAATAACAAATATTAAGAGATGAGTCCATTCTGAAAAATCTGGTAGCGAAAAATTGCCACAAAAACACCAAGACACAAAAATCCACAAAAGACCGAAAACATATCAATAAGTTTTAGTGAAATTTCGTGAT
>Ga0208900_1000601_pt1 | contig 22249 bp, 19 predicted proteins | sample AntAceMetag02UKK_FD_184763 | JGI IMG/M metagenome (GOLD analysis project Ga0208900, IMG submission 184763) | Saline lake microbial communities from Ace Lake, Antarctica - Antarctic Ace Lake Metagenome 02UKK (SPAdes) (version 2) | ecosystem: Environmental > Aquatic > Non-marine Saline and... | reverse complement strand
AAACCAGCCACAACGAAAAACGAAAGTCCTTTAATTTTAGCACGTTGCTGAGACTTTCATATAAACATACATGGCAGTCACCACTGCCACAACGAAAAATGAAAGTCCTTTAATTATAGCACGTTGCTGAGACTTTCTTATAAAAATAATATAACATGGAGGAAAAAACCGATGAAAAATAAAACAACCCGGATCATTTTACCGCTTATGCTGGTGATTCTGTGTTTTCTGAATGATCCTGCAAAGGCCGATGAAAAGGAGACCGTGTACGATGCCGGTGAGATCCAGGTAACAGCCCAGGACAGCACCGAAACCATTTTGTACCTTCCTGAAAAGAACATCATTGATGTTACGACATATGAGTCCACATCCATGGTTCAGAATATCAGCGACATCGTCAGAGACCAGGTTATCATCGATTTCCAGGGCGGGTCTGATCTTTTTCCCGACGATGACACCCTGTTTCTGAGGGGCTTCAGCAGCGAGCGTTTTACGACCGCCCTGAACGGAACCACCCTTAGAAAAACCGGGGGAAGAAAATCAAGTCATATTGTGGATTATGCCCTGCTGCCCCCTTTTCTCATGGAAAGTATTGAGATTCTGCCCGGTCCCCACTCCTGTCTGTATCCGGGTAAAAGCATCGGCGGCGTGCTGAATCTGGTGACAAAGGCCCCCCAAACGCATGAATCATTAAAACCCACCATCAATTTATCCACGGGATTTTCATCCTATGGTACCCAAAACCACAGCCTCAGTGTGGAAGGCGGGTATGAGACCTTCACCTATGATGTGGGAATCCAGAAATATGCAACAGACGGCTACCTTCGAAACAACGCTGCCGACATTGATACGGTTTTCAGCCGTCTGGGTTATATCACTCCTTCCAATGGCTATATTACATTGAGCGCCTCCTACACGGACGCCGATCGGGAAACTCCCATTAATAATAATCCCGATGATCCAGATACGAACTATGACAATGATTACCCCGTGGTTTCCACTTCAGCCTTCAACCAGTGGGCCGACCCCACCTGGGATAAAATCGCCACCTCATACCGCATGGATGCCAATCTTCCATCGGAATTTGGAAACTGGAAGGCCAGTGCTTTTTACAGTGAAGAAAACCGGAATCGGCAATATTATGACTGGGTCAATACCAAGGATCATTCCCTGGGTATTGGTGATGCTTCCTGGGATACCAAATGGAAACAGCAGGGCGGAAAAATCCAAAATGAATTTGCCCTTGCCATGGGTCATATCACCACCCTTGGCATGGAACTGGAACAATGCTTTGACGGTTACGGTGACACCGCAGTGTGGACTGCGGCCCACGATTATGAAAAACGCATAGACATCCTGTCTGGTTTTGCCCAGCACCAATGGCAGGTGATTCCGTCTCTGACTCTGACGGCAGGAATGCGATATGAAACCGTGGATATTCGTGTGGGCAATTATTCCACCACCTCAGGGGCCATCTTTATAACGGATCAGCCCCTGTGGATTGATCGCAATTTTGACGGGTGGCTGCCCAAATCCTGGATCAACTATGAACTGGATGAATGGGCACCATGCCTTAGAGACACCTCGCTGTCCCTGGGGGTCAGTCGAATCTGGCGGGCACCGGATTACCATGGAGATTACAATCCCCAGGGAAAGCCCGCCGGAGCATGGTTAGACCCGGAACACGGTATGGGATGTGATGTGGTTCTTTCCAGACGGATACTCGATGATGTTACCATGAAGCTCAATTACGCCTGGTACAACATAAAAGATTATATTGCCACTAACAGTGCCTTTGCCCAATACACTCCCAGCAGCACCAATTCAGTGACACCAGGACTTGAGTACAAGGACTATAAAATCAATCTTGACAGGGTGGTTCGCCACGGCATTGAGTTGCAGTTCAGTGGTCACCTGACAGACACCCTTTCGTTCATGGCCGGATATGCCTGGCAAAAGTTTGAAAACAAAGGAGATGAGCCCGCCGGTGAAACCGAGCTTGACAACAGGGCAAAAAATCGTATCAATGCGGGCTTTACCTGGCGTTTTCTGGAAAACACCTCTCTTATTGTTGATTATGAATTCCAGGATGAACAGGTCATTGAACAATCCGAAGAGGTGGCACCAGATGAATGGACCTTTGAGTCGGTTCCCGTTGATGCCTATCATAGGGTGGATCTTGCCGTGTCCCAGGTTCTGTTTAAAAAGTGGGGGACGTTGTCCGACGGCACCCTGAAAGTATACGCTGGAAATATTTTTAATGAAACCTATGAGGATGCAGACGGTTATCCGGCAACGGACAGAACCCTTGGTATTGGTTTCAGTGTGAGTATGTAGCCTACTTCCCATATCCGAAAGTCAGGTCATTTATGAAAGAATAAAATGGAGAATTTTAAAAATGAAGCGCTGTTTTAAGAAATGTATGTTGGTAACTCTTATTTTCATGATTGCAGTGGTACAGGCAAATGCAGCAAAACCCGATCTGAAACAGATGATCAAACAAGGCATGGAACAGATCCATGTTGAAAAGAATGCGCCGGATCTGCTGGTGGTGACAAATGCACCCTATCTCAGGACAGGCAACACCTTTGGTATTGAAAAGGTTCTCTTGCTGGAGCAGATGACAGGCTGCACAACCGGAGGACAGAACCTGCTGTTCTTCCAAAGACCCCAGACAAATCCTTTGAGCATCACTTTGTTCAATAAAAGCACCTCTGACGCTGCCATCATCACATGGAGCGATGAAAAAAAAATAAAGGAAACAATAAATCTGTCCCTGTCAAATGTTTCAGAAAAATCCTTCTGGAAGAATCAAAATCGTTTTGTCTGTGCTCCTGATCTTTTCACCATCTCCACTATTTCAGGTTCCTGGGCACTTGGTGCACCATATGATTATTTTAAGTGCGCCGAACTGCACAACCATATCTGCCCCGGCGTAACCTCGGGATATCTCATGGCAAGGATGATTCAGAGGGACTATCCACTGAAAAAAGGAGAGAAATACACCATTATCTCCTGCCCTGTGTGGTGCAAGGAGGATGCGTTCATGACCATGCTTGATACCACACCCGGCAAAGGAGGCATGATCGTAAAAAAATTAACAAAGGCCCAGAAAGAAAAGATTTCCATTGATAATCCTGCTGCCATTGTGCTCATTACCGACAAAAAGACCAAGATCGGAAGCGGCATTGCCTTTTCTTTTGATTTTGACAAAGTCCGGGCACTTGTTTCAAAGGAGAGTGCCAAACCCGCCATGACCTTTGCCCTGTTGAAATATCTGGATCAGCCTGAAAAGTTTGTAACGGTTGCTGAGAAATTTACAGTGAATGAGGATCTGTACGAAAAAATGGTTACGGCAGGCTCCAATCCCTATGAACTGGTCGGGTTAACCAGATAACACACCAGCGTACCCGATACGCCGGAAAAATGATTTTAAATATTCCTGGCGGCTGCGCTGCCAGGGATACAGTGCTGGCTTTATCCAGCAATTATTAAAGGGTAAAAAAAAGGTCTCTTCTCCTTCCAGGCGGGTGGTCATGAACACCTCGTACTGGCTCACGGCAAAGTGAACCAGGGCACCCCGCTTAAAGGTTAACAGGGGTTCCGGGTTTTTGGTGGCGGGGTCAATGGGAAACCGGGTGGTCTTATACTGGTGGATGGCGTTATGCACCGCCTGTTTGAATTCTGATTTCAGCTCCAGGGTTGCCACGGGCAATCCATTGACAAAGAGCACCAGGTCGATGCGCCATTTCTTTGCTTTGGTTCCGGTTTCGGCAAGATGGGCTGCGGTGGCCCAGGGGCTGTACACCAGTTCCGGCACCACCCGTAAACGATTTTTTTCATACCGCGCCAGGGTATCTGGGTTGAGATCATGTTCGGGCTTGAACTGGCACAGGCTAAAACGGGTGCCCCGGTCACGCAGTTCATGGCGCAGTACCCCCAGGGTGCCAAAGGTGTGCATTTCTTTGTTGGTGGCGTTGGGGTTGGCTTTGTTCAGCTGGTTTGCCACACGCTCTAAAAACTTTTGCTCGGGATTGTTGGGGTATAATTTGCGGTATTTTTGCCACTGGGTGTTTTGGGTGTCTTTAACAAATCCCAGGAGATCTTCTTCGTACAGAGCCAGCTTGCGATTATATTTTTCCGGGGTGCCCAGGAGCCAGCCATTGGCCACCAACTGTTCGATCATTTCGTTTTGAAAGACGATTTCTTTTGATTTGTTATCCATAAGATTGGCCGTTTATTTGAACAGATTAATATTTTTGAACCGCTTTTATTTTTAAATAGATGCTGGCTTCATCTGGCATCTTATTCATCGCTTGTTGATGCTGTCAGTATATGGAACAATGCTATGTTTATGTAGTAGTTAGAACGACCAATTTTTTCTTTTTGTAAAAAACCGTCATCACTCAATGTGTCAAGATATTTGGTTGCAGTAAGGCGTGATACCTTGAGAGCCTTTTCCAAAAAATCAATCTTAGTGTAAGGATGATAAAACAGGTTATTGATCAAATCCTGGCTGTAAAATTTATATTCAGCCCGGATGCGGTGTTTGTAATCCATCAGGGCAGAAGAGATGAGATGAACTACATTAATAGTTTGCCGTGATGTTTGTTCCACCCCTTCCAGCATATAAAGAATCCATTCCTGCCATGAACCGGAATCCCGAACCCCCTGGAGAAGGCGGTAATAATCACTTTTTGTCCCTACAATATACCGGCTTAAATAAAGAATCGGTATATCCAGAAGCTCTTTTAAAACCAGGTACAGAACATTGATAATGCGCCCTGTACGTCCATTACCATCGTAAAAGGGGTGTATGCTTTCAAATTGATAATGGATAATCGCCATTTTAACCAGAGGATCAACATCAAAAAAAGAATCATCATTGATCACCCGTTCCAAATTACTCATAAGACGAACAATAGCATCATGGCTTTGGGGCGGAGTGTAGACCGTTTCTCCTGTTTGCTCATTTTTCAACTCGGTACCTGGTAAACGACGAAAACCAGCCCTGTTTTTTTCAAGCTCACTCTGAATTTGTATAACATGGTTATTGGTAAGCAGATTTTTTTTTCTTACCAGTTCAAATCCTGTTTTGAGGGCTACAACATATTGGCTAACTTCCTTGGTTGCTATGTTTGTCGTGTATTCAGGAAATAACCTTTCCTTAAACAGATCATCATGGGTTGTAATGATATTCTCAATGGCTGAACTGTCCTTGGCTTCCTGGATGGACAGGGTATTAATGATAATTTCCTGATTGGGAATAGATGCTGAAATACCTTTGAGTTCAGCCAGATAACGATGGGCACGGGCTGCTTTTCTCAGTACCTCTTTGGTTTCGAGGTCTTCATGTGGAGGAAGCTCTTTCAAATCAAAGTACATTTTTTTCTCCTTCACATGTATAGAAAAATCCATTTTTTATACATGTAAGAGGGGATATGCATAAAAAAAGAGTTTTTGTATACATATCCATTTTTTACTAAATCAACGCCATTTTTTTTAAGCCTTGAAACTTTGTTGGCGGCGTTGGGATTGGCGTTGTTCAGTTGGTTTGCCACACGCTCTAAAAACTTTTGCTCGGGATTGTTGGGGTATAATTTGCGGTATTTTTGCCACTCGGTGTCTTGGGTGTCTTGAACAAATCCCAGCAGATCATCAGGATACAAGGCAAGTTCACGATTGTATCTTTCAGGGGTACCCAGGAGCCAGCCATTAGCGACCAATTGCTCGATCATTTCATTTTGAAAGACGATTTCTTTAGATTTGTTGTCCATGCAGTCTCTCTTTTTTTGATTTCAGGATGACCCATGCCGGGCAAATTGCACATGTGCCGAGAACGCTGTCATGCTCACAGAAAACATTTGTTTCAGCGAATCATCAATGTAAATAAAGTTTTTAAGGTGCTCCAGCTCAATTGTCTACGCACTGCGTAGACAATCTTTTTTTCGGAAAAAGTCTCCGCACTGCGGAGACCGAAATCATAGATATTAACTATTTGATATTTTGAGTAATCCATGGAAAGCTGTCCATCGCCACTTTTAGTGTCCTTTACTTTTATTCCCTGCTGAGTAATAGACAAAATGTTGAATCCAAGCTTTCCAGCAATCCTTTTTCTGACTCGAAATAAATTTTTAAACTTCTTAAGGTTCCAATGCACTGGGATTTCACAAATCCATGAAATATTAGAATTCCGTTCTTCAGGATACTCTTTATATCTACCCGTCATTATGAATGCACCTCATTAAGAAGCTCCATAATCTCAGCGCTCACCTTATCCAGATCAGCATCTATCTTTGCCAGATCCCGGGGCGGCTGATACACATAAAAATGCCGATTAAAGGCGATTTCATACCCCACAATACCAATCTCCTGATCTATGGCATCTCTTTTATCCGCATTTATCCAGGCTTCCGGCACATGGGGCAGAACTTCCTTGGTAAAATAGGCTTCGTTGATTTCGTTCACTGATTTTAAGGGATCAAGGGGAACGTTTTCATTATCCCGCAGATCGCCATCGGGTTTATATTCAACCACCTTGCCATTCTTCTCAAACAGCCCGTAAACAGGATCAGCTTTGGCTTTTTTATGGATCTTTTTTATCACTTTTTTGGCATCCGGGTTTTTCCAGGACACGGCAGCAATGATCTGTTTCTTTTCTTTGGCATCCAACTTAACGCCTGTGGCTTTGACGGCCGCATCATAACCGTTCATATCATCATGTTGTTTTTTGCCAATGGCCTGTTGGAGTTCTCTTGCTTTCAGCAGGATGTCTCGCTGAAATAACCAAGTTTTGCTGTCCAGCAACGTTTTGATCTGTTTCTCTTTCAGGGCCTTGAAGTCGGTTTTCATGGTTTTTCGGATATCTGCTTCATGTTTTTTTAATATCCCATATGCCTGGCAACCCTGGTCTGTCCACGCCTGCCCATATTCCACATATATCCATTTCATGGCCGCATTTAAGGGCTTGGGGGCAAAACGCAGTTTACCGATACGCTCATCACTGAACTGATAGGATTCACACAGGGGACGTTCAATGGTGATGCGGCGATAACCAAATTCATAATGGTTAAAAATCTTGCTGGCAAATGTTTTGGGGGCTGCTGCTTTGGGGTTTTCCAATTGACGGCCACGATTGCTTTTCTGTTCCAAGGGTTTATCCAGCTCCCGGGCATCAATGATCTCAAAATTACCGGCACAGCGGGTAATGGTGGCAATGTCATCGTCATCCATGACATTTCGTTTGGAACCCAGAGATTTTCGCATCTTGCCACAAAGATGAACCCCGTTGATCAGCTGCACCTTGCCCTTGCGCTCTTGGGATTTTTTGTTGGACAATATCCACACATAGGTGGAGATGCCGGTGTTGTAAAACATGTCCGTGGGCAGGGCCACAATGCTTTCCAACAGATCCGCTTCCAGAATATAGCGACGGATCTGTGATTCCCCGGAGCCTGCACCGCCGGTGAACAGAGGAGAGCCGTTGAGAATGATGCCGATACGGCCACCCCCCTGGGATGCATCCCTTAATTTGCTGATCAAATGCAGCAGGAACAGCAGCGACCCGTCGGACACCCTGGGCAGGCCCGGACCAAAGCGACCGTCAAAGCCCTTGAGCTGGTGCTCGTCTTTTATATCTGCTTCTATTTTTTTCCAATCAACTCCAAAAGGGGGATTGGATAACATGTAATCAAATTTATCGGCATAGAGCTGATCCCCTGAAAGGGTGTTGCCAAGTTTTATATTGGTAACGTCCTGGCCTTTGATCAGCATGTCAGCTTTACAGATGGCGTAGCTTTCGGGATTAAGTTCCTGGCCAAAGGCCCGCATCACCGCCTGGGGATTGAGTTCCCGCACATATTTCATGCCGGAAGATAAAAATCCCCCAGTGCCTGCCGTGGGATCGTAGATGGTGCGGATAATACCCGCTTTGTTCAGGGCGTCATCATCTTCGATGAACACAAGGGAGGTGGTGAGGCGGACAATATCCCGGGGGGTGAAGTGCTCTCCTGCGGTTTCGTTGGAGGATTCAGCAAAGCGGCGGATCAGCTCTTCAAACACTAGGCCCATTTCATAATTGGAAACAGCCTTTTGGCTCAGATCGGTTTTTCTGACCTTTTGAATTACCTTATATAAAAGGTTGGCATCGTTGAGCTGGCCTATGAACTCGGCAAAGTTGAAGTGTTCAAATATCTGTCGGCCATCCTTGGAAAATCCCTGGATATAGGATTCCAAGTTATCTTTGATGCCGGATTCCCCCAGTTTGGAGAAATCCATTTTGGAGGTGTTAAAAAATGATAACCCATTGGTGGCCCGGAGCAGGAGTTTCTCTTCTGCTTCTTCGGGAAGGTTCAATTTTTGGATTTTTTCATGTTTGGCCAGCACCGCCTCCTTGGAGTTTTCCAGCACTCCTTCCAAACGGCGCAGGAGGGTAAAGGGCAGGATGATCCGGCCATACTGGCTTTGTTTGAAGTCTCCGCGCAGCAGGTCGGCCAGGGACCAGATATAGGCAGCAAGATTGTTAGTTCGTTGATTCATATATTGCGTATTCCAATGATTGTTTTGTTGTGCCTTTAAAAGCCGTACGTTGTTTTCCAATGAAATCGAAGGTATGCCGGAGGGCGTTTTATGTCAAGGAAAAGTAAAGTAAGTATTTTAACAATGCGGACGAGACGTCCGCATATTTACTTCGTTGTGGGCAGATCCGGATCAAAACATGGTCTGCCCGTGTCAGTTATTTCGGATTCATTCTTTACGCATAGAAAAGCCATATCCATTTTAAGGTATGAATCACAATTATCAATTGGATTATTTAATAAGCATATGACATTAAAAATAGAATTCAAATGAACCATAGCTCATATAAGGAGGCGTGAAACACCATGAAAAGAAATTTTTTTTCCACCCGATGGGGTATCATCTGTGTAGGTGCTATCATCGGCATTTTGGCTGCACTTTTACAAAAATTGGGGAATCCCGGCAACATGGGGATCTGTGTCGCCTGTTTTGAACGTGATATAGCGGGTGCCCTGGGCCTGCATCGTGCAGGTGTGGTTCAGTATATTCGTCCTGAAATCATTGGTTTTGTTATGGGTTCACTCATCGCCGCCTATGCCTTTAAAGAATTCAAACCACGCTGCGGATCTGCACCTGTTGTAAGATTTGCCCTGGGAATATTTGCCATGATCGGTGCCCTTGTGTTTTTGGGATGCCCATGGCGGGCAATACTACGTCTGGCTGGTGGTGACGGCAATGCCATTGTGGGAGTTCTGGGGTTGGCCTTTGGCATTTGGATCGGCACGCTGTTTTTAAAAAATGGATACAATCTGGGAAGAACTCAGCCCACCCTTATTGGTTCAGGATGGGTACTTCCGCTGACTATGCTGGGATTGCTGGCACTGGTTTTGATTTATCCCCAAATAGATGGGCAAGACAAGAGTGGCGTACTATTTTACAGTCTAAAAGGGCCTGGAGCCATGCATGCTCCTCTACTAATTGCGTTGGCCATCGGTCTGGGTATCGGTTTTATAGCCCAGCGGAGCCGGTTCTGCACCATGGGAGCGCTGCGGGATCTCATTTTGTTTGGACAGATTCATCTGTTGTCCGGTTTTCTTGCATTATTAATATTTGCACTGATCACCAATGTGATTCTGGGACAGTTTAATCCCGGATTTGCCGGCCAACCTGTTGCCCACACCATGCATATCTGGAATTTTGCCGGTATGGCACTTGCGGGACTTGCCTTTGCCTTGGCTGGCGGGTGTCCGGGACGTCAATTATTCCTGGCAGGCGAAGGGGACGGAGATGCAGCAGTTTTTGTCTTTGGTATGATCGTGGGTGCTGGAATTGCCCATAATTTTGGCCTGGCAAGTTCTCCCAAAGGCGTGGGCCCCCACGGCATTGCCGCTGTGATTATAGGGTTTGCCTTTTGTCTGTTCATTGGCTTTTCCATGAAAAAAACCATGGGTAAATAGATTCTTTTGCTGTAAACCGGCAAATGAAGAATAACAATTTAAGAGGGAATAAATATGAGTATCACTGTCGATGCAAGGGGACTGTCTTGCCCCCAGCCTGTGCTAATGACCCTGGATGAAATTAAATCCGACAAGGATAATGAAATAATGGTATTAGTGGATAATGAAGCCTCCAAAGAGAATGTGATTCGTGCGGCTGAAAGTCAAAAATGCCGCATCGGAGACATTCAGCAAAGTGGAGATGATTACACCATTCCCATCACCAAGGGGTAATTTATCATTGTTTAAGCTTAACTTTAATTTTTTAAAGAAAAAAGAAGCGTCAACGGTCAGGGAATCCCAGGAAGATCTGGGAATTCTTGTGTTTGAAAACACCAGCGAAGTGATCCAGGCGGAAAATTTTCTTAAATCCCGGGGATGGCATATCCAGGTAAAGGGGCCACCACCCGGTATCCAAAGCGGTTGCGACCTGGTCATCGTGTTTCCATTGATGGAAAAATTGATCATTATGCGTCAGCTCACCGAGGCCGGTCTTCCCCCCATTGAAATGGTGCCGGTGACCGATCCATTGTTAAAGCCGGTGGACCTTTTCCAGGTTAAGGATTTTGGAGATTACCTCATGGTCAGGGCGGCAAATATGAAGTTGACGGTGGGCAAAAATACCGGTTATATTGTGAATATATCCGGTGGAGGGTGTCCAGATGTACCATATCTGGCACAGGAAATGGTGGGAAAACATCTGACCGAGGCCCCCCGGGCCGGAAAAATCGGTCATACCCTGTGTGGGTATGCACTGGAACTTGCTCATCAGGAGATGCTTAAACAAGACCTGATTTTTATTAAAAAATAGCAAAGACTATTCTATTTGAAATTTGATGAAATATTCCAAACTATTTTTTATTTAAAGGTCAGGCCACAGAGAGAAAAAAATAATCAGGAAGTTATTTGTTGTTATAAATAGAGCACTTTGTAGTTTTCTCAGCTCAAACTTTTCTGCTAAATTTGTAACTATCTCAGAGAAACTAAATCGGCTTGCCGATTATTATCCGAAAGGATTTTTAAATGTATTTAGTTTACGTACTATCAAAGTCAGGCAAGCCTTTGATGCCTACGAAAAGATTCGGTAGAGTCAAAGGCTTACTTAAAACAGGCAAAGCAAAAATTGTTAAACACAATCCCTTTACAATTCAATTAACTGATATCTCAACAGAATATACTCAACCTCTTACACTTGGAATAGATGTTGGTACAGAGCACATCGGTGTAGCTGTCGTAAGAAATTATGGCGAGCCTGTTTTTCTTGGGGAACTCGACACCAGAAATAAAGACATCACTGATCTGGTTAAAAAAAGAAAACTCCATAGAATGACCAGACGAAGGCACAACCGAGAGAAGCAAAAAAGAAGAGCCGTTCAATCAGGAACAGTCTTTACAAAAAAAGAGTATCTGATTGTTGGCTGTGAAAAAGTGATTACATGCAAAAAAATTAAACCTGGAATAATCAAGTTCTCAAATAAAAAGAGAACTGAGAAATGGATGACTCCAACTTGCAATCACCTCTTTATTACTCATAAAAATTTTATCAATAAGATATCTGCTATTCTGCCAATAACAAAGGTTGTCATTGAGTATGCTAAATTCGATATTCATAAACTCTCAAACTCGGATATCAAAGGTGTCCAATACCAGAATGGAAGAAAGAAAGGCTATACAAACACTACTGAATACGTCCTATGTCGAGACAAACATACTTGTCAGATGTGCGGCAAGAAAACAGGCCAGATGCATGCTCATCATGTAATCTGGAGAATGAATAACGGCTCAGATACTCCTGAAAATATGATAACAGTTTGCGATCAATGCCATGATAAAGCTCATAAGAAGAATGCATTCAATAAGAAGATATTACTCAAATTTAAAGGACTCAGGAAAAGATTTACGCATCCAACTATTCTAAATTCAATTATGCCAAAGCTTTATGAATGGCTTAAATCCGAATTCTCAACAGTTTTAAAGGCTTACGGCTATGAGATAAAGGATAAAAGACGGAAATTTGATCTTAAAAAAGATCATTGGATGGATGCTTATCTGGTAAGCATCGGAGATATAGTCCCTTCAGAAATTCTGATTAGCCCATTACAGTTCAAGCAATTCAGAAGACACAATAAAGCTAACATTCAGAGACAAGAGGATCGAAAGTATTACTTAGACGGAAAGAAAGTAGCTGTCAATAGAAACAAACGGGCAGGCCAGACGTCTGATAGCTTAAAAGATTTGGTTAAAAAAGAAGGCCAGGCTATTCTCAATAAATTAATTGTTAAATCAGCGACGAGACCCAAACGATCTATAAAACCCTTTGAAATGGGAGATACCGTCAAATATAAAAGCAAACATTATACAGTTAAGGGATTTACTGGCAACTACCTTGGATTTGTGAACCAAAAAAAATACAACAATCTAATGAGTAAAACTAGTATGCTATTAAAAAATCAAGGGATTTGCTGTGTTGGAACATTTTTTAATAAAATTTAATTACTAACAGAATGTTAATGAACAAAAAGGCGTACTATGCTTGCCGTAGTCGGAACCGTACCGGATGGACAATTTCCATTGACTATTGGTCGGATGACCCTAATTGATGACACCCTATGTATTAACGAAAAAAACATTCCTGTAAACCGGGGAACACCAGCCCTTATCGGGGCAGCTATCAAAGCAGGAGAGGTGCTGGGCCTGGACGACATCCACGGCTTTCTTATAGGTGACATTGGGCGTGGCCATGGCAGCCGGGAACTTTATCGACATCTGACGAAACAATTGCCAGAGATGCGTATCAAAACCCTTGTCTTTCATTATCTCCAGCCGGATGTGGACTGGCACAACAAAATTCTTTTTGCAGTGGATACCATGGAAAAAAAACCGGTATTAATTGCCGATGCCGGATTTATGTATGCCGCAAAAATGAGCGGACAGGCTCGTTGTTATGATATGTTTACCCCGGATGTGGGAGAGTTGGCTTTTCTTGCGGATGAGATCGCTCCGCATCCATTTTACACCCGGGGGTTTATTCTCCATGAAGATAACCAGGTGCCGGATCTCATTCGTCGCGCATATGAACATGGCAATGCTGCCAAGCATCTCCTGGTAAAAGGCTGTGTGGATTACGTCACCAATGAAGAACAAATAATCGCCTCCGTGGACAAACCAGTGGCCGAAGCCATGGAGGCCATGGGCGGTACCGGAGATACACTCACCGGTATTGTTTCCGCCCTTGTTGCATCGGGTATGAATCTTTCTGAAGCTGGGGAAACAGCCGCCAGAACCAATCGTCTGGCCGGAGTCTTTGCCCGTCCCACGCCCGCCACCCAGGTGATGGAAATCATCCGGCAGATTCCCAGGGCTTTGACGGAGGTGTTAAAGTCCCCTCATATTAAGGAGTGAGTCCGAAATAATTTTTCCATTTGCGGAGGCGAGGACATATTTAGGACGGGGACAGATTTAAAAATCTGTCCCCTAAACGCTAACCGCACAAATGGGCAACTTATTTAGAACCCATTCATAACACTACAGCGACACTTAGATGCTCACATAAAAAACGTAGGTCATTTTGCCTATGATTAATGCTTATTAATCTCATGAAACATTAATTGGCATACAGTTTTAAGTCAAAGTGTCGCTGTAGTGATAAGGATGTCTAAGAATGAATCAATTTAAGGAAAATCCTGGGAATGAGGATTCCCGCGAACGACTGATTTCTTCAGAAATGACGGTATTGGACACGGTCTCTACCTGGAAAGAGACCCAGGCGGTTTTTAAGCGCTATGATGCCCTTGCCGGGGAATGTATCTGCTGTAATGCCCTCTTTGAATCCATCCAGGACATGGTAAAAAAGTATGATCTGAATCTGATGACACTCTTGGCGGACCTGGAAGCAGCGGCTATTCAAAGAATATGATATTACGGGGTTAGTCATAAGATGGGCCATTATAGGGGAACTGAATATATGCTATTGTCAACTACCTGTAATTACTATTTTTATTTTTATATCCAAAAGAATTGATTCAAAGTGGCCCATCTTATGACCAACCCCGATATTACTGTTCTGGCGGTGTCTCAGGCCCCATTCATCCAGGTCTGAAACAAAAACAGGGCAGGCACTTCAGTCCAGTAAAAGACTGAAAGCACTTGCCCTGTAGAGGGGGAAATGGAGATTATTTACCCTGCATCATGGCATCAATATCAGCCTGCACATCCCCAATGGGTTTGATATCAAATTTTTCCACCAGTACGTTAAGCACGGTGGGGGAGACAAAGGCAGGAAGTGTCGGCCCAAGACGGATGCCTTTCACGCCCAGAAAAAGCAGGGCCAGAAGAACCGCCACAGCCTTTTGCTCATACCATCCAATGTCATAGGAAATGGGCAGGTCATTGATATCTTCCAGTTCAAAAACCTCTTTAAGCTTCAGGGCGATGAGGGCAAGGGAGTATGAGTCGTTACACTGTCCCGCATCCAATACCCGGGGAATACCGCCAATATCGCCAAGATTAAGCTTGTTGTAACGATACTTGGCGCAACCTGCGGTGAGGATGATGGTATCTTTCGGCAATTTTTCTGCTACTTCCGTAAAATAACCCCGGTCTTTTTGCCTGCCGTCACAGCCAGCCATGACAATGAAGCGTTTCACAGCACCTGATTTCACCGCATCCACCACCTTGTCCGCCAGATCCATCACCTGGTTATGGGCAAAACCACCCACAATGGTACCGGTTTCAATCTCTGTGGGAGGCGCACATGTTTTGGCCATCTCAATGACCTTGGAAAAATCCTTGGCCTTTCCATCTTCCCGCTCTGCCACATGGGTTAAACCGGGATAGCCCACCACACCTGTGGTGAAGATACGACCCTTATATGTGTTTTTCTTTTTAATGGGAATGATGCAGTTAGTGGTCATGAGGATGGCACCGTTAAAGCTCTCAAATTCCTCATTTTGTTTCCACCAGGAGCTGCCATAATTGCCCTTGAGATGTTCGTATTTTTTAAAGGCAGGGTAATAGTTGGCTGGCAGCATTTCGCCATGGGTGTAGACATCCACCCCTGTGCCTTCAGTCTGTTTTAACAGCTCTTCCATGTCTTTTAAATCATGGCCGCTGATGAGGATACCGGGTTTATCACTTACACCGATGTTGACTTCGGAAATTTCCGGATTGCCATAGGCGGTGGTGTTGGCCTGGTCCAGGGCTGCCATGGTGTTGACAGAGCATTCACCTGCCTTCATCACCATGCCCACCATCTCGTCCACGGAGAGATCTTCCGTGGTGGAGACCAGGGCTTTGATGATAAAATCGTAAATCTCATCCTTTTCAACCCCCAGCACTGCAGCATGGTCGGCATAGGCGGCAACACCCTTAAGACCGATGATCAACAATTCTCGCAGGGATCTGACATCTTCGTTTTCCGTGGCCAGTACGCCCACGGTTTTGGCCTTTTCCTGGTAATCAGATCCGCCAAACCACAGAGCAGACTCATGCATAACTGTTTCTTTGGCCGCTTCCGGGGCCTCGGCAAACATCCCCACAATCTTCTGCCATAATGAGGCCTTGGGCGCACCCGGAGCCAATGCGTCAAACTTTTCCTTCAACTCTTTTTTAAGGCCCAGAGACTGATCGATCCAGTGATTCAAGCTATTGTCGTCAAAGTTGGCATTGGTGATGGTGGTAAACAGAGCCTTGGAGATAAAACGACCCACATCATAGCCCACTTCAGCCCCTTGTGCCTTAAGCCCTTCGGACAAAACAGCGATGCCCTTGAGGTTGTAGATCAGGAGATCCTGAAGATTGGATGTGGTCTCTTCTTTTCCACATACGCCTTTTATGGTACAGCCTTTGCCCTTTGCGGTTTCCTGGCATTGAAAGCAAAACATATTGACACCTCCGTGTAGTTTGGGTTTATTTCTCTTTATGGATCTGAATATACCCTCTGTGAAGTATCATTTCCTTGATCTGGATCAAGTTTGTTTTTTTTTATAAATTGCCACGGGCAGACCTTATTCTGGCCCCGGCCTGCCCACAACGAATATTGGGTCGTAGACGCGGAGCCAAATGATATCATGCCGCCCCCTCCGACGGGCAATGGGCCCGGCCCGGGACTGTTAGACAGCCCAATTGGCCGGTTCCTATTACCCATCGGAGGGGGCTCTGCTGAGGGTGCTTGGACACTTCATTTTCATATAAAAAAATTACCGACAGCAGAACACCGTGAGCTGGCCTAATCGGAATATTTGAAAAAACTTTATTTTGCCCTATCGCCGGGTCTTGAATCTCCCCTCTCCAGCTTCAAGCTGGTCAAGAATCTCCAGATAGGTGGTGTAACGCTCTTGTGAAATTTTTCCCTCCAGAACCAATTTTGACACAGCGCAACCCGGTTCGGTGCGGTGGCGACAGTCCCGGAAACGGCAGGTACTCTCCATGGCCTGTTCAAATCCGGGGAAATACCCGGCAAGATCCTGGGCCGAAATATCCACCAGTCCAAACTCGTTGAACCCAGGGGTGTCCACCAGTTCTCCACCGCTCTTAAGGGTGTGAAGAGTCGAAACCGTGGTGGTATTACATCCTCTGTTCCCCGCTTCAAAAAGTTCCCCCACCCTCAGATCCAGTGCCGGACAAATGGTATTGAGCAAAGAACTTTTGCCCACCCCTGTGATGCCCACAAAAAAACTGCGAAATCCCTGACCCATAAATCCCTGCCCCATGAACGATTCCAGAGCATCAAGTCCCTCCCCTGTGACCGCACTCACCGCAAAAATATCCACAATTCCAGCATAGATGGCGGTGAGTCTGGCAAAAAATTCTTCAGATTTTTCAAGATCTCCTTTATTGATAACCAGCACAGGTATCAGATCCGCCTCCCTTGCGGTGACGATGGCCTGGTCAATATAGCCGGGGGTGGGCGAAGGCAACTGGGCCACCACCACACAAAGCACATCCAGGTTTGCACCAACAATTCGAACGCTGCCTCGGGAATCCCTTCTACGCAGCTCTGTTCTGCGTGGCAATCGTGTGAGGCGGTGATCCTGCACGACCACGTTGTCACCTACCACATGGCCTGCACGCCTTTTAATCTTCACCATCCGCCTTTCTCCGGATTCAAACAAAATATCCACGGCAATACCGTGGTGGGCGACAATGACACCCTTCTGATCCGGCGCTGAAGAGGACGTCTCCTTTTTCTTGCCTTCTGCAATATTTTTTTTCTTAATTTTCAAACGTTATTCTCCGTCCTGATATTAATTTCGGGGCGTTATGATGACATTGGTAAAGTTGGGACAAACTCTGGCTTCTCCGGTTTAGGAATGAGTCCGAAATAACTTTTCCATTTCGGGAGGCGGGACAGATTTAAAAATTTGTCCCCTAATCGCACAAATAGGCAACTTATTTAAAACTCATTCATTAGATTCTTATCTCTGATTTTCGTGTTATTTTGGCAAAAGAATAAGAAATCTTTTTTGGTTCTGGCTTGTCCAGGTTAGGGGTTTTGTCACAACATGATGGCCCACCCACCACAATTGGCAAACCAACGGGGTTTGCAATTATGATGGGTACCCAAAATTGTGATCAAACCCGCAAGCCCAATGATGTTTGTGCTTTTAACAGGGAAAAAACAGGCAACGCCTCTTTTATTCCCTTTAACTGAGCAAGACCAATTCCATGGACTGGCCACAACCCTTGTATCCTTTTTTTGGTTTCTTCACCGATGAGAATATCGCCCCCCCTGGCATAATCCGATAACCGAGCGGCAATATTGGTCACTGATCCGGTGGCAGTATAGGTCATACGCGTATCAAGAGACCCTTCAAACCGGGTCATTCCCACCAGGGCAGAACCAGAATTAATACCGATATTCACATCAATGGGTGGCATATCGGATTCTAAGGATTGATTGAGAGCCCGGTTCCGGTCCATAATTTCAAATGCCGCTTTTACAGCGTTGATGGCATTGGACTTTGCATCGTGATTTTTAAAGATAATCATGAGCCCATCCCCGGCCGTTTCATTGATATCACCATGGGAACGATGGATGGGATCCACAAAGCTGGAAAACATCCTTTCAATAATGGCATTGACTTTGATTTCTGGAAGGCTGGCACTGAGCTTTGTATATCCTTCCAGATCCAGAAACAACACCGATACATCCTTTCGTTCTTTTTCCCGGGTCAAAAGCTCTGGATTTTTGTCCACCATATGGCGAACAGATTCTGGGACAAAGGGGGATAAATTGGTCAACATCCGGCTGATGCGAATTTTTTCCTGGGTCATCTCCCATTGCTGTTTGGCATTTAATATTATGGTACCCAGAATATCAGCAAAATCGCGTATAAGAAAAAAATCCCGCCGGGTATACCGGGTGAACGGCTGAATCACCACACTGATGATTGCCAGCACACGCTTTTCCACAAAAACAGGCATGGCATATTCCGGCCCCACAGCCACAAGACTCTTGTCCAGGCGCTGGACAGGTTCACTGTGCGAGACCACCACCGCCTTTTTCTGATCAATGGCTTTTTTCACCGCTGGCCGCTCCCGTTTACAGGACTGGCAGTTTACAGGGGTTTCATACAAGGCACATTGCAGGGGACTGGTATATTGATCTGCTTTGGGATCCAGCAAAAGGATGCAAATTTCCATGGCGTTGGGGATAATACGCCGGAGTTCCTCCCTTACTTTTTCTACGATCTCATGAACCTCCATAAGAGGGGCCAGAGTTTGTATTAAATTTTTCTGAACATGGAACCGTTCTTTATAATATTTATCGTGCTCCAATTTTTACCCCTATGCTGATGTTTTTAAACCAATAGCCCATTATTTGGGGATACCCCCTTATATTTTTTACCTACAATATCATCAGAAGCTAAAAAAGGACAGACCCCATTAATCTCTTTTGATCTCCCTCGTGATCTTCCTCGCATTGCTCTTGGTTCTAACTCACATTGTGCATTTATCCTCGATGAGATAGAAGCATTTCATTGATATGGGTCAAGTTTTTTTTTACAATCCCGTGGTAATTTATATGAAAGAGTAGGTCTGTCTAATAGTCTTTCATACTTCGTTATGGGCAGAACCGAATTAAAATAAGATCTGCCCGTGGCAGTTTATAAGAAAGTCTCACCAGCATGCTGGAATTAAAGGGCTTTCATTTTTCGTTGTGGCTGGTGGTTACAGCCATGTATGTTTATTAGAAAATAAAACTTCCGGGCAACCTCAGCAGAGCCGCCCCCCCCGAGGGGTAATAGGAACCGGCCAATTGGGCCGTCTACGGTTCCGGGCCGGGCCCATTGCCCCTCGGGGGGGCGGCGGCATGATATCATTTGGCTCCGCGTCTACGACCCAATATTCGTTGTGGCCGGCAGGACATGCCCGTTCATATGAAAGAGTAGTTATGTCTAACATTCTTTCAAGCTTCATTGTGGGCAGGCCGGGGCCAGAATACGGTCTGCCCGTGGCAGTTATAAAGAAATAAAAAAAAGATTGTTCCAGGGCTTACCCTTGGTTGTCTGATCACAATAGCAGCAGGAGTTAAAAATGATAGAGAATATCAACACATCACACAGCAGCCCATCTGATCCTTCTGGGTTTATAAGCATAAGACGACGAATCCAGATTCTTTTTCTCATCATCACGCTCTTTATGGGCACACTGTTTTACCAGTTTGTTGCCCAACTGGAATCCGGTGCAGTGCCAACAATAACAAGGCCCCCCGGAGTGGAAGCCTTCCTTCCCATAAGTGCTTTGGTGAGTTTTAAACACCTTTTAATCACCGGAAAAATAAATGATATTCATCCATCGGCACTAATCTTGTTTCTCATCATATGCACCACGGCCCTTGTGGCAAAAAAAAGCTTTTGCAGCTGGATTTGCCCCGTAGGTTTGTTGTCAGATGGCCTGACAAAACTCCACAAGTTTCTATTTAAAAAATCCCTGAAACTGCCCAAGTGGGTGGATCTTCCCCTGCGAAGCATCAAATACGTCATTGCCGGATTCTTTCTCTGGAGTATTTTTTTTAAAATGCCCGCAAATGCCCTTGAACAGTTCATCCAAAGCCCATACAATACCTTTGCGGACATTAAAATGCTGAAACTATTTACAGAGATCTCCACCACATCCCTCTGGGTGATCACGGTACTGGTGGCATTATCCATCCTCATCCGCAATTTCTGGTGCCGTTATCTTTGCCCCTATGGTGCAATACTGGGAATCCTTGGGAGGTTCAGTCTGGGAAATATTCGGCGGAATGAAAGTAACTGTATCCAATGTGGAAAATGTGAAGCGGTGTGTCCGGGCAATATATCCATCCTGGAAAAGGCAACAATCCACTCCCTGGAATGCTCTGCATGCCAGAGATGCGTTGAAACCTGCCCCAGTAAGGATGCCATTGGTTTTTCTCTGTTTTCCGGGAAAATCCCCTTGAATCAGAAAAAAATAGCTCTGATTCTCCTTCTACTTTTCACTGTGGGAATCTCCACTGCCAGACTCACTGGGCACTGGCACAACAAAGTTCCCATGGAGGCGTATAGACAATATGTATTGCCAAAGCCCCTGCCCAGCATGTCTATGTCACCTGGTAAAATAAGCCCGGAGCAGATGGAAAGGATGATAAAAAAAATGCGAGCATTACAGGCAGCGCAATCGGAAACCCCATGAATATTAAAACAGCCAACACCATTTTATATTGCAACAAGTGGAAAGAGACGGTGGCATTTTACGTCCTGGATCTAAAATTGACGGTACTCCTGGATAAAAAATGGTTTATGGAACTCAAACTCACCGAGTCAGCCCGGTTGAGCATTGCCGATGCCGCAAAAACTTCCATTAAAAGCAGCAATGGAAGGGGAATCACAATCAGCATGGCCGTGGATGATATTGAACAGACACGCCTCACCCTTTTAAAAAGGAATTTGGCCCCCACAAACATTAAATCATGCTGGGGCTCCAGCGTGTTTTATCTGTATGACCCCGAGGGCAACAGGCTTGAATTTTGGTCATGATTGAGTAGCAGCGGCGGGGGTCTGTTTAGTGCTGTGTATAATTCATGCGACCACAATCTATCACGGCAATCATCACCAGGTGATGCTCAACCATGTAGAAAAATAGGGGACAGACCACGTTTTTTTGAGCATTTTGCCAAAAAATCGACATGCTTTATCAGCCCATTATCACCTGTTGATTTATGTGGGGGGCACCGGCATGATTCCCCCAAAAGCGTACACTACTTTTAATGAAATATAACCGCTACTCAAAAATAGAGACACTGGGGGGAAAAAACGTGGTCTGTCCCCTATTTACTCTGTCCTGAAACTATTCTTTTGATCACCCCCCATTTTGTTCACAGCCTGTGAATAGACCTGTGAATAGATCCATTTCCCTCATACCAATGCCCATGAAAGATAAAGTGCATACGCAATAAATTTTCATCTGCTGTTGACTCGAATTTTGAAATGGGATTTAATACGCCGATGATTATTCAAGAAACTGGAAAAATAGGTAATGGATTATATGTGGTAGGGTCTGCAGGCGTACCGGTTTACCTTTTAGACGGGCCTGTACCCGTGTTGTTTGATGCCGGGCTGACCGCCGGGGCGTTCTTATATGAAGCCGGGATTAGACAGATTTTGGGGGAACGCGTGCCTGAATATCTGTTTTTAACCCATTCGCACTTTGATCATGTGGGATCGGCGAGCCATTTCAAGGATGTCTGGCCCAATCTTAAAATCGGGGGGGCTGTGCGGTGTTCTGAAGTTTTACAAAAACCCAAGGCAATTCAACTGATACGGGATTTAAACGTTGAAGGTGTAAAGCTTATTAAGGACTCAGGTTTGGAACCTGTTAACGAGAAGGGGTTTGAATCCTTTAAATTGGACATCCTGCTTCAGCCGAACCAGACGATTGATCTTGGGCCTGGGTTGAGTGTGGTGGTCCTGAATACGCCCGGGCACACATGGGATTTTATGAGTTACTGGATTCCTGAAAAAAAGATCCTGGTTGCCTCGGAAGCAGTTGCCACGTCTGAGGCCAAGGGATACCTTCAGCCTGAATTTCTCGTTGATTTTGATGCGTATATTGACTCTTTGAAGGTGCTGAAAAAACTGGATGCTGAAATTTTATGTCTGGGTCATTATTCAGTTTTTACAGGTGAGGATGCTGTGACGCATATCGAAAACTCCTTTCACGCGGCGATGGATTATCTGACCATGACGGAACAATTTCTTGTTCAGGAAAAAGGG
>Ga0208900_1000600_pt1 | contig 22261 bp, 12 predicted proteins | sample AntAceMetag02UKK_FD_184763 | JGI IMG/M metagenome (GOLD analysis project Ga0208900, IMG submission 184763) | Saline lake microbial communities from Ace Lake, Antarctica - Antarctic Ace Lake Metagenome 02UKK (SPAdes) (version 2) | ecosystem: Environmental > Aquatic > Non-marine Saline and... | reverse complement strand
ACTAGGGTGCCCGATAATAAATTCCATGATCCATGCATCATCAACTGGTGAATTATCGCAATAAACCAACTTCAATTCATCAAGGTGCATAATAGGATCTATGTCGCTAACTTGTGTATTGTCAAAGCGAAGTTCTTTGAGTTTGCTCAACCTCGAAAGCACTGAAATATCTTTGACGGCCGTATTTGAAAATTTAAGGGTATTCAAATCAGCCAATTCGCGCAGTGGGCCCAGGTTGTTAATCCCGGTCGCTGAACAAACCAGATTGTTGAGCATTGCCAGGTTTTCGAGTGGTTCGAGGGTTGATATAGCCGTTATGCCCGAAATATCAACACTCTTTATTTTACTTATTTCGTGTAATTCCTCTTTTTTTGGTTTGCTGGTCGAAGAAACATATTCCGAAAAATACCCTTTCCATGCAGCCGGTAATTCATTCCACCAACTTATCAAGGCTACCGATTCGTAAATCACCAGTACCCCTGCATTTTCTTCCATAAAACTGTTGGCCAATTTACGGGTGATCCCTGTCTGGTCGCAATAAATCCTATTAAGTTCGGGCAGGCCCGAGAGTGGCGAAATGTCATAAACCGGCGTATCATCAATGAATAGCAATTGTAGCTTACCCAAATCCTTTAAAGCCTGAAGGCTTTTTACATCTGTGTTGTCGAATTTGAGAAAGTAAATTTCCTTCAGCTTTTTCAAGGGCTCAATATCGTCAACCCTGGTGTTCGAGAAGTCCAGCCGCTCGAGTTTTATCAAATCACTTAATGGGGTAATATCTTTGATGAGGGTAGTTGCACATTCAAGGTCGCTTAACTGAACCAGGCCAATAACAGGGCCAAGGCTGTCAATTCCTGTCTGGTTAAAATGAAGCGTTTCCAACAAATCGAAATTGCTTAATGTGGAAATATCAGTAACTTTAGTATTACTGAAAAACAAATGTTCCATTTCATTTGAATACCTCAGCGGCCCAAGGCTTTTAACATGGGTACCCGAACAATTTAGGTACTGCAAATGTGTAAGGTTGCGCAGTGGCATCAGGTTAGAAATACTTGTATTGCTGCAGTCGAGACGGCGAAGCTTACCAAGCTTTGAAATGGGTTCCAATGAAATTATCCCGGGCTTGGAGCTGATATTGATGGTATCCAGTTCGATGATTTTTTTTAGTTGCTTGTCGAGTAAAGCAGCATTGAGCCAGGTAGTATCATTAAATATAATCTTTAATGTATCTGTTAAAAAGAGGCTCAGGGTGTCCCTGCTCATCCTTTGGTTGGTAAGAAAATCAAGGTGAGCAACAGAATCATTGAAGAAAAGCACATCCTTCATCCTGATGGTATCGGCCAGCGCGATATTGCCACCAAATATTTCTTTCCAGTGCTTTGGAAGATCATTCCACCATTTTCGTAATTCTTCCTTTTCGTTGAGTTTGGTGGTGTAGATACTGGCGATTTTCAGATCCTTTTGTGCATCATTAAGGTTGATTTCGATATAGCGGATCCGGTTGGTATTTAAAGTATCCCCTTCAATTGTAATTCCCTGCAAGTTGCGGTTCATGCGGATTTTAAAAAAAAGCTGGTTCTTTTCATTGATCTCCTGGGTAATTTCTTCAATCCTAAAATCGAAAGCAACCTTCCGGTAAAAAAAATCAATATCCTTCAAGTAAGCTTGTACATCTTTATTGATAGGCACATCACGTTGATCCACAAGATCATCTTCAATTTGGACCTTATCGCTTTCAAAAAACTTAGCATAACTTTCGTTAATGATGATGTCTTTGTCCTTTACCGAAACCTCGGGATCACCAATAGTATTAAAGGTAAACTGAAGAAATGAAACCAGTTGTTCGGCATGTGCCTGGTATTCATCAATTTCATCAGATGAAAGTGTAGTTTGGGCTTTGATAGTGGTAGTTCCTAAAAAGCACACAATTAAGGCAAGCGTCAAAAATCCCAACAAGGTTCCTGACCTACTAAAAATCAAACTATTTATTTTATTTACTATCCACATTTTAGTGCGTCATCATTTAAGCATTGTCGCATTTAATCATTCTCGCATTCAACCTTCATTCCCTAATCCCGATGGTAGATAAACTCCATTAGGGATCCTTTCTGCCCATCTTCCAGTTTAATCAAATTAGAAATCAACCAGCCCCTGTTCATGCCAGGGCGGTTAAATTCGGTAATCTCGAAATACCAGCCGTCAACCTGAAAAAAATGAAACTTCACACCGGAAACATATTGAAACCTTAAAGTATTGTTGTGCAACTCGTAAAGAAAAATCGACAGTTTATCCACTTTATAATCCTGGTAAAAGTAATCTCCGGTATGCATCCCGGAATTAAAAACCTTGTCGAGGTTCATAAAATCCAGCTCATGGCTCAACGGATGTAAAAACCTTGATGGAGAGCCTTCATCCCTGCGGTACATATCTTCAAAGGGTGAATAATAAACGTCCGAAATCACCCATTTTGAGCCCAGGTTTTCTTTTACAAGCTCCATATAAAGGGTTACAAAAGTTTCCTGATTACCCCTTTTAAACTTTACGTAAGTTTCCCCAAACCAATCGCCACCATGAAAATCAAGTAATTTGGGCCCGTCAATACTGCATACATCATTAATAAATGCCCTTTTCAAGGATTCAGCGATGGATGTATTTTCGCCATCAAAAAGAGCGGAAATGAACTTTTTCCGTTTATTAGCATCCCGGTAATTGGGATCCTTATAAGACAGCTTTTTGCCCTTAATATCTTCCTCGCCATTAAACCTCCTGATAAACTGAGTTACCTGCTTGGTTTCAGCATAAAACGATTTCACATCACTTTCCATGCTCCGATTATCCATCGCCTGCTGATCGATATCCTGCGCCATTACTTGTGAAACAGACAACAAGAGTGCTAAAACAATGATTTTTACAATTTGCATGTTTTAATTTTTACTTAAACAATAGTTTGATTGTGAAGTAAAGTTTTGCGATGTTTGAGTATATGTAAAAAATCCGTCACCAACTCAAAGCAATGATTGTTTGGAGTGTGACGGATAGATTATTTTATTGTGTTAAACAGGATAATTATGGTTTTGTTTCAACCACCCTAACGTCGCCCAAAAGAACGTCCCAGAACCCAATTACCCTTCCACCAATTTGGGTTTGCTTGCGTTCAACATATACAGTGATGTCTTTTTTAGTGGTATCAACATATTTCAGCTTATCACCACTTCGGCCTTCAAAACGCTGATAAATTGTAATTACACCAACATAGCGGCCATCAGGCTGACGCTCGAGGTCGCTGATGTATTCGATATTAAACCATTCTATTTTAACTTCGTCGTAATTAAGGGCCATTAATCTCTCGAGGTAAGTGCGAATATCATAATACTTAACTTCGGGCTTCGCAGTTGACGAAACCCCCATTTGGGCTCCATCGGAAAAAAGTTCCATGGCACGTTCGATCACCCGGTTTGCCTCTGACCATGGCGTTTTTTTGTCACCTATAATTGTGATATACTTACTAAGGTCACGCACTTTTTCCAATGCCAGGCTATCAATAGCCATCTTGCGTTCGGGGCTGATGTTTTCCTGTGCAAAAACAGAAACACCAAAAAGTGGCAATAAAACCGCCAATATAATTATTTTAATGCTTTTCATGGATTTACTTTTTAATGAGTTCTAATTCTGCTATTTTTCCATTCTGGTTGAATACCACGTTATAAATTTCATTCAAGTTTTTTCCCTGGTCTTTCAGGTAATCAAGGTATTTTTTAATAGTGGTGGGACGGTCGTAATCCTTTAGGCTGCCTTCCATATGAACAATAACTAACACAGGAACATCCGGAGATGCAAAGAATTTTAGTGCTTCTGCGATATAGGGATCGGCCATTGCCATCGACTTGCTTGTTGACACAGCATCAAAATAAACTTCAAGGTCTCCGTATTTGTTTTCCTGTTCAAGTCGCTCCCGCTCTTCTTGTTCAAGGCGCTCACGGATAAGCAATTCTTCAGCCTGTAAATCAGCAAGCCTAGCTTCAGCAGTTGCAATTAATTTGTCCACTTCCGGGTCCTCCAGGTTCAAAGCTTTAACCGCCGAAACAATGTCTTCCTTTTTAGCAATTGTCATGCTTCCCTGATCGTTGATTACACTTAATAAATCCTGCTTGGCCTGCTCTATTGTTGCCAATCGTTCGGCAACTGCTGCCTGCGCAGCGAGTTTCTTTTTACTGGTACAACCCGAAAATCCTACAGCAACTATACCTGCAAACATCAACAGGAAAAGTTTGAACATCAGATTGCGATTGATGGTTTTTTGCATTTCAAAAATTATTTAATGATTTGATATCTAAAAATTAAAGGTGTCAAAAATAAAAATTCAATAGCTGTAACGCATTTGATCGTGTTTAATTTTATTCAGGACTTATAAACACAGGAAAAAGAAAGCGGGGGCAAAACCCGTTAAACCGGCAGGTAAGGTTAAAATCAAGAACAGAATATTAGCCCCCTCTACTATAAATTAGGTGTCATATTTTCCGACAGCCATTAGAATCCACTTTATTTGTATTCAAATTTTTGAAAAATGAATGATAATAGAGATGGGGAAATATTGCTCCCTGATGAAATAGTTAGCGGTAAGATTTATTTGATAAGAGGTACTAAGGTAATGCTTGATAAAGATTTAGCCGAGTTATATGGCGTTTTGACAGGTAATTTAAACAAAGCTGTAAAAAGGAATATCAAGCGTTTTCCCGGCGATTTCATGTTTCAGTTAACTAAGCGGGAATTCGAGAACTTGATATTCCAAATTGGAATATCAAGTTGGGGTGAAACCTATGATACAGAAAATCATATTAGGTGCAATAAGTTTTAAGGTCGCAAATTGCGACCTTAAAAGAATTAATGATAAATTAGCACCAAATTTTTTAAGAATATGAGTAATAAAATAGCAATCCCTGACGAAATAATAAAAGAGAAAATATATGCAATACGGAGTAAAAAAGTTATGTTAGACAGGGATTTAGCAGAACTTTACGAAGTAGAAACCAAACGGCTGAAAGAGCAGGTAAGAAGGAATACAGACCGTTTCCCTGAAGATTTTATGATAGAGCTAACCGATGAAGAATACCAGGAACTAAAAGAATTAACAGGAAAGCAAAGTCGTGGGCGGCACTCAAAGTACCCGCCTTTTGCATTTACAGAACACGGTGTATTGATGCTTGCAAGTATTTTAAATAGCGAAAGGGCAATCAAAATCAACATCCAGATTGTAAGGGTATTTAATCAAATGAGAACATAGTTGCTTACACATCAAGAGATTTTTAGTAAGTTAGAAGAATTAGAAAAAAAAGGAGTGGAAAGAGACGATAAAATCATGTTGGTTTTTGAATATATCAAACAATTTGAAGAAGCCAAACAACAAGAACTGGAGCAAAAAAACAGGAATCGGATAGGTTTTAAATCACTGGAAAATGAATAAAACCAACAAACCCCAAAGACAAATAAAAATGATGCCGGGGAAACAAATAGTTTCCTGAACACCATTTTTTAGACTTACTAATTCGAAAGAAAAATATTCTATCCCCTTACAATCCCATCTTTTTCTTTAAACTTTTTGGTACGGTATTTTTGTTCACCATTATGTCGATGGTTTTGTACCTAACAAAGGCTTCGGAAGCATAGAAGAACCCATCATAAAGATGCCCTTCGGTTCCCCATGAATTTTTAATGATGTAATATTTGTTGCCATTCTGATCTTTTGCCAAACCCACTATTTCCATTCCATGATCATCAGTTGTGGTGTAGTTATCATAAGCTTGCTGGCGCAATTCCTGGGTAATTTCCTTTTCAGAAGCGGGTTCGTCAAAGCTATAGAGTGCGGCACTCCGCTCTTTTGAGGTGAGGTTTTCCCACTTTTCTTTTTCAGTTCCCGAGAGGTCGGGTTTATCTGAATCAGGGACTACGGCAACGCCGTTTTTCCATGAAAAACCTTTTTCGCTAACATCGGCACCCCATGCAACGGTATGTCCTTCATTCAAGGAGTTATCAATAATATTCATCATTTCATCGAGCGGCACATTGTAAATCCCATCAAGCATCCAATTGTCGGGCACTTCAAGGATAAATTTTTCGTAGAAAGGATGGTGCGTGTAAGAGCCAACTTCGATATAATCATCCATATCCAAGCCTAACATATTAGCAAAGGACTGTGGCGTATATTTTTTACCATCGTATTCAAACTCTTCGGGGTAAGGCCCGATATAAACATCAAGCAGCGCATCAAATCCATCGTGCCATACAGGTGTTAATTTCTTGTTTTTGTTTTCGATGACCCCATCAACATATTGCGTAAATACCTTGTCCATTTCACCATGCACGAAATACTCTTCACCAATTACCAATCCATCAAAAGCTTCTTCGGGAACAATCCCATACTTCTTGATTATTTCGGTGACATCGTGAAATGCCCCACCACCACCAAAATTCAGATTTCCGTGAAAACGGACATATTTGTCAGCTTTATCTGAATAGGTATTCCAAATAATGAATGCTTCCGACAGGTCGTATTCACCTTTGCCATTGTTAATCAATTCCGACTCGAGGAAGGCAAGCCCGGAATAGCTCCAACAAGTCCCGGAGCGGTATTGGTTTTTTACCGGGGAACAATCCAAGCGGATTTCTTCGGTAAACTGATAGCCCTCTTTGGCTTCAGCTTTTTCGTCTTTATCCTGGGCAAAGGCAAAATTGCCAGAAATGACCACCATGGCCAGTAGCAAGCTCAAAAATCTTAGTTTATTCATTGTATAATTATTTATTGTTAATTTAATAACAGTGCAAAGGTAGAAAATAAAAAAAAGGCTGCCAAAATTAATCAGCAGCCTTTTTAAATACCAGGATCTTTTTAATCATCCCCTCATTCGTTTCTTCAATTGTCAGTCAATCAATCAAAAAAAATTCAACTTTCTGTCCAGTGATTACAAGTAGTATTAAAACCTAGTTACAAGTTTACAAATTCATCAATTCATCAATTTGTTGTAGTTAATCGGACAGTCGATTCTGGTATTCACTTAACCTAAAAATCCAGTCATCTATGAAAACAAAATACTCACACTTAATAAAAAGTAACGTTTATTTCAAATAACAAGGCTAAACAACAAACGAGTTGATTAAAACTTCACCATTAATATTTCTTGCATTAGATGATGAGTTTAAAAGTTTGTTTAGCATTTCAACCTTCATGGGCTTCATAAGGAAACCAGTAACTGAAGGGTGGTTTTGGGACCGGCGAAAATCAGAAAAGAACTGCGATGATGTAAGTATTACAAGTTGCATCGGATGATCAGTTGATTTTTTAATTTCCTCAAAAAATGAGATGAACCCCCATCCATCATTATCATTCATCGATGTCTCCAATAGTATCAATTCAGGAACCACCGCAGGCCTTTTCTTCATCACTTCCCCCAAATAATCGACAGCATCATTTACACTGCTGACAGATTTTATATTTTCCCTCTTCGTAAATTGCTTTAGTTTGAGTTCGGTCAACAAAACGCTGAACTGGTCATCATCAATGATGAGTACCTTTTTTCCTTTTATCTGATTTGTTTCAGCGTTCATAATTTCAAAATGTCTGATGCAAAAGTATTACTGATTAGACAACTGGGTATCACGCAAAAAACGTATTTTTAAAAATAGGTGAATTTACCTAATAGCTTGCAAAAACACTTATTTTACAATCCTGGCAGACAAAGGTCTAATAAAGTGCATTTGCTCAAACTTTGTGGATCAATTCCCGCATTGCAGCAAGTATATCCGTTTTATCAGCATTTACCTGCAAATAATTTGAAGCACCGGCTGCAATTAGTGGTTTGATGAATTCAGCCTCACTGTAAATATGAAGGGCTAATATGCTGGTGCTTGGGCAAAGCTCATGAATCTGCCGGATAAAAAGCCTGCTGTCACGGTTAAATGAAGACAAATCAATAATCACCATGTGTGAAGCTTTGATCCGCTCAATCCCTTCCTGACATAACTTAGCTTCAGGATTTATTTGAACAGAAGCCTGGCCAAACTCTTCCAAAAGAATTTCACCAAACGCACTATTTATCGATGTATTTGAACCTAGAATAACCACAAGACGTATGCTTCAAATAATAGAAATAAACGTAATTGAAAAAATATGCTGCAAAGCTATAACATAGTCGTATAAGTGCAAATAGGCGATTATACCCGAATGAGTAGGCAAAATCACCTAATTGTGTAAATATTGTGCCGATATCGGAAGTGGAATTTTGCAAAAAACTTTTTAATTATCGCAAAACCTGAACCTACTGATAAAGGGCGGTAAATAAAAAAAGTGCTATATAAACACTTTTCGGAGTAAGCCCAAGATTATTGTTAAATGGCAATAAGTCTATAGTTAATAGCCTGAAAATCACATGGAGTTATGCATGACATCAATATATAATAAGCCTAACCATACCTTACCAGCCCCTTGCCCTATCCTTCAGGATACAAGTTACTTTCGATAGCATATTTTACAAGGCCGGCAGTATTTCTTGAGCCGGTTTTTTCGAGAAGGTTTCTACGGTGGGCATCAACTGTTCTTACGCTGATAAATAATTTATCGGCGATTTCCTGATTTGTAAATTCCTTAACTATGTACCCCAACACATCTTTTTCGCGGCTGGTTATTGGTATGCGTTCTCCTGATATTTTACTAACATGGGATTTCTTTTTAACCATGTTCATCATGATGATGTTTTTCACTTCATCGCTAAAATAATTTTCGCCCGATACAACTGTTTTTATGGCATCAAGCAATTCACTCTTACCCGAAGTTTTTAAAATATACCCTCCGGCACCGGCAGCAATCATATTTTTAATGTGCTCTTGTTCATTGAGCATAGTAAGGGCCAATATTTTTACTGAAGGGTAAGTTTTAGCAACTACACGCGAACACTCAATACCATTCATCACAGGCATGTTAATATCAACTATCATTATATCGGGCGTGAGTTCGGTTAACTTTTCAAGGGCATGCTTCCCGTTTTCAGCTTCACCTATAACCTCAATGTCGATTTCGTCCTGCAATAGGACCTTTATCCCATCCCTGACAATTTTATGATCGTCAACAAGCAAGACTTTTATTTTTTTAGCTGTGTCCATGATGGATTAAATTGGTATTTCAATTGTAATGGAGGCACCTCTTTGCGGCAAAGTATCAAGGTTAAAAGTGCCCGACATGGTAACTACCCTGTTAAAAATGCTTTTAAGGCCCATGCCTTTTCCGGCAATTTCGATGCTGGACTTATCAAAGCCAATCCCATTATCTTCAAAGGTATAAATAATTTCTTGTTTGTGCAATACCAGTTGTATGTCAACTTCAGTCGCGTGTGAATGTTTGATGAGGTTATTTATGGCCTCTTGGGTTATCCTGTATAGGTTTAGTTCGATTTGCCGGTTCAAACGGCCATCACCCAAATTTTCATAAAATTTAACATTTATCCCGGTTGATTTTTCAATTTGGTTGAATAATGAAGTGAGAGAAGGGATCAGGCCAAAATCATCGATGGCTTTTGGCATCAGGTTGTGTGCAATATTCCGGCTTTCCTCAATGGCTGATTTCAAAAACTCCAGGCCTCTACAGAATTTAGCGACATCTTTTTCTTTCAGGCTTTGGATTGATTGTTTGAGGCTGTCGAAGTTGAGGCTGGCGGCAGTAAGGTTTTGGCCAAGGCCATCATGGATTTCTATCGATACACGTTTTCTTTCATTGTCTTCACCTTCAATGATTGATTTTAAAACACGCTTTTCGGCTTCTTTTATAGCGGTGATATCGTTAAAAGCGGCAAGAACAGCTTGCTTACCTTCAAACGTGATCATATCATAAATCACTTCTACCAATACAATCTCGCCATTTTTTGAAACCAATTTTGTTTCTTGCGAAACACCCATATTCTTTTCCAATTGAGCCTTCATCTCAGCCTTGGTAAACATAGATAATTCGGGCCTTATGTCCCATGCTTTCATCTTTGAAAACTCTTCTCTTGAATATCCCAACTTATGCTCGAGGGCGAGGTTTACGTCTAAAAAATTGAAATTATCAACACTAAGGATAACCAACGGAACCGGGTTGGTTTGAAACAATAAACGGTACTTTTTTTCCGATTCTTGAAGTTCGATTTGAGCAACAATCCTATCCGTAATATCATACTGACTACCCCATGTCCTTACCAACTTACCCTCTTCAATAATCCCGACTACATTGTTAGAAATATATATTTCATTGCCATCCTTTCCAACTTCTTTGGAAAGCGCCTGCATTATCCGATAATCCGAATTGATAAACTTCTTCATGATTTCGAGATTCTCGGGCACATCATCACCACCATGTAATTGAGATTGTTTTTTTCCTACCAGATCTTCAGCCTTGCTATACCCGTACATTTTAGCGAAAGCATCGTTGCAGGTTGCTACCTTGCCATAGCGGTAGAAATACTGAATTTGCTCTTCCTTGGAAAGCTCAAGGGACATTGGCTCATCCAGTTCAAATAAATAAATTCCTTCGCTCGAATACTTAATAAAACTACTGTATATTTTCACCTGTCTTTGCAATTCCAACTCCAGGTGCTTGGTTTCGGTAACATCCAAATTTGTACCAACAATTCTCTTTGTCTTTCCATGTTCATCCCGTTCCATGATTTTACCCTGGCTTAAAATCCACTTCCAGTTTCCATCAGAATGCTTCATCCTGAATTCTACATTTAATTCCTTTTGCTGATTATTGAAATATTCTAAAAACGCATTATTTACATCTTCCAGATCGTCGGGATGGACCAACCTTTCAAACGACTCTACACTAATAATTTTTATATCATCAAATCCAAGCATTTGACTCCACTGTTCACTCACAATCAATTCTAGTGATTGCGCATCATAATCCCATAAACCAAGGCCGCCACCATCGAGTGCGAGTTCAAGCCTGGCCATGCTATCTTGAAGTGCTTGTTCGGCAAGGACTTTTTCGGTAACATTTTTTGAAGCTCCCAGCACACCTCTCAGCTCACCGTTGTTATCATTCAATATTGTAACGTTGTCCTTAAGGTAGATGATTTCCCCCTTTTTGTTGGTTATTTCTGTATCAAACTCAATGGTACCAATCTTTTCTTTGACCATGTATGTAAACCTCTCCCTATGCTCTTTCAATTGGGTTTTCGTAAGAAATTTTTCGAAATTTTGCCCAATCATGTCTTCGGGTGCGTAGCCATAAATTTTTTTAGACGCTTCGTTGATATACCATATATTGCCCTCTACATCACATGACCAAATTAAATCGTGGGTGGTTTCAACAATTTTTTTGTAACGTTCTTCACTCTCCCTCACAGCCTTTTCAGCAAGCTTGCGATCGGTGATATTTACGTGTGTGCCAACAATCCTGGTAGCTTTTCCATTCTCATCAAAATAGGCCTCAGAACGCGAAAGAACATCAATGAGATGCCCGTTTTTGTGCTTCATTTTAAATTCCATCTCAAATCGATCACGCTTCTTATTGATGAGTTCATCCTGCATCACCCAGGATTTTTTTATGTCTTCTGGGGTAGTAAGTTTTTCCCAAACCGAAAGGTCATTGGGCAACTCATCATCTCTATAACCCAGCATAATTTTCCAAGCCGGAGAAAAGTAGATCTCATTGCTTATTAGATTCCAATCGTAAATCCCATCCTTTGTAGCATTCACTGCCAGGTCGAAACGCTCTCTACTTTCTTTAATAGCCTGCTCCGATTTTCTTCTTTCGGTAATATCAATAAAGCTAATTATTACTTCAATTATTTCCCCCTGACTTCCCAAAACAGGGAATCCATTTACGAGCACCCATACAATGTCCTTATCTTTTGCACGAACAACACCAACCAACATATTTTTAATTGGTTTTTTGCTGCTTACAACCCGATTCACCGGATACTCATCTTGAGCCAATGCCTTGCTATTATCATCCAGGAACTTCCATTCTGGGTCAAGTGCCTGCTTGCCTTTCATTTGCATTTCGTTCAAACCAAGCAATTCAGATGCTCTTGGATTATTTAAGATGATGGAAGTATCGGCGGCATGAACAACAACACCGGCATCCAGGTTGTTTAATAAATCCCGGAGTTTTTGTTCGCTTTCCCGCAGTGCAAATTCTGCCAATTTCCGATCGGTTATTGCTGTGTGCGTTCCTATGAACCGGGTAGGTGTTCCTGTTTCATCCCATTCCACAATCTCACCTCGTCCCTGTATCCACAACCAGTCACCATTTTTTTTCTTGAAACGAAATTCTTCAACAAAACGATCAATATTCCCTTCCAAATGTTGTTGGGCATGCTCCATTACCCTGTCAACATCATCCGGATGAACCCTTTTTTGAAATTCCATAAGGGTGTGGGCAAACTCATTTGGTTCGTAGCCCGCCATCTGGTAATAGCGAGGGTCAAAGTACACACTATTTGTAAGCAGGTTCCAGTCCCACATCCCATCAATGGCAGCTATCAATATTTTGGAAAGGCGGTCTTCGCTTTTTTCGAGCGCATCCATCGCCTGCTTGCGATCAGAGATATCGGTATGCACCCCGACAAGTGCAGTAATTTCACCATCCTTTTTTACAGCATAGGCACGCAAGAGCACGTCCAATTCTTCATTGTCTTTTCCATACATTGAAACTTCGCCACTCCAATCCTTACCAGCCATAATGCTTTCAAATACTTCACGTCCCATTTCTTCGTCAGCATAAATTGATGCAGCAGGATGTTGATTGCCAATATCCCCAAACATTTGGTCGAAAGTCCTGTTCTGGTAATAATGCTTCCCCTCAGGTGTGGCTATTCCAATGGCATCAGATGAGGAACCCAGGGCATACTTAAACGTTTTTATTTCCTCTTCGGCCCTTTTCCTTTCACTTATATCCTTAAATGCAAGGATATTTCCCATATGCTGTCCATCAGTATCGTAAATACGATCGGAATTAATAAACACCTGAACATTTTTTGAACCATCATTAAGCTTCAGGTTTACAGCCTCATCTATATCCATAAGGCTGTTTGGTTTATTAAAAAGCATCCCGGTAATATCGAAGCCTTTGTAATCGTAAAACCTGAGCACTTCAAATAACGATTTTCCTGTTGCCTCCTTCGCCCGCAGCCCAATAATGTTTTCGGCAACTTTATTCATCGAAGTGATAGTGCCTGTTTTATTGGTTGAAATAATCCCTTCACCAATATTTTCGAGTACAACGGATAAGCTGCGCTCGCTTACCAGGAGTTTGTCTTTATAGTCGATGACTTTTTTGAGCTGATTCCAGAAAATGAAAAATATCAACACCGCTGTAAGCAGTATAAAAAACCAGGATTTATACCTTTGGAGCTGCTGCTCGATATGGTAATTTGGTGATACTTGATGCACCACTTCATCTGAAACCAACACCCAGACAAATCCAAAAACAAAAAATATTACAGCAGTTTTTATCGCCCTAAAAAGCAGTTCGCGGTTTTTCATAAGAATAGCTTTTGTAAAAATATCCATAAAAATAGACAATTCAGAATAAGCACCTGAATAATTGGTGAAAAAGTAGTTGGTGATCGGTGATTAGTGATTAGTGAATGGTGAACGGTGATCGGTGATTAGTGAACAGATTACTTTCTCAGCAGGTTCTTTATTTGGTTCAATTTCATGAGTGCCTCCACTGGTGTCAATGTGTCGATGTCGATACTAAGGATGTCGTCTTTGATTTGTAATAACAAAGGGTCGTCCAATTGAATAAAACTAAGTTGGTACTCGTCTTTTTTAGTACGTGACGACTTCAAATTTTTATTTAATTCATTGTTACTGTGAGATTTTTCAAGAATCTGCAACAGCTCTTTGGCTTTATCAATTACCTCACCGGGCATGCCTGCCATACGTGCCACATGGATACCAAAACTATGCTCGGTGCCACCGGGGATTAGTTTACGAAGGAAGATGACTTTGTTTTGGATTTCTTTGATGGAAACATGATAATTCTTTATCCGCTTGAACGAAGAGGCCATTTCATTCAACTCGTGATAGTGGGTAGCAAACAAAACCTTTGGCTTAAACAGCGGATGCCCGTGCAGGTACTGGGCGATCGACCATGCAATTGAAATACCGTCGTAAGTAGAAGTACCGCGTCCAATTTCATCGAGCAAAATCAAACTTCGGTTTGAAACATTATTGAGGATGCTGGCGGTTTCGTTCATCTCAACCATAAAAGTTGACTCACCCGAAGAGATATTATCAGAGGCACCTACACGTGTGAAGATTTTATCTACCAGGCCAATTTTTGCAGATTCGGCAGGCACATAACTTCCCATTTGTGCCATCAATACAATAAGGGCGGTTTGCCTGAGCAATGCTGATTTTCCCGACATATTGGGCCCGGTGATGATGATGATTTGTTGTTTTTTGGTATCCAAAAAAACGTCGTTGGGAATGTATTTCTCACCGGGTGGGAGTTGATACTCGATTACAGGATGCCTCCCATTCTTGATATCAAGATTATATGAGTTATCAATTAGCGGCTTCACATAATTATTTGTTACAGCTATTTCGGCAAAGGACTGTAAACAATCGAGTTTTGCAATAAGTGTAGCATCCAATTGGATAGGCTGCACATATTCAATAATATCAGCCACCAGTTCTTCATAGAGCCTGGTTTCCAATTCAAGGATTTTTTCCTCAGCACCCAATATTTTATCTTCAAATTCCTTGAGTTCGGCGGTAATATAGCGTTCAGAATTTACCAAAGTCTGTTTTCTGTCCCATTCTTCGGGTACCTTGTCCTTGTGGGCGTTGGTAACTTCCAGGTAGTACCCGAACACGTTGTTGAAACTTATCTTTAATGAGGGGATCCCAGTCCTTTCAATCTCGCGCCGCCTAACCTGCTCCAGGTAATCTTTGGTTGAATACAACAATTGCCTGTATTCGTCCAGTTGCCCGGATACACCCTCCCTGATAACGTTTCCCTTGACAATCATCACTGGTGGCTCAGGATTGATTTCTTGTTCAATTTTGTTTCTTATCAGCAAGCAAGGATTAAGTTGGTCGGCTATAAGTTTAAGTGATTCCGAATCGGATCCCTGGCAAATATTTTTGATTTGTTCAACCGCATGCAACCCACGTACTATCTGGATCATCTCACGGGGATTGATACGCGCCACAGCAACTTTCGAGATTAACCTTTCAAGGTCGCCAATGGATTTAATTAGTTGATGGATTTTGGTTTTCACTTCATCATTTGCTATCAGGTATTGAACCACTGCCAGTCTTTCTTCGATGGGCTTAATCACCTTCAGTGGAAGCGAAATCCATTTTCTCATCATCCGCGACCCCATGGGTGAAATTGTTTGGTCAACAACATCCAACAGCGTAGAAGCATTTTCGTTGGGCGAAAAAAGCAGTTCAAGGTTTCGGATGGTAAACTTATCGAGCCAGACATGCTTTTCCTCTTCAATCCGCGAAATCTTACAGATATGGCCAATTTTATCGTGGTGGGTCTCCGCCAGGTAATGCAAGGCTGCACCTGCTGCAATCGTTCCATTCACCATGCGCTCAACACCAAACCCTTTCAAGGTTTTAGTATTGAAATGTTTCAGCAATAAGTCCGACGAAAAGTCTTCGGTAAACACCCAATCATCAAAGGTTGCCACATAAAATTTGTCACCAAACTCTTCGAGGAACTGCCGCCGTTTGCTTTTTTGGATGATGACCTCGCTGGGCATAAAACTCTGTAAAAGTTTGTCGATGTATTCGGTCGAACCCTGGGCTACATAAAACTCACCGGTTGAAACATCCAGAAAAGAGATTCCTGAATTTTTAGGAAGAAGATGAATGCTAGCCAAAAAATTGTTCTCCCGGTTTTCCAAGACCTTGTCGTTGTATGAGACCCCGGGAGTAACCAGTTCGGTCACACCTCGTTTCACAATTTTTTTGGTCATCTTGGGGTCTTCAAGCTGGTCGCATATTGCAACTCTCATCCCGGCCCTGACCAATTTAGGAAGGTAGGTATCCAATGAATGGTGTGGGAATCCTGCCAGATCAACAAATGATGCAGCCCCATTGGCCCGTTTGGTTAAAACAATGCCAAGTATGCCAGATGCTTTAACGGCATCTTCACCAAAAGTCTCATAAAAATCACCCACCCTGAACAGCAACAAGGCATCAGGGTATTTTGCCTTGATGGTATTGTACTGCTTCATCAGGGGCGTTTCAACTATTTTCTTTTTTATATTCTGGCTCAAGGCAAATTTTTTTTGAGCAAAATTAAGATAAATATAAATATGCGGGGTTTAGTCAGGGCTTGACTTAAAGTCAAACCCTGACTTTCGAGTATCCGTAGGACTTTGAAATGTCAAAAAGAGACTCTCCAAGTTTTAACGGTTCCATGCCCGGGGATTTTGGAAAGTTACGCCCCGACCCAAAAGTCACCCGGTGAATCCTGCTTGAACAATCGCTTAGCCGCTTGTAGGGATTGAATTACTCCCGGAAGTAATTCACCGGGTGACTCGACATTCCATCGTTCACCGGCTGGCGAACATGGAATCGTCAGATACTGCTTGAAATTTCTACTTTTGCAACCAATCAGATAAAATACTTAAATGCGAAAACTTGCCAATAGCGAACTTAACAGAACAAGTGTTCAGGAATACAAGCAAATTAAAAAGCACCCGATAGCAGTTGTACTCGATAATATCAGGAGCCTCAATAACGTAGGTTCAGTATTCAGGACCAGCGATGCATTTTTAGTGGAGAAAATTTATTTATGTGGGATTACCGCCACACCACCCCATCGCGAAATACAAAAATCTGCCTTAGGTGCCACCGATTCAGTTGATTGGGAATACTTTTCAAATACAGTTGATGCTGTGGGTCAACTTAAGGCAGAAGGCTACACAATTTATTCCATCGAGCAGGTGGATGAAAGCATAAAGATGGATCACTTATCAATTTCACAAGCAGATAAAATAGCACTTGTTTTTGGCCATGAGGTAAAAGGCGTTTCAGAGGAGGTAATTGCCCTATCGGATCATTGCATTGAGATTGAACAATATGGCACTAAACATTCGCTGAATATTTCGGTGTGTGCAGGGATTGTAATCTGGGAGGTTTTCAATAAATTTGAGATGTTCGGACAATAATTAGGTTTTTTCTAAATAATGTCCTATTTTTGCATTAATCTGGTGATTTTAAAATAATTATACTATTGTTTTAATCAAAGTCCGGAAATATCGAATCAGAATAAAGCTTTTTTGTTAAAAAAATTAAATAGACTTTTATGATTGTTACTATATTTGCAGCCTTAAAAGTCAAAGAATTACTAAATAAATAATGATATACAAAATGAAACAGAAATTTACCATTTTAAAAATTGCAAGTTTTATCTTGCTGGTTGTCGCCATTACAAGTTGTAATGGGTTAAAAAAGATGGCCAAGAATTACGATGATGTTAAGTATCAAGTAATCCCCGAAGTCCTGGAAACTCATGCCGGACAAGTTGAAGTTACTGTTAACGCAGAATTTCCACCAAAATTTTTCAACAAGAAAGCTGCAACGTATTTTGCCCCTGAATTGACTTATGAGGGTGGCAAAACAGTACTTAGCCCTAAATTGATTAAGGGTGAAAAAGTAGATGGTGAAGGATATACCATTAATTATGAAACCGGGACTACAATCCGCTACACCGAAACCTTTGATTATATTCCAGAAATGATGGCTTCGGAATTAATGGTTACCCCAATTGCTTTCCTCCCAAAAACGGAGCTTGCAGAAGGCATGACCCTCGAAGAGGCCAAAGCAGCAAACAAAGCCATCGATTTGGGTTACACTAAACTTGCTGATGGGGTAATTTTTACATCGCAGCGCATTGAAATGGAAAATGAAGTTCGCGAAACCATTGAAGTTGGCGAAGAAGTTATTGAAATGGACAATCAGGGTAACATCCTGTTTGATTTGTATGACATTCAATTTGAAAGGACATATGAATTGCTTTCTACAGCTCCTCATGGTTATGAAAAAGTGACTATTATTTCGGAAGGTGCCAACGTTTATTATCCAAAGAACAGGTATAACTTTAACGCTAACCTGGAAATGAACAAGAAAACTGATGTAAATGCTGGTCTTGATAAGCTATATGACTTCGTTCGCCAGGGATGGGAGATTAAAGACATTGCAATCAATGGTTGGGCTTCACCTGAAGGTGAAGAGACCTTTAATGATGGCCTCTCAGAAAACAGGGCAAATACCGCCCAGAAAATCCTGAACCGTTCATTTGCTAAAATAGCCAAGGAGAAAGGAACAAAAGTAACTTTCACTAATCCTAAAAAAGACATCAATTATCAATTGGTTGGACATGGCCCAGATTGGAATGGCTTCTTGTCGAAAGTTGAAAGTTCATCTATCAGGGATAAGAGCCCAATACTAAATGTTGTAAGGTCAACTAATCCTACTCAAAAGGAAGAAAAAATCAGGGAGATGATTGACATTTATCCCGAACTTGAAAAGGATATCCTTCCTACCCTGCGTGCTGCAAAAATTACAGTTAGCTGCTTCGAGCCGAAGAAAACTGACCAGGAAATTGCCCGTTTGGCCACAAGCAACCCCAGTGAGTTATCACAGAAGGAATTGCTTTATGCCGCAACACTTACCGAAGACTGGAATACACAGTATAAAATCTATCAGGCAGCTACAACAACATATCCAAAAAGTTGGGAAGCATTTAATAATGCTGGTATGCTTGCAATGAAACTAGGAAAAATAGATGATGCTTCAAGCTATCTGAAAAAGGCTGATAAACTTTCGCCAAACAATGCAATGGTTAATAACAACACCGGTGTTTTATATGCCATGCAAGATGACTTTACAGAAGCAGAAAAGTATCTGAAGAAAGCCAATAAAATGGGTGTTGACAATAACTATAACCTTGGTGTTATCGACATTACCAAAGGTGATTATAGCGGAGCTATGACAAAATTCACTGGCGTGAAATGTGATTACAACGTTGCCCTTGCCCAGGTATTGATGGGCGACAATGCATCTGCTGAAGGAAACCTTGAGTGTGCAAGAAAAAATGGCGCTACTTATTATCTTTTGGCCGTTGTTGGTGCCAGATCAGGTAATGAAGCATTGATGCTCACTAACCTTAAGAAGGCAGTTAAAGCTAAAGCAAAGTATAAGAAATGTGCTTCAATTGACAGGGAGTTTATCAAATACTTTGATAATGAAGATTTTAAAGCGATTATTAAATAATTGCTAAATAACAAATACAAAAAATCCCGTGGTGCATGCCACGGGATTTTTTTTTGAGGTTTTTGGCTTTGCTCCTTTTTCAATAGTTAAATTTAGGATGGCAATCCCCCGAAACTTTTAACCATGTAATTGTAAAATAAACCGCGCCAGAGGTGTAGCCTGTAACTTTGGGGGAATGTTTCATAATCAAAGAAAAAATCTATCGCACCACTACGTGGCGCCATTTTCATTATGGACAATATCTTCCACCAATATTCGGCTCCTATGGAGCTATAGCATGCTTAAATCCTGGTTGTTTAAGATAAGAATGTGATTTGTTGTACGCCCTGTTGTTTTCAACAGAGAATTCCAAACTCTGAACCCCACACTATAGTTCACTTTAGGCACTCCAAACTTTAGTCACTCCAAGTACTCTAGTTCACTTTAGTCACTTTAGCTCACTCCAAACTCTACTCATCCTGCTTATGCAATTCAAATGGATTGTCATTTTTATCATCAAAAGGAATGAGCCTGAACTTGAATTGATAATTTTCCGCTGGTATCTGGTATTGGGGATGTGGGCGGGCACCCCAGCTATCATCCCCGGCAACACCCATTTGTTTTAGGTCGATGGTGAGGCTTATGTTATCCTGTGGAGTAACATCATTCATGTGCCGGTAATTCTTTTTGGTGCCCTGATCGAAATCCTCGATAGGATTATGCAAAACAGAACCAGAAAATAGTGGCAGTCCGTCAATCATTAAGCCAAGTCCAGAATCATCTGTTAGTGTCATCCAGCGCAATTCAGTTTTGTAGCCATTTTCCTGTGGGCGGATGTAAGGATAATATTGTTCAGCAACTGTACTTTCATGCAAATCAACAAAAGCAGAAGTATTTCGGTCGCAATAGTTTTCGTGTGGGCCAAGGCCAAACCAATTCATGTTTTCGTATGATCCGGGAAGCTCACACCTAACTCCAAAACGGGGCAGTTCAGGCCGAAGCATCCGTAAATCAACATAGCTTGCAAACATTTCATTTCCTTTACTTGCACGAATTGTATCGTTGGCCATTTTATCAAAGTTGAAGTAGAGCAAAAGATTTGGTTCTTGTCCGTTGACTGGCTGGGTAAAATAGGAACGCAGTCCATTGCCGTCAATCGCGGTATCCCATAACCTGAATTCATCTATTTTCCCTTCAAATAAGCGCTCACCCTGATGGTATCCGCCGATGTAGCTGATTCCTGAAATATCAAGTGCTGGTGCAGTGCTAAGGTTTATTGTTTGTACCAATTCACCTTCAACATAAAATTTCATCACCTTTTCCATCTGACTGTAAACCACTGAAATAAAATACCAGTTATTTTTAACGAATGGAAAGTCAAACCCAACATAATCGTTTCCTCCAAGGAAAAAGTAGAGTTTCTCATTCCTGAATTCAAAATGCAACCTGCCTTTGCCCCACACATCATTATCCCAAAGGGTATTGTTCCTACCAAAACCTGTGGGAAAAATCAACATTTCGATGGTAAATTCCCCCAACTTTACCATACCGGGGCCATTCATTTCCAACATTGACGGCATCGCATCAAAATCAATTGCATGGCCAAACCCAGGTCGCGATCCTGTTAAAACATCAACATCCGGACGAGGAAGTTCAAGCAATTCCAATTCGTTGTCAACTAAGATAGTACCGACCCCATCAATATGGTACTGCATTTTGTAACGGGCATTTACATCAGGCAAAAAATAGTCCACTCCAATGATGACCTTGTTTGAATCGCTGGCCTCGAAAGTAATACCTTCCAATTCCCTGTTGTAACTTGCTTCTTTCCAAACTTTGCAGCGCTTATCCATACCATTGCCAAAATCATTGTCTGTGGGCGCTCGCCAAAAATTAGGTGTTATCCCCGCAGTCAACATTGTCCTTCCATTATATTCCCAGGAGCTAATCTCGCCTGTACTCTTATCAAAGCTAAGGCTTAAATTATCGTTGGTAACCTCAATTGATTGATCAAGTTCCATTACCAATAATTCGGGTGAACCGGGGAAATTGATTTTCACCGGAGGTTCGTAATTTGGCAGTTCAATTTGTACCGATGCCAAATCATACCCGGCCGGAATCAGACCAGATTCGTAGCGGCTCATTAACTTGAAGTTGACTGCATATTCTGTTTCGGGTTGATAATCAAGCTTCGATAAATCAAGTTCAAACGACATACTTTCCCAGGGTAAAATATCCGGTTGTTCGATGACGCCCTGGTCTAAGATTTTTCCTTCGGATTTGATTTCCCAAACAACATCAAAGCGGTTTAGGCTGATGAAGTCATATTGATTGATAAGATGGAAAATCCCCTTGATGGGGTCGATCGCTTTCACATCAAAATATTGATAGGCATGTTTTACTTCAATCAAACCGGGATGCGGTGTGCGATCAGGAGAAACCAGGCCATTGATACAGAAGTTGCCGTCGCTAAAAACATCTTCGGGTCCATAATCACCACCATAGGTGTAGTAATTATTGCCATCATCATCTGTTTCCAGGAATCCCTGGTCCACCCAATCCCATATGCATCCGCCCTGTAATTGGCTGTATTTTTCTATCACATCCCAGTAATCTTGGAAATTGCCATTGCTGTTGCCCATGGCATGGGAGTATTCGCACATGATGAGAGGCTTATCTTGGGGCTCACTTGCATATTTTTCGATGTAATTTACCGAAGCGTACATGGGGCAGAAAATATCAGTGTTAGATCCCCTCAATGCTCTTTCGTAATGCACCGGACGGGAGAGGTCCCTTGATTTTATCCAATTGTAGCAAGCTGTAAAATTCACGCCATCGCCAGCTTCATTTCCCATGGACCAGATAATGATCGATGGATGATTTTTATCGCGCTCCACCATTCGTTGAACCCGGTCAACATGCGCCAGTTCCCATGCCGGGTCTTTGGCCAGGCTGCGATCGCCGTAGCCCATGCCATGCGATTCGATGTTGGCCTCGTCAATCACGT
>Ga0208900_1000599_pt1 | contig 22273 bp, 21 predicted proteins | sample AntAceMetag02UKK_FD_184763 | JGI IMG/M metagenome (GOLD analysis project Ga0208900, IMG submission 184763) | Saline lake microbial communities from Ace Lake, Antarctica - Antarctic Ace Lake Metagenome 02UKK (SPAdes) (version 2) | ecosystem: Environmental > Aquatic > Non-marine Saline and... | reverse complement strand
CCTTTGCTGACCCGATTCAAGCAGCATTCCCATACCATTTGTAATCTAAAGATATAAATAGAAGGCTAAATTGGGTCTATTTGCCTTGCCAAACACTGCGGATAATCGCTACCCGCACAGGTCGAAAATTTTATGTCAATTACCCCTTCTGAATCAGAGATTTAAAAGGGGGTTGTAAAAGCCCAGGTTGAAAAAAATCTCAATCCCTCTCCAAATCAGTATGTTTTATCAAATTGGCGGGGCAATTGTGACGATGATTCTCATTTTTGTGTCCGACATAACACCATGGGGTTCTCGTATCTCAGATACCAGAATATCCCCGGTATTAGCTGGAATCTTGGTGTCATTCTCTCCTAAAAACCAGCCTTTTCCTTCAAGTACCTGAATGGATAATTCTCCGTCCAGATCATGAGAATGCACAGGAAATGTCACTCCGGCATCAAGGTTAAAATTGATAATTTTAAAAAATTCTGAAGTTTGAACCAAAAAGAATCGCTTCATCGCTCCCGGCTTAAATTCATTTGTTTCGGTAAGTTTTAATACTTTCATTGCCTATCTCCTAAGTTTTAGGTTGATATTGTTCACAATTGGGCAACGTTTTTTCATCCATATCCAGAAGGATGCCTGGAAAATGTTCTGCAGCCTGAACATACATATCTTCATAATAGCTCTATCTGGGTAGCTGTGGCCAGAATGGAACGTCCATGCTCAAGGCTGTCTTCAGAGCCTCATCAATATTGGTGTGAGGCATGACTGCCATTGCAGTCGTCAACAGATTTCCCGGAATTGGCATTTTCAGTCTCCAATTATTTTTTGTGAACCCTGCATGCGAATTTCTTGCTCTTTAAGTTGTTGTATCATCATAATCATTATTTTGCATTTTTTCGGGATCAATTTGATCAATGGAACTGAGTTGGCGTATCTCAGATGATGTATAGCTCTTAAATGCGCCTGTGTTGTAATTTCATTTTGCCAATTGCCCGTCAATTTGGCAAGAGCTATGCCACATTAAATTATCGCCATGGTGATTTAAATATCAAACTTTAAAATAAAATTACTTGATCTAAGTCAATGATTTGATGATTACACTCAGGTATCTATTAAACAGCTAAAGGGAAAAAAAGATAACAAAGCGAATTGACCCTCCTGCCGGTTGTGGCCGCTGTTCTGGTGGTGGGGTACCTGGTCACGCACAAGCCCGGTTCAGATGAATATCATTGTACGTCCCATATTTTTTTCCATTTTTCATATTCTGCAGGACGCAATCTGTAACGGGCAATATTCCCGATATGCAGACTCATCAATTCCGTTTCCACTGCTTCAACAAAACGCTTCTGCTCCTTCAATTCAATTTTTTCAACGGCATTATGCTTTATGAAAGACACGGCTATCTTTTTACTCATAACACCCATCACAACATTATTTACAACATTAAAAATGAGTGCACGGTGGTGAAGCCGGAACGGATCAGGCTCTCCAAGAGAACTGCGTACCGCAGAATAGCGGGTGCAAGAACGTTCATATGCCCATACAAAAACGTCCCTGAGCAGCTCAATTTTATTCAGTTCATATACACCCATCAGACCATCAACATAGGCTTGTTCAGGTACATCAACAAATGAAAGGGGACATAGATTATCTCGAATAAGGGGAATATTTGCAGATAGACGCGAAACCCTCTTGTTTACATCTTCGAAGGGCTGGAGATAGGGCAAATGAACCATTACAAAAAAGGCTTGTTCAAACGTATTTTCAATTGCAGAGGCCTTTTCAAGCACTTCCAGAAAAAACTCTTGTATCAATTGCGGTACTTCCAAAGGAATATAAACTGTCCCGCTTATTCCAACAGGGATAACACGCAACTTCCCACACGCCCTTGAATCGGCCAGCAAGTTGTCTGATAGCAGTGCATGAAGATTGCAGATTGTATAGCTGTTGAATCCAACTTCCCGGGCCTGTTCCACTAAGAGTTCGATGGCAGCCTTGTGGTTTAGAATCATTTGTGATTCTTTTGCCTGTTTTCCCTCAGCAGCCTCACCAAATTCCAGCAAACGATCTGTTTCAAGTAAGGAATACGTATTTCCCTCCAGACGACTTGAATTCCATGACAGGTCAATTAAAATACGATTAAATATCTGGCGTGCATAGGTTCCGGCAGGTCGGTGATCATCCGAAGATTGCCCAATTTCATAAAGATGCTGCCGAATCTCAAAAGAAAGGTAGAAGGTGGTATTGGGGATGGGGATATAATCATCAATAAACTTTCTATTATATCCCACTGGCTGGCGGTTCTGAACCGGTCCCCGAACCATCTGCTTAATTTGGTTTCCTTCCTGAGAAATCGGAATATATAGCTCGGCATGGGTCTCAGCTTTAAAAACTGGGAGTGTAGACGCTATTACAGATCTTTGTTTCTTAATATATTTGCTGCCTCGCCCCCTGCCTTGTAAAATTAGCTTCTTCTGGGCTACAAGTTGTCCCAGACGTCGCTGAAGCGTCCTACGTGGCAACAAATTTTTCATGATGGCACTGATATCTTTAACGGACGCGCCTTCAGTAAATTGGTCGACTGCTCTCAGAACAGCATCTAACTCATTTTGCGGTATATGTTTTGGCATGATAATAATATGGCACATTCTTTGTTATTGCGCCATATAAAAAAGGATTGTGGCGCAATAATGGAAAACGTGCCATATAAAAATTCAAACAAGAAAAAATAATGATTGCAGCATCTAACGCCGCTCCCCGACTGAATCGAACTAAATGTATGCACGTTTATCAAGCAGAAGATTCCTTCATTGTCCAACATTTCATTCAATTGAGATACACCAACTGTCGCCGGGGTGAAAACAGTGCTTAACTAATAGCGTTGAACAAAACCGCTCCGCGGAGGCGCTCCGACGAATTTCTACTTCCATATTATTCTTAAGTACCCGAATTATATCTTTATTTTAAGTTAAGAAAACCGCATACTCTCTCCTGAATATTAACCATTAATATCAGGAGAGAAAAATGACACCCTTAAGAAAATATTTACAGAACCAACCCGAATATTTACGAGGAATATATGCCCGGGTACCTATAGGGGTTCTTCATACATGGACCCAGACCCTTCTGGATCACTTTCATCTCCATTGTCTGGTTCCGGGGGGTGTACTTGCCAGTGACAAGTCCGCATGGACATCGTCAAAAACCAATTTTTTATTCAGAACAGATTCCCTGATGCTGGCATTCAAGAATGTTTATATCAAGGGCTTGAAAGAGCTCAAAGACTCAGGAAAATTAATATTTTCCGGCAATACAGCTAAGTATGGAAACGATTCTGAATTTCATCGACTCATCAATAAAATTGCAAAGAAAAAATGGTGTGGCTATGCAAAGGCACCCTTTTCAGGCCCGGAAAAAGTGCTTGAGTATCTTGGGCGATACACCCACAGGGTCGCCATCTCAAATTACCGTATTCAGTCCATGGAAAATGGTAAAGTGATTTTTAGCTGGAAAGATAGATCAGATGATAACAAAACAAAATTCATGACTCTTGATGGTGAAGAGTTCATGCCATGCCTGATAAAACAACTTATATTTCGCTCATCTTTTTACAATACATACAATATTATCCTTGCATTTTTCTAAAGACCCCGATATTAAATCCATAGAAGTAAAAAAATTTGTCGCTATCTCACCGCGGCATTGTTCAACAGCATTTTATCAATAATCCCGCTCGCAAAATCGGAATTTGAGGTTTTGGGAAAATTGATGACTTATTTTCATTTTGCGGCTTTTTGAGGGCGGGACTATTGATAAAACGCTATTAGTTCTGCAAAATACATTTATCGTACAATCGAACACTTCATGGGTCAATTTGTTTAAAATTTAAGATTACTACTTCAGTCTGTTCAAGCTTGTCAAATCCAAAATTTACGCGAGCTTTTCAAGTTAGTTATAATTATTTCAAGGGGTTAAAACTTTTTTTATCATTTTTTTGGCTCTACCGGAGTTAGTGTGGGATTTTGCCTTATATTGACATCTACTTGCTGTAATTATAGAGTCTTACCAGGTATTGTAAAATGGTTTGATTTGATGTGGCTTTCACCCCTTGAAAACAGCGTAAAATCGGCAATAATTATCATAAAACACTGATTTTATTGACCACACTAATTTTCGATTACGAAAACAGTCATTTTTAAGCCCAGTGTTTACAAGGGTTCACGAAAAAACTTGATACTCGAGTATAAACATTGAAAATGGCAGAAAATCAGTATGGGCAATCAAACGCTCTCAATTTACGCCTACTTCAAATTTGATTTTACACTTGACTAAGTACCAATATGTGGTACTGTGTTCTTATGAAACGAAAGCATCGCAAAACATTGGAATTGATCTTTGCCAGACCCGTTACTGGAAGCATAAAGTGGGCAGATATTGAGTCATTGTTTATTGGGTTTGGTGCAAAATTGTCAGAGCGCGAGGGTTCGCGCATTGGTGTTCGGCTCTTTGGAGAACGTCGTGTATTTCATCGTCCCCATCCTTCCCCGGACACAGATAAAGGTGCAGTGGCAAGTATCCGAAAATGGCTGAATGACAATGGGGTGACACCATGATGAATACTATGCAAATTGAAGGCTATCGGGCAATAATTCAATATGATCCGGAAATTGAAATGTTCCGTGGGGAATTTAGTGGTCTTAACGGTGGGGCTGATTTTTATGCCAGAGACATTGAGGGGCTTCGTAAAGAAGGCAAGGTTTCCTTGAGTACTTTTCTTGAAATGTGCAATGAGGACGGTGTGGAACCCAAAAAAAAATATTCTGGGAAATTCAACCTTCGTATCAATCCTGGATTACATGCCGAAGTGTCTGAAAGAGCTATGGCAACAGGTAAAAGTTTAAATCAATGGATCACTGATTTGATTGACCAGTCAATTCACACAGCCAGAGATAGAACTCTTTGAAAATACAGCAGATATGATTATATTTGGATATGGACTTTTCTGCCTTGAGATGGAGATTGTGGATGCAGAACAAAACGCTTCACCAGACCGCGAGAACGGGAGCCGCTTACCCGTCCGTAAGTCACTGGCGCGGCTGGTGAGCTTGTCGTTAGGGACTTCACCATAATAAAACTACCCACTTTAAAAATTAATATTCACTATTTAGAGCATATTTTAAGTGAAGACGGGTAGGTTATATTTGTCATGAACTCCCTTAGCTCCCCAAAGGAATTGAACATGAAAGATATATTAAATATTAATGCTCATTTAAAAATGTAGAATTCTTACTTTATATTTTTGACAATGAATCCGACGACGTCACATTAGGTCAAATTAAAAATAAATCTCAAGATAAATTTAAAACAAGCCATCCTCTTCTTAATCAAAATTTTGGTGTCTACAGATTGCTACCTTTAATTTTAATGAAAGAAGGGCATCCTTCATTCCTACTTTACACTTTCACAGGGTGAGCAGCCATTTTATGGCGATTGTCCTTTAAAAAGTGTAAACTACTTTTAAGATCATATGAAGGATGCCGAAAGAAGAATATAAAAATCAAAAAAAGCAACTCGAAGGTAATGGTTGAAAAAATAAAAATTATCAGAGAGGTATAGCTCATCACAATTTTTTAATTGATGAAAGTGGCTATGAATTTAAAAATGACAACGGCATTGTAAAATTTACATACAATGAATTCACTGAATTCTTGCACAAAATTGAAAATGAATTTTATTCAGATAATTTAATAAGCAAGGGCTAACAAACCAGTACACGCAGACAGCAGTAAACAGGTTTTTTAATATTTGAACCCCTATAGGCACCCTGTTAAATAAAATAAATCGTGCCGCTGGTGACCGTGGGGGAGTAGCATTCTGTAATGATATAATGATAAAGCATACTTTACACAGGGAAATAGAATGCATGATAGCGCTTTAAAGAAGATGCAGGAGGCTATCCGTAATCGACAATATGTGATGACCTTACACGCAGAAGAAGAAATGGATGATGATGCCTTATGGGGTTGGTCATAAGATGGACCACTATACGGGAACTGAATATTTGTTATTGTCAATTAGTTGTAATTACTGACTTTATTTTTAAATCAAAAAAAATTGGTTCAAAGTGGCCCATGTTATGACCAACCCCTGCCTTATCTATTTTTGATATTGAACATATTATTCTTTCTGGTAAAATAATTGAAAGACAGAAGGATCAGGTTACCAGAGAATGGAAATATCTCATCGAAGGTGAAAGCTTTTTAAATGAGTTGACTGTAGTAGTTGCCAAAATGAGCATAACTGGTAAATTGGTTACTATAACAGTTTTTAAACTATGAGGTGATAAATGATTTGTGATATTTGTGGACAAGACGGTATTAAAATTCGTCATATTACTAAAAGTTATGGTAAGAGAACTAATTTGTTGCTCATTGAAAATGTTCCTGTTGTTAGTTGCCCTCATTGTGGAGAAAGCTATTTAACAGCAGCAACATTATATGAAATTGAACGTATCAAATTACATCGCAAAAATTTTGCTGAAGAACGTTCTATACCAGTTGCAGGATTTAGCGATATCTCTAATGATCATCGACAAGATATGCTAACAAAAGCATCCACCTGACACAAAACGCTCCTTTTTTTTGGAGTTTATTTTGAAGTTAACTGATTAGTTTTCAGCTTTGCACTGAAGGCGTTTTGTGACAGGTGATGCTTGGCGTTAAGCAGCATTTCATAATGTTGAAAGTCGAAGAAGAAAGAAATTTATATATGCAAAAAGATGATGTTCCAACGTATGATTATTTTGAAAATAAAGATCTAAGCGACCATGGTGATCTTGAAGCTATTGTTGAACACATAATAGACGATTTTGAGGAAGGATATTTTTTAGCCTGGGATGCTGTAATTTGTGAGGAACAAGGACGATACCTCAACGTAAGGCAAAAGGAGACCTTATCAGAACTGCTTGATTTCAGTGAAAATGGTGAATCTCGAATTTTATACATTGATGATCTTCCACGTCCTTCTGAACCGTGGTATGAAATTGTAAAAAAAGTGGTTCCATATTTACTTATAGATCAATTTATAACTTACCAATCTTCTTTTATTGTTATCACAGAAGGATGGCCAAAGATAGCTTATGAAATAGAGGAAAATGGTAAATATCTGACTCTTCCTGAAGGTATTGAAAATCCAATTGACATCATTCCTGTTGAAATTCAACATAAATTATGGATTCAAAGTTGTTTGGATGATTTTAGTGGAATTGGTCAAAAAGACGAACTTACATTGAGCAACAAAGAAAGGAATTATATAGATGACTTTATAGAAAGTTTAGAAGAATGTAAAGACAGTGTAGACTTTTTGGATTTATCTTTACAAAAAATACTAAAAATTCTTATTTTTCCACATGAAGAGGAAAAAATATTTATTAGAAGGATGATAATGAAATTAGGTTTATCCTCAACACGAGATCTAATTGCAGAGTATTTGTAGATAAATGGCCTAACCAAAAGTTCATCAGCATGCGAAGCGTGTCTGTTGCAACTTTTGGTTGGAAGGCGAGCGCAGCGAGTCCTTCCAACAATCTAATTCACCGGACGGCAAAAAGCCGCGCCGTTGATTTTGACGTTATGCAGTGAAAAATAAAAGTACAAAGGGCATATGCTTTTATGGTTCACAGATCAGAAATTTTTTGCATGTGGACCCTAAAATAGAAATAGATCTCTATAAACCCACTGGCAACCACGGCCCTTTGACCGGGATGAATTTTGATCATGGCCTCATAGGTCTTACGGCCATTGATACCCGGATCCATGAGCATGTCCAGGAGAACCAGATCAACCCGGGTATCCTTTACGTAATCCAGTGCGGCTTCACCGGAGCTGACACAGTCCACATGATAACCAAAACGTTCCAGAGTATTTTTTGCAAGAAGACGCACTTGGGTATCATCATCAACAACGAGAATATGGGCTACCCACCTAAGCCGGGACACTTTTGTTCTGGGGAGCGGTCTTTTCCCTGGGAATGTACACAACCTGTACCTACAGGCTCTCCGAGGTGACCGGCGTTGAGTTGATAGGTGTAATCTGGTTTCCTATCTTCCCCTCCCGGTCAAGGCAGCCTTTCCCCCTTTACTGCTGCCGGTGATCGGAAATGGGTTTGCCATGGGCGTGCTGGCGGTACTGATTCTGGAACACATCGTTTATGGCCGGTGCCCTTAGGAAGTGAATCATTTTTCGTGGTGACAAAATTGGCTTTATCTTCCCATTGCCTCCTGAACCGCCAGTATCACGTTGTCAGGATCGGGCTTAAATATTTTTTCATGGGTGGGTGCGGTGGGAATCGGACCCTGGGGCGCACCGACCCGCTTGACCGGACCTTTAAGCGCATCAAATGCTTCTTCGGCCACCATGGCGGCTATTTCTGCTCCAAACCCGCAGAAACGGCAGGCTTCGTGTACCACAACCAACCGACCTGTCCTGCGAACCGAGTCGAGAATACACGCCTTGTCCAGGGGCACCAAAGACCGCAGATCAATCACCTCGCAGGAAATTCCCTGCTCATTCAATGACTCCACTGCCTTCATGACTGTGTACAGAGCCGAGCCATAGGCCACGATGGTACAGTCCGTTCCGGTTGTAACCATGCGGGCTTTACCCAGGGGTGTCCGAATGTCGCCGGCAGGTACATCGCCGGGCATCCGGAAAAGCATCATGTCCTCCACCACAATGACCGGATCCGGGTCAAAGATGGCGCTGAGCAGCAATCCCTTGGCATCTTGAGGGGTGGACGGCCAGACGATTTTCAGGCCGGGGCTGTGTGCGATCCAGGATTCAAGGTTATGAGAGTGCTGACTACCGGCACCAAAACCGACGCCTGCCTTGACCCTCACTGTCAGAGGAAAGCTGGATTTGCCACCGCTCATATAGCGCAGCTTCCCGGCATGGTTCACCAGCATGTCGCTTGCCAGGGTGATAAATGGAAAAAACATGATTTCCACTATCGGCCTCAGGCCCAGGCAGGATGCGCCTACGGCAAGCCCGGCAATGGCGGCTTCACTGACCGGTGTATCCTTCACCCGTCTTGAACCGAATTTTTCTAAAAGGCCGTGGGTGGCCATGTTGGGATCCTGGTGGATGGAAACCCCCACGCCCTCGCCGGCAATAAATACATTTTCATCGATTTCCAGGGCAATGGTAAGGGCTTCGTTTAAAGCCTGCCCAAATGTTTTTTGATTCATGGCACGACTCCTTTCAGGCATTAGGGGGTTGAACAAACACATCGGTCAGGGCAGTTTCAGGTCCGGGATAGGGACTTGCGTCACCAAAGGCCACGGCGGCTTTCACGCGGGCCGTTGCTTCCTGGTCAATCACCTGGATCTGATCGGTGTTAAGTACACCGTCATCAAGGAGTTCTTTGCGGTAGCGGCGGATCGGACATTTTTTTTCCCAGATGGCAAGCTCTTTTGGATCCACATAATGCTGCCGGTCCTGCTCACCATGGCCGCGCATGCGATAGGTCAAGGTTTCCATAAAAGCAGGTCCGCTGCCGGAACGGCAGTGTTGAGACAGCTTTCGGCTAAGATTGTAAACCGCCTCTACATCATTTCCGTCCACACTGTGACCAGGCATATTGTAGCCTTTAGCACGCAGAAAAATATTCGGGGTTGCGCAATGCTCTTCAGGCCGCTGTGCTCCGGCCCAGCAATTGTTTTCACAGATGAACAAAACCGGCAGCTTCCATACACCTGCCAGGTTCATGGCTTCATGAACGCTCCCCTCGGCTGCTGCGCCGTCTCCGAAAATAACAACGGTAATGCCCTTGGAATTCTTGTACTGCTGGGCAAAGGCTGAGCCAACGGCCAAAGGCGGTCCTGCACCGACCACCGTGGATGTCATTAGAACGTTGATATCCGGAACTGCCAGGTGCAGGGTACCGGCCTTGCCACCATTGACACCGGTGCCTTTGGCCATGATCTCCGCCATGAGGGAATTTAAGTCTGCTTCCCTGGCAATGAGGTGACCATGGCTGCGATGGTTGCTGACAATGACATCTTCAGGTTCAAGAGCTGAAACAATGCCTGTGGCAACTGCTTCCTGGCCGTTGGCCAGGATCTGCATCCCCGGCAGCCGGCCGGGCTCCTGACTCAGTACCATTATTTTTTCTTCAAATTTTCGGATCAAAACCATGCGTGAATAAAAAAGTGCGCGAAGATCCGGGGTGATTTTATTTTTTTCCATAAACCCTCCTTACGGCAGCAATTCTAATTATGACACTTAATAAGCTCTTCTGCAGTGATTCCAATGTCTTTAGCAATTTGCCGAAGCAAAATCGGGGAAATATCCTTTCCAGAGTGGAATGGAATCGTTGTGCCGCGTCCATTTGGAATGCCGAAATTGCTTGTGCAAAACACGTTGACGACTTTCTTTAAAGCCAAGCTGTATAAAGATAGAAACAACTTCCTTCGGTTTGAGGACTGGAAGATTGCCCATTTTATGCCACCATGACAGTTTGCGTACCTACGAATTCAGCTTCAAGTTTGGGGATGCCATCCTCAAGGAGCATCTCGATAACTTCTTTTAAATTCCTGTTCAGTTCATCCAAAGTTTCTCCCTGGGTATGAGCACCTGGGAACCCTGGAACAAAGCCCACATAAAGGCCAGTTTCAGGGCATCTTTCTACGACTGCTGTAAATACTTTCATGGCATGCTTCCTTGTGTATTTTTGGCTATTGCCATAAAGCGGTACACCCCATAAAATAAGGGCTTTTAAGAAAATCTAATAATGTTAAATCAATAAGTCACTTTTTACTTGAGATTTAATTTCCAGTAATATCCAAATGGATCAGAAGGATATGTAAACTTTTTAAGATTTATTACTGCGGAGAAGCCTCAGTTTGTCGCACTCAGTTTGTCGCAACTTGCCAATCCACATTCATGCTTGTTGGGTAATGAAGTATCGCATTAAACAACTTAATTGGCAATGACATATATTCAGTTCCCGTATAGTGGTGCATCTTATGCCCCCCCCCCTTTACAGTCATTAGGAAAAAAGCCCCTGCAAATGGGGTAAGTATCCGAGCATATATTCTTTAAAATAAAACCGATAAATATCAATTACATATCTCTGTGGAATACTGAAAAACATATGTATGGGTACTTATGCTCTAAAAGCTGATTATTCGAATTGATTGACGTGGATCAATTTTTATGAATTATATATTTGTTGAAATTTGCTCATTTGCAAAGCCAAACCCTGTGAGAGAAGAAAGAGTGGCTTAAAATAATGAAAAATTGCAACCCATGAAGCCTCAACAATCAAAGGAGATTCAACATGAACGTAAGAAAAATCAAAGAACAGATTTTTTGGATGGGTTCAGTGGACTGGGATAATGGGAACCCCCACCATCCTGTCTGGTCCCCATCCTTATGCCGCCTATGCTGCTTTTCTGGCGAATGCCCTTCGGCCCAATACTAAATTTCTCTTTATTTCGGCTCCTATGGATGGGGTGGTAAGACCGTGGAAACCCTGGCAGGAATGATTCCCAACCTCAAGGTGGAGGTTATAGAACCTGTTCTTTGCAAAGGAGTTCCCACAAAAGAGGTATTTGACGCATTGGACAATCTGGCAGAGGCCATCGCACAAAAACACAAAGAACAAGGGTTTAAATATTCAAAGCCGACACTTTGACCGTTTTTTCACAATCCAGACTTAATATTTTCAACTGTTTATGGGACACAAACCGCAAAATATCATGTTCTAAGTTATAGAAAATAAGGATATGAGTCCTACCTGGTTTCATCCAACGGCTGGCTCATCGCTCGAAGCAGCCAACATCTGAATTACGGTGAGTTCAATTCATACAGTATGATGCAACATGAACCGGTAAAAAAGGTGCTGAAGGGCCAAACAGGTACGGTCACATATCTCTATGAAGGCAGACCATGGCTTGCCGCTTTTTATCCCATTGGTGTTACAAACTGGGGATTAATCGTTCATCAACCCCTTGAAACGATTATTCTGGCTGCCAAAGCAGAGGCAAGGTTCATTATTGCTATTATCCTTTGTTGCTTGTTCGCCAGCCTTATTATTGCGGCGATTGTCGTTCAAAAAGCACTTCATCCTTTATTTAAACTGGTCAAGAACATCAAGTCCGGTGCTATCGATATTGTCTCTGGGTATCCTGAAGATGAAATAGGGCAATTGGCAGTTCAATACAGCAGATTATACAGTGATTTGTATCAATCAAGTGAAATGATTCGCAGGTCAGAGACTAAATTTCGAACACTTTTTAATAATGCCAGTGATGCCATCTATATACATGACTTTGGGGGCAATCTGCTTGAAGTCAATCAAAAAGCAATCAACTATACAGGATATAAACGCAATGAGCTGCTAAATATGAAAATTATGGATATTGGTGCCCCTGAAACCGCTGGGTTGGCCCAGGATCGGATTAATAAAATTACACAAGATAAACAATTGATTTTTGAAGCTGTGCATGTGACAAAAACAGGGGATTTGGTTCCGGTTGAGATAAGCAGCCGGTTAATTGAATATGACTCTCAACAAGTGATATTGAGTTTGATCAGAGATTTAACAGAGAGAAAAAAAGCTGAGTATGTTCTCAGGGAATCCCACAAAAGGTTTTTGACGGTGCTGGACGGAATAGATGCGACAATATCTGTGACTGACATGGCCACATACGAAATACTTTTTATGAACAAAAATTTGATTGAGACTTCGGGCAGAAATGCTACAGGTGAGAGATGCTGGGAAATTTTCAGGGGTGAATCAGCCCCCTGCTCCCATTGCACCAATGATCAGTTGATTGATGCTGAGGGAAACCCGACCGGTCTGTGCGTATGGCAAGGTAAAAATCCGATTAGCGGAAAATGGTACGTCAATTATGATCGGGCCATTCAATGGATTGACAATAGCCTTGTGCGCCTTCAAATCGCAACGGATATAACTGAAATAAAAAATCTCGAAAAGGAAAGACGGCAATTTGAGGGCAAACTGATTCAGGCCCAGAAAATGGAGTCCATCGGAACCCTTGCCGGGGGGATTGCCCATGATTTCAACAACCTTTTAATGGGCATCCAGGGCCGCGCTTCATTGATGTTGGCGGATATGACCCCTTCCCACAACCATTGGGAGCACATCAATGCCATCGAAAAATATATCCAGAGCGCAGCGGGACTTACCAGCCAGCTTCTGGGTTTTGCACGGGGTGGTAAATACGTGGTAAAGCCCATCAATATCAATGAACTGCTTCAAAGCAGCGCAACCCTGTTCGGCCGGACCCGCAAAGAAATAGGCATCCATACTAAATTTGAGCCATCATCCCTTATTGTTGAAACTGACAGTGGTCAAATGGAACAGGTGCTGCTGAACATGTATGTCAATGCGTGGCAGGCCATGCCTGACGGTGGAGAGCTTATCCTGGAAACAAAATCCGTTAATCTTGACGACGACTTTTGCAAGCCTTATAAGCTAAAACCCGGGCAATTTGCAAGAATATCGGTAACAGATAACGGAATTGGTATGAATGAGGCCACACAACAGCGCGTCTTCGATCCGTTTTTTACCACAAAAAAAATGAGCCGAGGCACCGGTTTGGGCCTGGCTTCTGCATACGGAATCATTCACAATCATGGCGGCATAATAACCGTCTACAGTGAAATCGGACACGGAACCACCTTTAATATCTACCTTCCGTTATCCGACAAAGAGGAGGAGCAAAAAGTAAATCAGGACAATGTGATGATCCAAGGAACGGAAACTATCCTGTTGGTTGATGACGAAGAGATGATTCTGGATGTGGGCCAAAATATGCTTGTGAGGCTGGGTTATAAGGTGGTTGCAGCCGGAGGCGGTTCGGAGGCATTAAACAAGGTAAAAGATCTTGGGGAGCAAATTGATCTTGTTATTCTTGATCTGATCATGCCGGAGATGGATGGAGAGAAAACATTTCAATGCATTCGTGAAGTAAGACCTGGGATGCCGGTAATTTTGTCCAGCGGATATTCGATAAACGGCAAAGCCCAACATCTCCTTCAACAGGGTTGCAACGGGTTTATTCAAAAGCCGTTTACCATTTCTGAACTATCCAGAAAAATAAGAAAAGTACTTGATCAAAGAAATTCTTGATGTGTTTTTTAGAGAGGATGAGTGTAGGCGTTACCCCTGGCCAAACACTATGCAGCCCCCTATAAGTACCCACACATATGTTTTTCGGTATTCTACAGCCGTATATTATTGATATTTATGGGTTTTACTTTGAGGAGTATATGCCCGGGTACTTAAAATACATGGCTGTAAGACCAGGCACAACTAAAACCGAAAGTCCTTTAATTTTAGCATGTTGCTGAGACTTTCATATAACTGCCACGGCCCAATTGGCCGGTTCCTATTACCCATCGGGGGGGGCTCTGCTGAGGTTGCCCGGAAGTTTTATTTTCTAATAAAAACTGGGCTGTCTGGAACAGCAGCAGGTATGAAAAAGGTAAAAACACCCCTGGGCCTTTAGGCTCAGGGGTGTTGATATTAAATATGGCTATTTTTTATTGGATTTCAGTTCTGGAAAATCCCAGTAGAAAAATTCGTTGCCTGTGGGGCTTTCACCCTTTTCTTGACGGGTAACTTCATTTTCCCGCAGCTCAATACGCCTTATTTTACCACTGATGGTCTTTGGAACCTCTGTGACAAATTCAATGATTCTGGGAATTTTGAATTTGGCAAGAATACCAATGGTGTGCTGGAAAATTTCCAGGGCAAGTTCCCTTGATGGTTCAAAACCTGCGTTGAGGATCACATAGGCTTTGACCAGTTGATGACGTTTGGGATCAGGGGCACCAATTACCGCTGCCTCTCCAATAGAGGGATGCTCCACAAGGGCGCTTTCCACCTCAAAGGGACCTATCCGAAAATCAGAAGATTTGATCACATCGTCGGCCCGGCCCACAAACCACCAGTATCCGTCCGTATCAATGGATGCCCGGTCACCGGTGTAATAGTAGTTATCAACAAACACAGATGCCATTTTTTCAGGACTTCCGATGTATTCGGTGAACAGGCCAATGGCACGCCATTTGTCAAGTTTGACAACAATATGACCCGGCTCATCCGGGACGGTGATCTCTTTTCCCTCATCGTCAACCAGGGCCACATCGTACAGGTATGAGGGGTATCCAAAGGAACCGGATTTCATTTTGCCTTTCATCCATGGGGGATTACCGATCATGGCGGTGGATTCTGTCTGGCCATAAAAATCACGGATTTCGGTGCCCGTGGCTTTTTTCCACTGGGTGATAACCTCCGGGTTCAGGGGTTCTCCAGCCCCAATGGACTCACGCAGGGAAGACAGATCGTATTTGGACATGTCCATGTTGATGAACATTCTCCAGGCGGTGGGAGGGGCACAAAAGATGCTGACTTTGTGTTTTTCAATGGCTTCAAGGTATAGCTTGCCATCCAGAACGGTGAAGTTAAAACCGGCAACGGTTGCGCCCACGTTCAGGGGAGCAAAAAAGCTGCTCCAGGCCCATTTGGCCCAGCCGGGTGCGCTTAGGTTGTGATGAATGTCCGTGGGCTGAATGCCGGTGAGAACTGAAGTGGCAAGATGGCCCAAGGGATAAGATGTGGCGGTGTGTCCCACTCGTTTGGGCAGCCCGGTGGTACCCGAGGTGAAGAAGCAGAAGATGACATCGTCTGATTTCGTTTTGGCGGCTTCTGCGGTTTCTGCTTGTTTCTCAAGTTCAGAATAGCTGACCCAGCCTTCTTTTTCACCCAGTACGATTTTTATTTTAGGGCTGGTGCCGGTTTCTTTAATGGCTTCGTCCATGAGATCTGTGAATTGCTCTGCACATACGATGCAATCTGGCGCATAGGATTCAAAGCGGAACTGAAGCTCCCGCATGGTCATACTGGTGGCGGTGGGAACATTGACAAGTCCGCCTTTGACACAGGCATAGGTGGCAAACCAGGTTTCGGGAACAATGGGGTTCATCATGTACATATTATCCCCTTTTTCGATACCCGCACCGCGCAGTGCATTGAGACACTGGTTTGACTTTGCTGCAAATTGAGCATAGGTAAAAGAGGCCTCTTCCTTGGTTGCGATATCCGTCCACAGCAAGGCTGTTTTATCGCCACGCTCTTTTACATGTAGACCTTCGAAAATTTCATCAGCCCAGTTGAAGTACTCAGGAAGTTCCATGAAATTCAATTTTTCAAAGAATGCCTTTGCCGCAGCTTCTTTGTTTTCGTTGTCATCCATCACGTTGATTTCCATGACTTCTTTGTACAGATTATCCATGGTCATAAATTTACTCCTTGGGATACCGGTTACGACAGCGTGTCGTTAAAATGAATATTGCCTGTGTGGTTATTATTCGTTCATTGATGATGCATTTTGGGAGATTATGTCTGCTAATACCTCAACATAAAAAAATCATCATCAAGTGGTTGGTACCAGCTAACGGGAATGACCGTCACCTGTCTTATTTCAAGTACAGACCCGATGCGCATGGTTAACAAAATATGGAAAATTGAAGGAGGTACGACTTTTTTGATTTTCCTAACGAGCGCTCAGTCTATTTATAATGAATATGTATAATTGAATATTCTTTGTTTTGTCAAAGACTTTTTTCAGGTAAGGGTATTTATTAAATAAACATAAATCAATATTTGAATAAATTTCGAATACTGGAGGGGAATTATGCTTGTTCTATGGACATATTTATGGCTTTTTTATTTTAAAAACAGGGAGTTGATAAAATTGAATAGGCAGGAGGGGATATCTTCAAACCCTCCCCTGTGGAAAGGGGAGGGCAAGGGGTAAAGACGGGGATTATCCGATGAAAGCAGCTTCGGGCATCGCCATGACCGGTGTGTAATTGGTGGTCAAGCCATTCATCTTTCCAAGGGTTCCGGGAATATGGCAGGTGATGAAATAATCGGCGGTTGCCACCTGACCCTGGTAATAGGCCACATCTTTTTTCTTGGCCTTCTCAATTTTGGGGGCCGCAACAACAGCACGCCACAGGAGGAACCATGCCATGATCACATCACCGGTGATATCAAGGAAGGGATGAGCCGCAGCAAATGCGTTGAGTGCCTCTGCTGACATGGCGGTCATACCCATGTGCATGGCCACTTCACCCAGGCGGTTCACTGCGATTTCACATTTTTCCGCCATGGGGACAAGGGTTTTGATTTCCTTTGCCGCTGCAATGGTTTTATTCATTTCACCCAGAAGATCCATAAAAGGCTTGCCCTTGTTCATGCCAAGCTTTCTGCCCAAAAGATCCATGGCCTGGATGCCGTTGGTGCCTTCATAAATGCTGGTGATCTTGCAGTCCCGGAGCAGTTGCTCCTGGGGATATTCCCGGATATATCCATATCCGCCATACACCTGAACTCCCTGGGCGCACACCTCAAAGGATCTGTCCGTGCAATAGGCTTTGAGAATGGGGGTTAAGAGTTCAATAAGTCCTTTATGGCGGGCTTTTTCCGTTTCATCTTCGGCCAGGTTCACCTTGTCAAAGAGAAGACCGGTGTAGTAGAGCAGGGTACGCATGCCCTCCACATAAGCTTTCATGGAGAGGAGTTGCCTTCTGACATCGGGGTGCTTAATAATGGGTACGGACTCGGGATTTTTATCAAACATTTTTAAAAGATCTGTTCCCTGGACCCGTTCTTTGGCATAGTTAACGGCGTTAATGTAGGATGCCGTGGCAAAGCCAAATCCTTGCATACCCGTACCAAGGCGGGCCTCATTCATCATGACAAACATGGCCTTCATGCCCTTGTTTTCTTCCCCCAGAAGTTCTCCGATGCAGGTTCCCTTGGCACCAAAGGACAGCGATGCTGTGGTGTTGCCATGGATACCCATTTTCTTTTCAATGCCGGTACACTCCACATTGTTGGATTCCCCGGGGGTGCCGTCTTCATTTACCTTGTACTTGGGCACCAGAAACAGGGAAATACCCTTGGTGCCGGCCGGGGCACCTTCAATGCGTGCCAGCACAGGATGGATGATGTTGTTCACGAGATCTTGATCCCCGCCGGAGATAAATATTTTATTGCCGGTGATGGAAAAGGTGCCATCCTCATTTCTGGCAGCCACTGTACTCAACGCCCCTACATCGGAACCGGCTTCGGGTTCAGTCAGGCACATGGTACCGCCCCATTTGCCTGTGTAAAGGTTCGCAAGGTAGGTTTTTTTCTGGGCCTCTGTGCCAAATTCTTCCACCAATTTGCCTGCCCCGTGGGTGAGTCCTGGGTACATCATAAAAGAACAGTTGGCACCGGTGAACATTTCTCCGGCGGCCATGGCAAGAACCTTGGGCATGCCCTGTCCCCCATATTCTGGATCGTCACACATGGCCACCCATTCACCTTCACAAAAAAGGCGATAGGGTTTGCGAAAGGCTTCGGGTACATGGACTTGGCCATCTTTGAGGATACAACCGATTTCATCGCCCTCTGACTGGGTGGGGAGAATTTCTTTGATGGCCAGGTTCCGGGCTTCAGTGATGACCATGTCAATGGTTTTTTTGTTGAAATCTTCAAAGCGCTCATGCTTTGAAAGATCTGCAATATTGAGCATTTCATGAAGTACAAAATCTTGGTCTCGTCTATCAGCGATGTGTTGTGCCATGTTAGTTCTCCTGTAAAGTTTTGTTGTCGGCAACGCCGTTTAAAAATATATTAAAAATCAATTCAAGTCTTTTATGGTGGGTTTCTTCATCTTCGTCATCAAACAGGGATGACCAGCAGACGGAGTGGGCAATGTCTGTGAATAAAAGGGCCATTTCCCGGGGGGGATAGGATTTAAACTCACCGTTTTGCCCCTGTTCAAAGGTTTTTTGAAACAGGAACACCATTTTGTCATTCATCCGGTTGACCTTTTCATTGAGTTTGGGCATCAGTACGGAATCAATGGTGCTGCGCTCGGAGATATAAATGCGGATGAACTCATTGTTTGTGCGATAAAATTTTGATTTGGCAAACAGAAATTGTTTTAACTTTTCCGTGGGGGAAAGGTCTTTTTTGATACTGATTTCATAAAGAATATCCCCCAGTTGATGAACCCGTTCCAGGACAAGTTCATGGTAAATCTGTTTCTTGCTGGAGAAATATTTATAAATGGTTCCAAGGGGATATTGGGCAGATTCGCTGATCTGGGCCATGGTGGTACCATGGAATCCCTGGGCTGCAAATATGGAAAGGGCCGCCTCCATAATTTCCCGTTGTCTTCTTAATTCATCCCGTTCTTTTCTTGAAATATCCATTATGTATTCTCCGTTACTATTTCAATGTTAGAATACATATTCTATTTTTGAATTGAAATTGTCAAGTGATTTTATTTATCATCGAGAAATTAGCATTTTTGAAATTTGGCAATTAAGCTACAAGTACTTGTGAAGGATGCCGAACTTTTTATCCAGCAATCTTGGAGAACTTAGGGACAGTCTTGCAGATGGGATCATGCAATTCGGTCGATATTCTTTTTTTACTGTCCATGATCCCAAAATTCGGAACATCTGTGCCGCAACCTTTGAAAAACGGGTTGCACACCATGCCTTGATTCCTATTTTCTGACAGATTGACAAAGGATTATTTGAATGTTATTTTTAAAAATATAAAGCATTTGACCCTCGGTTCGATAGCCATCATAACATGCTGTAATCTAAATAAAATTTTATTTATATTTTTTATTTGTTGTTTTTTTATATCAATAAATTCAATTTGTTATAAAAAAATGGTCGAACCGATGGATTTGAATAACTGAAGTCACTTATTTTTACTGAATCAGAGATACGGAAGGGGACTCCTTGGCCGTTAAAATATAACAAAAATTAGAAAAAAGTGATGAAATTATGGATATTGCAGAAACAAAAAAAATTACTCAAGATGTGTTGACTCCTTTTCATTTTTCATCTTTGGAAGATGCGGGACTTACGCTTTTGCATCTTTCATGTCTCGCAAAATTGTCTGAATACAAACTTGATGATCAGCGTTTTAAAGAAAAATATAAAATTAGTTTTGACCTTTTTAAAAAACGAATAGATGAAAAAATGGGCGAAGAATGTTTTGAAGAGGAAGATGACTTCATGGCATGGAAATATGCACATGATGCCTTGAAATACTGGGAAAAAAAAGCAAAAGAAATTGACAAATCCTTTTAAATATAAAAAAAGCATACCCGGAACTTGTAGAAGAATTAACTGTTGTACGATTCAGGCAAGATCATTTATCATATGAATTTGTTGCTGAAGTTTTTTTAAAAGATAATTCAATAATCCATATCAGAGATTATTTGTTTTTAGATGGAACCAGAAAATATTCTTATCATTGGCAAAATATGCATGGAATTCTTATTGCCAGATGGGATAATGCTCCGCATTGGTCTGATGTTTCTACATTCCCCCATCATTTACATATAGGCCCTGGAAACGATATTGTAGATTCAAATGTCAAGTCCTTGGGCGATGCAATGGAAGCCGTCAAAAACTGGCAAGCGAAATAGGGGACAAAAGGATTCGTCCGTCTTCCAGCTTAACATGTGGAAAATGCATGACACATTGAAAGACCGGGAAAAAGATCACAAAAATATAAGGAAGAAGATGGACGTAAAATTAATACTGGCACCGTTACAGGGCTATACCGATGCCGTTTTCAGAGAAATTTATACCAACCATTTTTCAGGCCTGGACGAAGCCTTGGCCCCCTTTGTATCCACCATGGGGGAGCAGCGCCTTAAACCCGCCCGAATCAAAGATCTTTTACCTGAAAACAATCCCAATCTTCCGGTGGTTCCCCAGATTTTGGGCAACGTGGGGGCAGATTTTATCTTTATGGCCCGGCACCTCACCCAATATGGATACGATACCATGAACTGGAACATGGGCTGTCCCCATTCCAAGATTGCCAAGAAAAAACGGGGATCCGGCATGCTGCCCTGGCCGGATATGGTGGATGCCCTTCTGGATGAGGTGTTTTCTGCCGGGGTGTGTAAACTGTCGGTGAAGGTGAGACTTGGTAGAAAGGATAAAGAGGAAATATTTAAGCTCCTGCCGGTGTTTGAAAAATATCCCCTGGAAGAGATCATTGTTCACCCCAGAACCGGGATACAGATGTACGAGGGGGATGCCGATATTGATGCCTTTGAACGGGTGACCCACCACACCGGGCACGCCCTTGTGTATAATGGTGATATCACCTCCCCGGATAAATTTCAGATGATTCAAGACAGATTTCCCAAGATACAAAAATTCATGATCGGCCGGGGAGTACTGGCGGATCCTTTTTTGCCAGCCAGGATCAAGGGTCTTTCCTGGGATCACGCCCAGGAGCTTGACATCATCAAGGCCTTCCACGATGAACTGTTTTACACCTACTCAGAAAAATTCTTCGGTCCTGTGCATGTCACAGGCCGCATGAAGGGATTCTGGGCCTATATCGGCTCCTCATTTAAAGACAGTCGAAAGCCGCTGAAAAAACTCTTGAAGGCCCGGGACAGAGACGCATACAAACAGGCGGCAGATGCCTATTTTGCCTCTTGTCCTCAGTATTTTCCCCAGCCTTAAAAATCATTAATCTGAAATTGTAAACAAATAGTAACAATATTGTACCTTTGATGACAGTGAAGCCAGTTGGTAAAACCATAGTAAAAAGAAAAGACATATAAAATGAAATCTATAGATACAATTGCTCCGGGCGCAAGGGTTGTAATCCGAGATGCGGAGTGGCTGGTACGAAAAGTTGATAGAACATCCACAGGCAGCAATTCCCGCTCACCATTTAACTACTTGATATTATTTGATATTTACTAAGATGGTTTCGTGAGCTTAAAAAGGTTAAATCTAACAATTATAGATAGTTATCCTGAATTTGACCGGGAATAGCTGCTGGTTCGGGGTCACCTACAAGGGAACTCAATTTCAGCAGATAGAAGAATTTCAAGACCTTCTGCTCAGAACCGGACTGGGTAAAAATCAATTTCCCAACCGTGAGGAGGATATGGATCTGGATTCTCTCAAAGCCCTTCTCCCCGATGCAGTAGGCCAGGCAAGGCAGCATATGGGTGAAGAGCGGGATGCCTTTGAAGAGATGATCAATGCCAAATTAGATGAACACCTCAAGGCCCTTGACCGGCTTAAAGACAAACAATACAAACAATTGGATTTGCTTTATACCGATCCTAAAAAAATTAGCAAAAAAGATCAGGCCAGGCGGGAGATCGACCGCACCTTTGATGATTTTTTCGACT